>Ga0196970_1000438_pt1 | contig 48633 bp, 37 predicted proteins | sample S1v_513CmetaG_FD_148672 | JGI IMG/M metagenome (GOLD analysis project Ga0196970, IMG submission 148672) | Soil microbial communities from Anza Borrego desert, Southern California, United States - S1+v_5-13C | ecosystem: Environmental > Terrestrial > Soil > Desert | place: USA: California... | reverse complement strand
CCCTTAGGCACCCTTCGCCAGTCTGGCGCGTTGCGCTGCTCAAGCGCCTGCCTCCGCCTTCTCCGCGTCCCCGTCGCTCCCCCTAACACCTCTAAACGGTCGTCGATCACACCGAAAGATCATGGTCTGGGGTTAAGGGTCATGAAGTATTGACTGCGACTGTACTGACGATTAGAGTTTCGGTGCTATTCGAATACACATTTTTCCGACAACCTGAGCGTGGAACAGTGCGCTCAGGGTCCCCAGCATAAGTAAGCGGCGATCATCGCTGTTGCGAATAGGCGTGCTTTCTGGGGCCGAACCGGGGACTTTTTAGGTGCTGATGCAGGATACAGGGCTCGTTTCTAGACCATCAGATTTCGGACCACAGTGGTTTGCTGTGCATACCTGTCCGCGCAGCGAAAAGAAAGTGGCAGAACAACTTGCGCGGAGGTCGATGGAGTTTTTCCTCCCTCTCTATCGCACTGTCCGCAAGTGGCGGAACGGGGTTCGAGCTGAACTGGAACTGCCGCTTTTCCCGGGATACCTTTTTACTCGCATAATCCCAGCCGAACACATACGTGCACTCCAGGTCCCCGGAGTTGTTGGTCTGGTCAGCCGACAAGGGAGACCGGTTGAAGTTCCGGACGAAGAACTCGAGCAGCTAATAGCTGGGCTCAAGGTCCTGAAGTCAGAGCCTCATCCGTTCCTTGCTATCGGAGACCGCGTAAGAATCTTGCGCGGACCTCTGCAGGGCTTAGAGGGAGTCCTTGTCAGAAGTAAACACGATTACCGTGTGGTCATCGCGATCGACTGGCTGATGCGTTCTATCTCTGTTGAGATTGACGTGTGCGACCTGGAGCGAATTAGCACGGTGACGCAGTAGAGCAATTCCCCTAGTGCGCGTCTTGCCTTTGCAAAGGCTGTCATCGCAATAGCGCGCGAGAAAACGGCCATGTACTGCGGTAATCAGTCACGCCGTTACAACTTACTCACTGAAGGCGACATCTCGAATATCCTTGAATAGCGCTTCGTCTAGAAAGATTTGAGGAGATGTCCATGCTCGCTTCTTTGGCGAGGAATGCCAGACTTGCCATTGTCGTCACTTTGATTGCCATATTCGGGCTGCCGCAATACCTGTTTGCGGACAATCACATCGTAACCAAGAATGAGCTGCAGCAGCAGATGGCCACGGCGGCGCGCGAGCGCCAGGCTAAAGTGGATCGCGTCCAGCAGTTCTTCGGTTCTGCTACCGCTCAGAAAGCGCTGAAAGCGTCAGCCATCGACTACAAGCGGGTCCAGAATGCGGTTGCGCAACTGGATGACAGCGAGTTGAGCCAGCTTGCCGCGAAAACGGACAAGGCTCAGCAGGACTTTGCCGCCGGTGCTCTTACGAATCAGCAGATCACCTACATTCTCATCGCGTTGGCGACTGCCGTAATCGTCTTGATTCTTGTATAGGCCTGAGCCAGTCGTGCTTTCACGAAACTATGTTGTTTGCCTGTGCCTGGTGCTGCTCGCCATGATTTCCGTGGCGAGCGAGCCGCCCGGCGTTGTCGTGGACGTTCCCTTCGTCGCACAGGAGAAAAACGCATGCGGGGCGGCGAGCGTCTCCATGCTGATGAACTACTGGGCGCGTCAGCAGGGGAAGGCGCAACAGGCAGATGCGGCGGCAATTCAGCTTCAACTTTATTCGGAGAAGGCAAAAGGTATCTTTGCCTCCGACCTGAAGCGATATTTGGAAGCGCACGGTTTTCGCACGTTTGTGTTCCGTGGTGGGTGGGAAGACCTGAAAACTCACCTGGCGAAGGGCCGCCCGCTAATCGTGGCCTTAGGCGATAGTGGCACTGATTCGCCGTTACATTACGTTGTCGTTACCGGGTTGGACTGGAACCAGCGGCTGGTCTTCCTTAATGATCCTGCTGATCGCAAATCGCGAATGGCGGATTGGCGGGAGTTCGAGCGCGGCTGGGCCGTCACCGATCACTGGACGTTACTCGCTGTCCCAAACTGAGGCAATCCACACGAATCGCATCGTCATTGCCATTCTTCTGTTCGCATCCGTGTGCGCCCTCGCACAGATGCCGGCAGATCTCGAGTCTGACGCCCGCACGCTGTTCAACGAACAGCGTTGGGAGGAATTGGCCAGTCTCTTAGGCAGTGCCCCCGCCCGCTCCACAGATGCGGACTACTTCTACGGAATGGCGCTCGCGCACCTCGGGCGTTGGCGAGAGGCCGAAGCCGTACTCCGGTCTGGCCTGGCGAAAGCCTCTTCTGATAAGCGCTTCCCAATAGAGCTCGCCGGAGTCTCATTTCGCCTGAAAGACAACGCCAGCGCGAAACGCTATCTGCTCCGGGCGCTGGTTCTCGATCCGCGCGATTCTTACGCAAACGAGTTCCTTGCCACTGTCTATTTTCTGGAGGGCAACGCCGAAGCCGCACTTAAGTATTGGAACCGCGTCGACAAGCCTGTGATCTCAACCGTACGCAATGACCCGCGACCGAGGCTCAAACCGGTGTTGCTTGATCGTGCCTTTCCTTTCGCGCCAGGCGATCTGCTCAGCCTGTACGACTATCGGACGGCACAGGCTCGGCTCGACTTTCTCGAAATCTTCCCACGGCATCGCCTCGAACTCGCTCCGCAGTCGGACGGCAGATTCGATGTCACCTTCCGAAACACCGAGCGCAATGGATTTGGAAACTCGAAGATCGAAACGCTCGTGAACCTGCTTAGACGACTGCCTTTTCAGACCATTACGCCCGAGTACTACAACCTAAATCGCTCGGCTGCGAACATCATCTCGCTTTACCGCTTCGACGCGCAGAAGCGCAGGCTTTTTGCCGAGTTCTCCGCACCCCTTCAGCGTGACCCCAAGTGGCGGTACGCTTTTACCGCCGACCTCCGAAAAGAGATTTGGGAACTTGCGCCCTCCCCCGAAATCTCGTTTCAGAACTTCAGCCTCGAGAGCGTGAAGGCCGATGCTAGTCTCACTCGAACCTTCGATCCTGACTGGCGCTGGACCACTGCGGTTCAGTTCTCCGATCGTCGTTTTCTTAATGTCGCGTGGGATTCAGGCGTACTCACTGATCTTCTTCACGGTGGGCGCGGACTGAAGTACATCGCCGAGCTCACCGGCACGCCGTTACGGATTCCGGAGCGCCGTTTCACGACGACCACCGCAGCACATTTCAGCACGGGGAAGTTCTGGTCCGCTCCGACCAGTAGTTCGTTCGCAACGATCACTGGCGATATCCGCTCCGAATGGCTCCCGCAAGCTCGCGGAGATGACTACGCAGTAGCAACGCAGTTTCGAGCCGGCAGAACTTTCGGCAGCGTTCCCTTCGATGAACTTTTCACTCTGGGAGTCGAGCGGGATAACAACTTGTGGCTGCGAGGGCACAGTGGAACACGTAACGGCAGAAAGGGAAGTGCTCCCCTGGGCCGCTCCTACGTGCTATTCAACAGCGAATTGAACAAGCACGTTCACGAGGGTGGCTTCTTTCGCATCAAGGCCGGGCCATTTCTCGACGTGGGTCGCATGTACGACAGTTCGCCGGTACTCGGAAGCAAGGAATGGCTGGTGGACATAGGCATTCAACTCAAGTTCACCGTTTTCGGTGCCGCCGGCATAACTCTCTCCTACGGTCGCGGGTTGGTTGACCATCGCTCTGCTTTCTACGCATCTCCGCTACGCTAGTCCTTCCTGTTTTCATTGCTGTGGTGGCTGAAGCAGCTCGCCGCCTTTATCACTTTGCCTCGCACGGGTTATACTCGCCGCCACAGGTTGTTCGGCCCCTGCTGCGTCAATCGGAATCCACATTGTCCACCTTGTCCCATGCCTCTGTGCGCTCGGGGGCATGCCCACCGGAGGCAATGAATGCGCGATGAAGACGTCAAGATCACGGAGACAGGCACACCGGAGTCAGGTGTGTCGCGTCGAGACTTTCTCAAAATAGGCAGCCTCACCGTCGCCGTGCCTGTTGTTATGGGCCCCCCCGTAGTCGAGGCTGCCGGCCAGGATGTTGCCGTTTACGGTCCCGGCAAGGCTCCCGTCACACTTACCGTTAACGGCAAGAAGCTCACCGCCGAACTCGAACCGCGAACAACGCTGCTGGATGCACTGCGCGACCACTTCGATCTGACCGGTTCTAAGCGAGTCTGCGATCGCGCAGAGTGCGGCGCATGCACCGTACTGGTCGACGGAAGGGCTGTTTATGCCTGCCAAATGCTTGCGATTGATGCGCAAGCGCATGAGATCACAACAATCGAATCGCTGGTAGCCCAGGAAGGCGCCGGTGCGACAGGCGGCGCGGTTTCGTCACAAGGTTGGAAGCTGCACCCCATCCAGCAGGCGTTCGTTGACCATGACGCTCAGCAGTGCGGCTTCTGCACGCCGGGGTTCGTGATGGCCGCAAAGGCAGTGCTCGACAAGAATCCGCGTCCGACTCCGGAACAAGTGATCGATGGCCTGAGTGGTAACCTTTGCCGCTGCGGAACTTACACGGGCCTGAAAGCCGCGCTGGCCAGTGTTGCTCAGGGCACGTCTGGCCCGAAGGAAGGAGCGTAAGTTATGCCGCCAAAAACACCTTATGCATGGCCCGACGCTCCCGAACGCAAACTTATCGGCAAACGTGTGTCGCGCGTCGATGGCCCGGTGAAAGTATCTGGCCGCGCCAAGTACACCTACGACGTGCACCCGCAGGGCATGCTCTACGCCCGCATGCTCGGTTGCCCTCACGCACACGCCCGCATCACCTCCATTGACACCAGTGCTGCTGAAAGACTTCCGGGTGTTCGTGCCGTGCACATCGTCCAGAAGGAAGGGACGGAGATCTACTGGGCTGGCGACGAGGTCGTCGCCGTCGCTGCTGATACCGAGTCCATCCTCGAACAGGCCCTGAACGCCGTGAAGGTGCAGTACGAAGTTCTGCCTCACCTGGTCAGCGATCATGAGCCTCCGGCCAACATCGCGGTCGCGACTGGCCCGGCCAGCCAGGATGACCTGCGCGACATGTTCGAGAACCAGGTCCCTGACGAAGAGATCATTTCCTACGTCAAGACAAATGGCATTAACTTTCGCCCAAGCGCCGACTACCTGAAGACCCTCGCCAGTTACGAAGTTCCCAAGCCGGTTATCGATGCGATCGGCGCTGCTCCAGTCAAGGAAGGCGTGAAGAAAGCGCCCACGCTATATCGCAAATCCTCGGCGCAGGTGCAGGGTGATCCGGACTCGGGGTTCAAGCAGCCAGGAGTTGTGACGTCCGAAGGCGTCTACGGCGCAGCGGTCATCGCGCATTGCTGCCTGGAAGCTCACGGCACCGTCTGTGACTGGCCCGACCAGAACAATCTGAACGTGCACATTTCCACACAGAACGTGAGTGGCATCGCCGCACAAATGGCTGAGCCGCTCGGCATGACCGCCGACAGAATTCACGTTCACATGGACCACATTGGTGGTGGGTTTGGCAGCAAGTTCGGCCCCGACCGATGGGGAATTGTAAACGCCGAACTATCGCGAAAAGCCGGCGGCAAACCCGTTCGATTGATGCTGGAGCGCGACCGCGAGATGGAGGTCGCCGGTGCTCGTCCTTCGGCGTACGCCCGCGTCAAGGTCGCCGCGCAGAAAGACGGGACGATTGTCGCCTGGGACTCGCAGGGCTGGGGCACGGGTGGCCCGGGTGGCGGCGGCACTCCGCCCATCCCATATGTCTTCGAAGTCCCCGACCGGCGGACCCAGTACACCGCCATCGTGAACCACATCGGGCCGGCCCGTGCATGGCGCGCGCCTAACCACCCGCAAGCTGCAGTGATCACCATGGGCGCGCTCGACGATCTTGCTGCCGAGCTCAACATGGATCCGCTCGACTTCTTCACCAAGAACATCGCGATCACGGGCCCGCGTTCATCGACGTACGAACAAGAGCTGAGAATCGCAGCGGATCTCATGGGCTGGAAGAAACTGTGGCGCAACCGTCGCCAGAACGCCGAATCAACTGACGCTGTTAAGAGGGGCGTTGGCCTCTCCATACACACATGGGGCGGACGCGGTCACAACTCGGATTGCGACCTGACGATTCACCCCGACGGTGCAGTCGAAATCAAGATGGGTTCCCAGGACCTCGGAACTGGCACTCGCACAGCTATCTTGATGGTGGCGGCCGATACGCTTGGCCTCCCGATGTCGCAGATCAACCTGCTCATCGGCGATAACAAGTACCCACCGTCCGGCGGTTCCGGTGGATCAACCACCATCGGCGGCGTCAGTTCCTCGACGCGCCGCGCTGCCGTCGACGCCCGTGCCGCTTTGCTCGAAAAGGTCGCGCCTGCCCTCAACGCGCAACCTGCCGAGTTGGAAGTCGTCGACGGAACGGTTCGCGTCAAGGCCGCACCCACGCGCTCGCTTAGCTGGAAACAGGCGTGCCAGAAGATCGGCCCGGTTCCGTTGACGGTACGGGGCAAAAATCCAGACCGGAGCAAACCACCTGACCTCACCAGCGCGGGAGTCGGCGGCGTTCAGATGGCCGACGTGAGTGTCGACACCGAAACCGGCATTGTGAAAGTCAACAAGATGGTCGCCGTGCAGGATTGCGGCCTCATCATCGACCTCAAGACTGCCGAATCCCAGGTACATGGCGCGCTCATCATGGGCATCAGCTACGCGCTGTTCGAAGAGAAAATCTACGATCCGACCACAGGACGCATGTTGAATCCGAACATGCAGTATTACCGTCTGGCCGGAATCGGCGACATCCCGGAACTCGTGGTCCACATGATGACCGGCAAGGGCTTCGACGAGCGCGGAGTCATCGGTCTTGGTGAACCTCCGGTGGTATCGCCCGGTGCCGCCATCGCGAACGCCGTTGCTAACGCCATCGGCACGCGCGTAGGCACCGTCCCGCTCACACCTGAACGCGTCCTTGCTGCGCTGGAAAGGAGCCGCCTCCGTGATTAATTTCGAATACGCCAGCCCAACGCAAAAAGAGCAAGTCGCGACCCTGCTCGGATCGCAGCCCCAGAACAGCGCCATCCTCGCGGGTGGTACCGATCTGCTTGCGCTCATGAAGGACAACATCGTCGAGCCGCGGCGACTCGTCAATATCAAGCAGATCAAGGGCCTCGAAGGCATCCAGTACGACGCGAAGCAAGGTCTCACGATTGGTGCGCTCGCTCGGTTGACCGACATTGCCGACAACGCCAACGTGCGGAAAGCCTTTCCGGCACTCGCTCATGCCATCGACGAAGCGGCTAGTCCTCAGCTCCGGAACATGGCCACAATGGGCGGCAACCTGCTCCAGCGGCCCCGTTGCTGGTATTTTCGCAACGGGTTCGGCCTGCTTGCGCTGGACAAGAACGGCCAGTCGCTCGTACTGAAGGGCGACAATCGCTACCACGCTATCCTCGGCAACGAGGGCCCGGCCTACTTCGTATCGCCTTCCACCGTTGCGCCCATCCTGATTGCCTATGGTTCGAAGGTAGTCATCATGGATGCCAGCGGCAAGAATCGTATCGTCCCGCTTGAATCGCTTTACCGCATTCCCGGGCAGCAGGGCGAGCGAGAGCACGCGATTGCCCCAAATGAGCTGCTGACCAACGTGGTCGTGCAACCCGCTCCGGGAGTGAAGGCCGCCATCTACGAGGTGCGTCAGCGGCATGCTTTCGATTGGCCGCTTGCGACGGCCGCAGTTGTGGTCCAAATGGAAGGGAGTACGGTGAAGTCGGCGCGGGTCGTTCTGGGCCACGTCGCGCCCATTCCGTGGATCTCAAAAGAAGCGGAGCAGGCGCTTGTCGGCAAGCCGCTCAACCAGGACACCGCGACCGCGGCCGGTGTGGCCTCAGTTCGTCACGCCAAGGGTCTCGGTGACAACAATTTCAAAATCCAGTTCGTACGTGTGGCTGTAAAGCGCGCGCTGATGCAAGCGGCAGGAATGTGAAGCGCAGTTTCGAGTTTCGAGCTTGAATCGGTTGCTGATGATCACGCTCGGAACTCGAGAACCCAAACTTGGGCAAACTTTGCCAGACGCGGAGATTTCTCATGCCCTGCGACGCCAATCGCTTCGATACCAATAACCCAAACCTCTGTCCGTCGCTGCGATGGAAAGGCATGTTCATCCTGGCGGAGCGCGATCCCTCCGTCCCGCCAACCAATGATGGCCTCTACTGGTGCATGCACACGCAAACCTGCATTGGACCGGATGGCCAGCTCGCCGAGCCAGCAAATTGTTGCAGCACCGGGCGCGAATGCCACAAAGGAAGTTGCACCTAGCCTAAGCTTACAACGCAAACAGCGGTGGACGACTGTTCAGCTTCTGCAGCTGTTTGCGTTATCGTTGATGCATGAACAAAACCAACGAGAATAAAGACGATTACCGCGAGGGCGTTTCGCTCCGCAATGGCTGGCGTTGTCGCTTCTGCGGAGCGCATCCCAAACCGGGCAAGTCTTTCGGAGAAGACGCCGTGTGTCCTGCGTGCCGTAATCGCATGGATCATCTACAAGGCTGAGGCTCGACAACACGGGTGATCTCGTGAGCAGTAGCGTGACCTGTTCAAAAACGTCTACGACGAACGACACGATGATCCCGGCAGCACCTGCGGCAATAGGCTTCGTGATGCTATCCTCGACGTGAGTTCATCTAACGCTTAGCATGCACACTCGCGCCCACATCGAAAAAGACGGGCTCCTTTTCGCCGGTATCACCGTGCTTACATGGGGACTGACCGGCATATTCGTCCGCCTGCTGCCTGGATTTCCGGCACTGTTCATAACAGGTTTCAGGTTGCTGATTGCTCTCGCGGCGGCTTTGCCCTTCGTGGCCTTGAACACGCAGAAGCGCACGGCGATATTCTCAATGCTCCGCCGACCGGCTGCCTGGATGCTCGCTTCCGCGTTGGTCGCCTACTATGTTCTGGCTGTATCGGCTTACCAGTTCGGCCCTGTGGGTGAGGTTGCGCTATTCTTGGGAACATCCCCGGTCTTTGTGCTCGCCGGTAGAGCTATTCGCGGCAGAAAGGTTCTTCGCGGCGAAAAGATCGGCGCACTCATAGCTCTCTGCGGGGTAGTGCTGGTGCTTCTCCCGAAGCTGTCCATTGCATCCGGTATTTCCCGACAGCGCTTACTTGGTGACGCCCTGGCGCTGCTCTCAGCGGCAGCGTCAGCCGTATACGCTTCCACGTCGCGGTCAGTTCGCCAGCGTGATCCACAAGCTGCCGACGCCACGCTCACGGCCCTCCTGGGATTCGCGATCGGAAGCGCACTCCTCGTGGTTAGCTCCGTGCTGTCGCCGACCTCCGTGGCAAGCGTCGCCGAAACGCGTGTCGCGCTAATCTTCATCGCTTTGGGCGTGGTTTCGACCGCGATCCCGTCAATCACTTACGCGGTAGCGTCGCAAAAATTGCCACCAATCATCAGCACCACTTCACAGCTCATGATCCCGGTGGTTGCCACCATCGCCGCCGCTTTTTTGCTTCGTGAGATGCCTTCGTTCTGGCTTCTTCCCGGTGGAGCCTTGGTGCTGTTCGGCATCATTTATATGTTCCGCCACGGAAGCCAGGCGGCCGTTGTCCCACCGAAGTCGGAAACCGACGCCGTTGCCTGCGTCACAGGGGACTAGGCAAAATAGGCGGGGCAGATGTTGGATTGGGGGTGCCCCGCGACTCCTTTATTCACTCACAAAGCGCGAATCTCTCCCCTGGCTATCACATCTACTTGTGACAAGAGCTACAATAGGCCAACGACTTTTTGGGGTGAGATCATGCGCAGGGCTAAGTTTCTCGCGGCTTCGCTCGCCGCAGCGCTTCTGCTTTCCGCCAGCACATGGGCCGAGGTCTCCGGTGACTACGTCGAGACACGTAGCGCCGACGTTTACACCGGTCAATGCTTCGCCAACGGCGAGATGGGGTTGACCGGCGATCAGGCGATTCTCGGGTGGCACGTGAACAAGGGTGAATGGAACGGTGTCGCGCTTGACGGTCTGAACGTAGTGGGAGCGGTTAAGGCGCGCGCGACGCTTGGCGACCCTTATGGGAATCCCTACCCGGCGAAGTCAGTTGTCATAGTGGATGACCGGGCCACCCCTGCCCAGCGCCAAGCTTTGCTGGGCTTTGTACGCCATATGGGTGGCGAACTTTTCGCGAACGTAGTTCGTGTGGAAACCGCGCCTATTGAGATCGCAGTCAGTCCCGATCATGCTCGCCACGGCTCGGCGCTGATGCGAGCAGGTCAACTCGCCACGCTTCGCACGCGCAGTCTGAATGAGAACGACCACCTGTGCGGGAACGAGGAGACGTTTTATCCTCCCTTGACCGACGTGACGCATTCCGTACCGGCCGTGGCGGTCACTGATGCATACAATGGTCCTGGTCTCGGGGTCACCTGGCGCGCGCACGATCGACGAAGCGCTTTCGTCGGGACTTTCTCCGCAAGCGAGCGAGTACAGTCCGTAGCCTTGGCGAACAGGTAGCCTGCTGGGGCACACGCCGTTGGGATGGCGAACGAGCATGCTCCATCCCTTGCCTACTGCTGCGCCACGCCTTTGACCACTATTGCGATCGGCAACTCGCCCGAGGCGGTCCTTACCTGGGCGGCGAAAGCAACATAGCCGTCCGACGTGTAGAACAACGAGGGATACTCCGTTGCGCCCTCGGTGGGAACCATGCTGAAGCTGGCTGGATGAGCAGTTCCAGCCGCCTTCGCGCTGAGCTTAACAAGTTCGGCATAGGAAGGCAGCGCGTCCGGTCCGGGATCAGCCGCCAGCGGCGTCAGCAGTACGAAATCCGGTTGAGCCGCAACCCCCATGTGGTTGCCGTCGCTGGGCAGAATCTCATAACGCATCGTGTACGCGCCCGGTCGAATCGCTTGACCGCGGAAATCCTTCGCCTGCCGCTGGAACTTAATCACTCCGATAAACGTTGCGCGACTGATCTGCGGGTAGACGGCATTTGGGTCCTTCTCTTTGGCCGCAGGAAGAGAGTTGCTCAACCAAAGCTCCATCACGCTGCCGTCATACAGTGTGAGTCGATACCCGCTGGCCGCTAGTGCCGTTTTCATCTGTTCCGGACTCGCATCCGCGAAGTGTCCGATTTTTTCAACCTTGCCCGGCGACGCCGCTGCAGCCACAGCCGCAATCAGAAGCACCAGCCCTGTAGTGCAAGTGATTCGAGAGAATAACGCCATGTGTACCCTCCAACCCGTTCTTGTTAGGGTTATGTGTCATTGACTTACAGAACCCAGGACGGCTCCGCCAGCGGGCGGTTACAAATGTAATACCCAAGCTTACGAAATCGGCAACGAATCCAGAGTAGCTGCATCAAACTACCAGAGCGAATGTGTAACACATTGCACAGGGCCTCGCGGACATCGGATGGTGCCGATGCTCAGAGGTCAAGCTCACGGGCCGACATCAAGGGTTTGAGGGTGTCTTTTTCAACGAGATCCCAAGGGGAGCTACGCGTGAGTCGTCGCAACGTTGTCCGGCACAAGATGGCGGTTCCAGTGAAGCTGCTGATTACGGAGCCAGATGGCAGCGTTCGTACTCTGCTTGCATGCACTCTGGACGCAAGCAACACGGGAGTTCGGCTCGGCGGCATTCACGAGACACTCAATGTCGGACAGGTGGTAGTCCTGCAGTATCAACATCGGCGCTCTCAGTTCCTGGTCAAGTGGGTCGGAAGACGTGGAACGGGAAGTTCGACCCAGATCGGACTTCAGTGTCTCGAACCCGCGAAGAACATTTGGGGCGTGGAGATGTCGGACCGCATTCCTCCGTCCTCAGCTTCTCGGCAGCAACTCCGATATGCCGTGGGACTCGGCTCCCTGTAGAACAGGGAGGCCGGATTTTCTATCGCATATTCCATCACCACTCAGATAAAAAAATCTTGATAGAACGATTTCATGCTGTGGATAACTCGTCCCACTGTTGCGGACTTCATCGGGGCCATTGAATTTCTCAACAGGGCCACGCTTCACGTAAGTCATTGATTCTTCGTGACGCCTCTCTGAGAAGGCTCGGATAGCGTTGCATCGCTGTTGAATTCATCAACGGCTCGCCCGATGCGCATATCATCGAACCAGCCCTCTTTTACCTGTAAGTTTCGCCTTTTTAAAGACTTGTCTCCTCAGCTTTGCGTCTGCCATCTACGGCACGCCGATTGCCTTAGGAGAGGTGTCATCGGACAGAGCTAACCACCGGGTCCGAGGCAAGATCAACGACATCGTAGCGGAGGCGGCATCATGACAGTCATTCTTGTTCTTCTCACTTTCGTCACCTTTCTTGTAATCGACCACTTTTACAGCAAGCGCAAAGGCGTGCAGCCAGTGCTGGCAGCAGCCGCAGCACGCGACATGGAAGCTACTTTGCCTCGTCTGCAGCCAAGCATGATCGCCGGGTTCAAGGTTCCGGACAACGTTCGTTATCACCCGGGCCACACATGGGCGCTGAGCGAGAGCCCGAACCTTGTTCGAGTTGGCATGGACGACTTCGCGAGCAAGTTGACCGGGAAGATCGAGCAGGTGACCTTGCCCCAGCGTGGGCAGTGGGTGCGCCAGGGACAGAAGATATGGTCTATTCAGCGCGACGGGCAGAAAGTGGATATGGTTTCGCCAATCGAGGGCAGCGTGGCGGATATCAACGAAGCCGTGGTGAACAACCCTGAACTTGCTCGCCAGGACCCGTACGGCGAGGGCTGGATGGTCACCGTGCAGGCACCGGATTCGAAGACCAATTTCCGAAATCTCCTCGGCGGCGCACTGGCAAAGAGTTGGATGGAAGAAGCGGCGCTGCGCCTACAGCGCCGGATGCCCGCTCTGGCCGGGGCCGTCATGCAAGATGGCGGTACAGCGGTTGACGACTTGACAGCGCACATCCCCGACGCTCAATGGTCCGAACTGACGAAGGAGTTCTTCTTAAGCTAACAAATCGGGGCCCCCGGATTTCCGATTAGTCGGCCTCCGCGAATTCGCAAGTGCTATTGCCCATCGCGTCGAATCTGGCGCGATGGGTTTCTATTTGGCTCCGATTAGGCGCTAGAAGTATCGAAACTGCTATTAAGAGCGCCGCCCTCTTGACCCAGGCTGTAAGTCTCGACTGGCTGGAGGCTTACGTGCTTCCGCTTATGGATCCATAGTTTCTGCTTATGATCGTGACTGCAGTCACGAATTCTGGTGACACCTATCACGGCCAAGCTAAGGGGCAAGACGGATGATGTAGCGTTAAGGAAGACTCTGCGCCAGATTCAGATACCTCCACGCCACATGAAGGGAGCCGTCTGGCCTGCCGCAAAGTGGGACCCGGGCCCGTCCGGTGAAAGGAGGACAGCCATGTTGCTTGCCTACCGGCTTGTAAGGCTGATCGAAACTCACTCGGATGAACTGGCTGCGGGACTGCTGGAAAAACTTCGGCAATGCCCACAAACCTGTAGTTACGGCGACGTCCCGGCCGAGGAGTTCAGACAGCGTGTTCAAGAAACCTATCAGCACCTCGGTGAATGGTTGCTCGGGAAGACGGAGTCGGACATCGAGCGGCGCTACGTAGAGATCGGTGCGCGTCGTTGCGGTCAAGGCGTTCAGTTCAGCCAGTTGGTCTGCGCTCTCAGCCTCGTCAAGGAACACTTAATTGAGTTTCTGAAGCGGGAAGCGATCGTGGACAAGCCCGTCGAAGTGTTGGGCGAACTGGAAGTTCTACAGTTGCTGGAACAGTTTTTTGATCGCGCAGTTTATTACGCGGCGTTGGGCTATGAGCGTGCCTACGTAGCCCGCGCGGCCACGGCAGTACACCATAAGTAGGAATTCATACAACTCAAACTACGGCGGGAAGGAAGATAGGCAGCGAATGTGGCAGGAAGAATATAAGCGAAAGATAACGACGGCCCGCGACGCTCTTCGTGTGGTCGAATCCGGCATGCGCGTGTATATTCACGCGAACAGCGCGTTTCCCCAGGTTCTCGTGGACGCTCTTACCGAGCGCGCTCCCTACGTCCGTGACGTTGAGGTTGTTCACCTCCTGTGTGACGGGCGTCCTTCTTACGCCGACCCGGGTCTAGAAAAAAGCTTTCGGCACAACGCGATCTTTATGGGATCCAACATCCGCAAGGCTGTGGCAGAAGGTCGCGCGGACTGCGTTCCCATTCACCTGAGCGAAATTGAAGGTCTCTTCACGAGCGGCCAGATGCCGTTGGATGTGGCACTCATACAGGTGTGCCCGCCCGATGCGCACGGTTTCGTATCGCTCGGCGTCGCCGTCGAAACCACGCTAACGGCTGCCAAGTGCGCGCGCTATGTCATCGCACAGGTCAACGACCAGATGCCACGCACGTTCGGCAACACCTTCCTGCACGTTAGCGAAATCGACGCATTCGTTGAAGCGTCCATGCCACTCCCCGACCATGAGAAGCCGGAGATAACGGACGTTCACCGGGCAATTGCGAAGAACTGCGCATCGCTGATCGAAGACGGTTCGACACTTCAGACCGGCATCGGCGGTATTCCCGACGCGATCCTGCCATACCTGACGGACCGCCGCGATCTTGGCATTCATACGGAATTGCTTTCCGATGGTGCGATTCCGCTTATCGAGGCGGGTGTCATCAACTGCCGGCGCAAGACCTTTCACCCGAACAAGGTCATCGCCGGGTTCCTCGTCGGTACAAAGAAGATTTATCAGTTCGCGCACAACAATCCGCTCTTCGAGTTTCACCCGAACGCGTACGTCAACGATCCGTTCAATATCGCGAAGAACGACAACATGGTCGCCATCAACTCGGCCGTTGAAGTCGATCTTACGGGTCAGGTTTGCTCCGACTCCGTGGGCCAGCACTTCCTGAGTGGTTTCGGTGGCCAAGTCGACTTCATCTATGGCGCATCGCGTTCAAAGGGTGGAAAGCCGATCATCGCCCTGCCATCGACGGCGAAGAACGACACGGTTTCGAAGATCGTTCCCATGCTTCAGCCCGGCGCCGGTGTCGTAACTTCCCGTGCGCTGGTTCACTACGTAGTCACTGAGTTCGGTATCGCGTATCTGCATGGACGCAACGTCCGCCAGCGTGCGGAAGCGCTCATCCAGATTGCACATCCCAAGTTCCGCAACGAACTGTACGAACACTGCGAACGCATGAAGTGGCTCCAGAAGCCGCAAGTGGCTGTCGCAGCGACGGCAAAGTAAGCGTGAGCGGCGGCGAGCCGCCGCTCCAAACAGGCATGATCACGGCGAGGTGAAAATGGCCGGTCCAAGGGGCAGTGTCAGTATCAATACGGAAGAATGCAAGGGCTGCGGGCTGTGTGTTGAAGCTTGCCCTCCCAAGGTCCTCGAGCTTGAACCCGGACTGAACGCCTATGGCGTTCACCCAGCACACTACAAGGGTGACAACTGCACAGGGTGCGGCATTTGTTTCTACTGCTGTCCCGAACCGGGTGCGATCACGGTTTATCGTGCACCGGTCCAGAAGGCAGTGGCGGCGAGCCAGGAGGTTCAGCATGCGGCAACTGTGTAAAGGTAATGTTGCGGTGGTCAAAGGCGCGGTACTTGCCGGATGCCGCCACTTCTACGGATATCCCATCACGCCAGCCAGCGAGATCGCGGAATACGCGGCACTGTATATCCCGCAGGTCGGCGGCACGTTCCTGCAGGCTGAATCGGAAGTCAGCGCCATCAACATGTGCTATGGCGCGGCTGCAGCCGGGCAGCGCGTCATGACTGCGTCCTCCGGCCCCGGTCTGAGCCTCATGCAGGAAGGCATGTCCTACATCGCCGGAGCGGAACTTCCGGTCGTTGTTGCTGACGTAATGCGCGGCGGCCCTGGCCTTGGCAATATCGCTCCCGAGCAAGCCGACTACTTCCAGATGGTCAAAGGTGGCGGCCATGGCAGCTACCACAACATCGTCCTGGCTCCGGCTTCGGTGCAGGAGATGTGCGATCTCACCATCCTTGCCTTCGATCTGGCGGACAAGTATCGCAATCCGGCGGTAGTCCTTACCGATGGTGCGATTGGCCAGATGATGGAACCGCTCGAGATCGAGGAAAAAGAGTACTCACAGTCTGAGAAGCCGTGGGCCGTGAAGGGAACCGAAGAGACCCGAGCCAACCTGGTCTCCTCCATCTTCCTGACCGCCGACGAACTAGAAGCGCACGTGCGCAAGCTCCAAGCCAAGTACAAAAAATGCGTCGAACTCGAGCAGCGCTCAGAAGAGTACATGACTGACGATGCCGACATTCTGCTGGTCGGTTACGGGCTGACCTCGCGCATCCTGCGGTCCGCTGTCGATGAAGTGCGCGCACAGGGCATGAAGGTCGGGCTCTTCCGCCCGATAACCTTGTGGCCATGGCCGGGCAAGGCCCTGGCTGCCGCCGCCGCAAAGGTCAAGTCGGTGCTGGTTGTCGAGATGAGCACCGGTCAGATGGTCGAAGACGTTCGCCTCACGGTCAACGGCAAGGTGCCGGTGGAGTTCTACGGCCGTGTCGGCGGCAACATCCCGTCGGTTGAGGAAGTGCATGCAGAACTGCTCAACCGCATGGTCGCGGCGGTCTAAGGAGGAAGCACCTGTGATCGAATACGAAGTCATTCATTCGAAACCGGAGACGTTCTACAAGAAATTCGAGCGCAAGGCCGACCTCCAGCACCAGACGCACTACTGCCCGGGCTGCGGCCACGGTGTCGCACACAAGCTGGTAGCGGAAGCACTCGAAGAACTCGGGCTTCAGAACGACACGATGGTCGTGAGCCCAGTCGGCTGCTCGGTATTCGCTTACTACTACTTCGACGTGGGCAATGTGCAGGCTGCGCATGGCCGTGCACCCGCAGTGGCAACAGCACTGAAGCGCTCGAACCCCGAGAAGATCGTCATCAGCTATCAGGGCGACGGCGACCTTGCGGCTATTGGCACGGCTGAGATCATTCATGCCGCGAACCGGGGTGAGAAGATCGCGGTCTTCTTCGTCAACAACGCGATCTACGGTATGACCGGCGGCCAGTTGGCGCCGACCACACTCGTAGGTCAGACTTCGACGACCACCCCTTGGGGGCGCCGTCCGAACAACGAAGGATTGCCGCTGCACATTTGCGAACTGTTGTCGCAGCTCGACATGCCCGTTTATATCGAGCGTGTCGCGCTGAACGACAACAAGAACATCATGAAGGCCCGCAAGGCCGTTCGTAAGGCCCTCGAACTCCAGAAGCAGCAGGCGGGCTTCACGTTGGTCGAGATCCTCTCGCCCTGCCCGACGATCTGGAAGAAGGATCCGGTCAAGGCGAAGCAGTTTATCACCGAGAAGATGATCCCCATCTTCCCGCTTGGTGTCTATCGCGACAAGAAGCCTGAAGTGCCGGAAAGCGCTCAGGTTCCGCAGCGCTCGGTGGCCGATACCCTGGGCATCAAGAACGGAACGGACAACCGCACCGCGACCGACAAAGCAGCAGCGAAGCACCAGACCAAACCGCTGAGCGTTAAAGTTGCCGGCTTCGGCGGGCAAGGTGTCCTGCTGATGGGCCAGATCCTCGCTGAGATGGGAATGCGTGAGGGCATGGAAGTGAGCTGGCTCCCGTCCTACGGGCCGGAGATGCGCAGCGGTTCCGCGCACTGCCACGTCTGCCTCGACCACCAGCGCATCGGATCGCCGCTCATAACGCACCCTGAAGTAGTGATCGCGATGAACGAACTCTCGCTCCGCAAGTTCGGTTCACAAGTCGAGAACGGTGGGCTCATCCTCTACAACCGCAGCGAAGTCCCCGAAGACTTCGCGGCTCCCCAGGCACGAGTCATCGCTATTCCGGCTTCCGAAATCGCTGACCTGCTCGGCTCCGCCAAGGTGACGAACATCGTCATGATGGGGGCGTTGCTTGAGGAGACTGGCGCGCTTCCGGTGGAAACCGCCATTGCCGTGCTCGAGAAGACGGTGAAGAACCCCCAGATGCTCGAACTCGACAAGAAGGCCCTCGAGGCCGGCGCTGACTATATCCGCAAGCAGGTGCGGGTGGGTGCCGTCTCGCAGCCTGACGGTTGCGGGTACTAAAGTTTTTCACATGTAACTCCCATTGGTGATAGGGCCCCGGCGAACTTGCCGGGGCTTTCTTCTTAGCTCCAACAATCACCGCCAAGCCCACAATCGCCTCTGCTCACAGCATCTCCCCGCTCATCTCAGACATCCCAAATCGCACCCGCACCTACCGCGGTTCCCTTGATCAATCTCGTTGCGGAGGAACTCATGGCCAAGAACCTCAATGATGTCGTAGCCCGTCAGGAATGGCTTCAGCCAGTCGAAGAAAACGTCCAGAGAAATGTACGCAAGGCGTTCCACCGGATCAGGCCAGGAGTGAAGAACTTTCTGCATGGCACATGGCTTGGTCATCCCCTACACGCGGTGCTTACGGATGTCCCGATCGGCTCATGGACCGCTGCGGTGGTGCTCGATGTTGCCGAGTCAGCAACCGGTAACGAAGATCTCGGCAAGGCGGCCGATGCTTGCATCGCAATCGGCTTGGTCGGCGCAGCAGGAGCGGCCATTACCGGCGTAACCGATTGGCAGCACGTCGACCCGCCCGCGCGACGCATCGGTCTTGTGCATGCGCTTCTAAACGTCACAGGCGTTGCTCTTTTCGCGAGCTCTCTCTTTGTTCGCAGGCGTTCAAGAACCGGTGGAAAGGTGCTCTCCACAATGGGCTACACCATCTCCGCAATCGCGGCCGATTTCGGGGGCAGCTTGGTATACAACGAGAGGATCGGCGTCGATCACAACGCGCACCAGAACTTCCCCGGCGAATTCACTTCTGTAATGCAAGAATCCGAATTGCGAGAAGGACAACTCACGCGAGCGGAGTGGAACGGTTCCCGAATCCTCCTGCTGCGTCGGGGCGAGCGCATCTTCGCCATCGGCGAGACATGTTCGCATTTGGGAGGTCCGCTTTCCGAAGGCGAACTGGAGGGCGATAGCGTACAGTGCCCCTGGCACGGTTCTCGGTTTTCCCTACAAGACGGAAGCGTACTCGACGGTCCCGCAGTTCACACCCTGCCGCGTCTCGAGACTCGCGTGAACAACGGGCGCATAGAGGTCAGAAAAGTGTCTCCCACTGCATTGCAGACTGCTCCGCAACAGCAGAGGCCCGAGGCATCAGATCAGCGCACCGGCACTTTCGGATAGCTCCGTGGGTGACGAATCTGCCTGATAACTGCGTTGCGGGTGACCGCGATAGTTAGGCGAATCAACGCGAGCTGATCGCAACTCGGCGCCTGTAGCAGTTCTGCACTGGTTCTTTTCTTCATCCAACAATGTAGAATCAAGAACCAGAAAAGAACTGCATGCCAGCGTATAGCATCGTCGTCCCGGCGTATAACGAGAGGGATCGCATAGCTGCGAGCCTCGACCAGATCCTCCGTTTCGTGGCGAAGGAGCACTGGGATGCCGAAATCATAGTTGTCAATGATGGATCACGCGACGACACGGCTGAGATCGTGCGGCGCTATGCATCGGCCCATCCGATCATTCGGTTGATCGAGAATCCCGGAAACCGTGGAAAGGGTTACAGCGTGCGCAATGGTGTGCTGCACGCAAAAGGCGAACTGATCCTCTTTACCGATGCGGACTTGTCCTCTCCCATCCACGAGGCCAATAAGCTATTCGCGGCACTGCGCAGCGGAGCTGAAGTTTCGATCGGTTCGCGCTGGCTCAATCCTGCGTTGATGACCGAGCGCCAGCCTGTTCTCCGGCAGATCGCCGGACGCGTTTTCAACGTGCTGAACCGCCTCATTCTCGGCTTGACCTTCAGAGATACCCAATGTGGCATGAAAGCCTTCACCGGTGCAGCTGCGCGCCAGATATTCCCGCGGCAACACATTGAGCGCTGGGGCTTCGACCCCGAAATCCTGTTTATTGCTCGTAAGCTTGGTTATCGCACCGTCGAGGTCGGAGTAGAGTGGGCGCACGACAACCGCTCGAAGATCAATCCGCTCGTCGACGGCGTGCAGATGTTCTTAGAGATGCTGCGCATCCGCTGGTATTCGCTGACAGGGAAATATGCTCATGCGCACATGCCGCAAAGTGGCAATCAGGCTGCCAGTGCGACACCCGGCAGCTAAGATGCCGCTGCTCGCATGTGCCTGTGGAGAGAAACGACCGTCACGCCATTCTTGTCGAACTTCAGTGTCATTCTTCCAGCGCACTTCGAACACAGCCAAAAGTGTTCCACCTTCGGCGTTGACCTCGGCGTCGTAACCAGTCGAAGACCCTGCTGCGGAACTTTCTGCGTCTGCTTTGACGCTACTTCGAAGTGAAACAACCTGCCCTGACCCAGACGATGGAAATGAGCGCCACACTCCGGATTCGCACACCTGGAAACCATGGGACAGACCTCGTGGAGGGTAGTCGACGACTCGGAAGTCTCTCACCCGCAATTATTGTGATCTTACAACGTGTAAGATGCTGGTGCGAGTACAAAGAAGCTGTGGAAAACGAAAATTCCTGAGGCATGTAGCCAGCGCGGGTCTGTCTTTCAGGTGGAGCGTTGTTCCGCGCTGGCTCCTAACATAGAGGACGAATGCCGACTGTGTCGAGACGTCAGTGACGTGCTTAGTGCGATATTCGGTGTTACGATTCCGAGCTCGTGTTGAGAGTGCCTTGTCGGATAGCAATGAAACGCATACTGCCCCTGATCTTTCTCGTGCTGCTCTTCACGGCAGCTGTCCGTGAAGTCATGGATCCCGACTTCTGGTGGCATCTGCGCACCGGTCAATACATCGCCGAAACCCACACAATCCCGCATCTGGAGATCTTTTCCGGTACGAGCGTTGGGAAGCCTTGGATTGCGCACGAATGGCTCACCGAGCTTGCGATGTACGCGGTCTATAAGGTAGGCGGTTTCGCGGGGCTTATTGTGATCTCGTCGGCTGTCGTGACTGCAGCATTCGTGATCACATACCTTCGATGCTTGGGTGAGCCGGTCACGGCAGCAGTTTCAGTTATGTTCGCAGCGTTTGCAGCCTCCTTGAGTTGGGGTGCCAGGCCTCAGATGGTGACGATTCTGATCGCGAGCGCATTTCTGCTCATCCTAGAAAAATTCGTTTGCAGTAGAACCAAATTCGTCTGGTTGCTCGTCCCACTCACATTAGTGTGGGTAAACCTGCACGGCGGGTTCCCGCTAGGAATATTCCTCATTATTTTCTTCATGTTCGGCATTGCGGTTGACGCCGGAGCGGAACGGCATTGGACGGAAGGTACAAAACGATCCCTACTGACGCTGGGTGGTGTCCTAGCAGCCACCATCGTGGTCGTACCCCTCAACCCGAACGGGGCGAAGATCTTCAAGTATCCTCTTGAGACACTTCGATCCGACTCTATGCGCACATACATTAGCGAGTGGCATTCGCCGGACTTTCACAATACCGGGTTCTTGCCATTTGCATTCCTACTGCTGTTGACGATAACCGTGCTGGCTGTCTCAGAAAGGCGTGTGCGATTAAGTAAGCTGCTTCTAGTGCTCGCATCACTTTACGCATCGCTGCAATCGGCACGGCACATCCCCATTTTCTCCATTGTGGTTGCACCCGTACTCGCAGGCCACCTGTCCGAAATCCCTTTATGGAGCCGAATGGTGGACCGGTTCACGAGTGAGAGGTGCGGAGTGAAGGCTACCGGAATAACATTACTGGTTTTCGTCTGTGCAATTGGGGCATGGCGAGTTTCGAACGTGATACAAAACCAGCCTTCGTGGGAAAGAACCGAGTTCCCAGCCGGGGCAGTAGAGTTTCTGCGCACTCACAAGATGCCAGCCCCTATTTACAACCCTTACGAATGGGGCGGCTACCTGATCTGGAATCTCTATCCTGAGTACCGTGTATACATCGATGGCCGCGCAGATGTACACGGCGACGAATTTGTAGCGGAGTATTTCCAGGCTGTTCGTGGCCGAATCACTCCCCTCGCTCAACTGGAACGTCACAACATACGCACCGTTATTGTCGACGCCCATTCGCCGATGGCAAGTTTACTGCGGCAGAGTAGTCAATGGGTTGTGGCTTTCGAAGACAGTCAGGCTATTGTGATAACAAGGCGATCGAGCGGTACGGGGACATTGGTGGGCCCGGCAGGATTTGAACCTGCAACCAACGGATTATGAGTCCGCTGCTCTAACCGTTGAGCTACGGGCCCGCTGTTGCGAACTTCAACTAGTATCGCACAGCAGGTACTCGAGTTCCATGCCTGACCGCGTGCAATCAGTGCGTGTGGCTCTAATTGCTGCACTACCACTCTCTATGGATTCGGGTATCGAAGCCGAACCCGCCGTTCTGGTCGCGGCTTCCGCTGAATGACAAACGCGGTGTCGCTCGATATTCGAGTTGCACGGTCGTTCGCTGCGTATTGGTCACGTCGGCAGAGAATGTCACGAACATCTTGCTCGTCACCCGCTGCTGCACTGTGATACAAGCTCCGGTTCCCCCGCTCTGCTGATCACACCCGCGCAACGGATCGATCGCCAGTTGCGAAATCCCTGCAACCTTCGAGAGCCTGCTGGTCACCTGGGAGCTTACCTGTGACGCTATCAGCGCCTGTGCCCCAAAATTACCGGGCGCAGTCGGGTTGGCGGCTGCCGATTCCTGCGTCTTTCCAAATGCCACGAGGTTGATGATGTCAGACGGAGGAAGTGCCGGATTCGACGAGTAGTTGGTGTGTAGCTGATTGACTGGCCCCCAGAAGCGCATCTGGATGTCGTACTGCTCAATCGTGGTGTTAACCGACACGTTAACCACTGGCTCCGTTCGGGACGCGTTGACGAAGTCCACGGTACCGCCCTGTAAGACATAGCGGTTTCCCATAAAGATCAGGTCACCACCGTTGATATTCACGCGGCCGAGGACGACCGGTTGCGCCGCTGTTCCAACTACTCGCAGGTTGGCGGCAGCCTGCAAGCTCAAAGTACGACTGACCGTGTTTATCCCCGATGTTGATTGCACAGCTACATCGAGTGCGAGCGCATTGCTAAAGCCACCCGTCGGTGGAGGCGTACTGGTGCCTCCACCAACAGTTCTCATTACATCAGCCAGTTCGAACTGCGATGTGAACTGCAGTTGGTCGACACCGACCTGACCGCTTAGAAGCGCCTTGTCCGCCGTGCCGGCAAGAACTAGTTCAGCATCGAGACCAGCACGAACGTTGTTATAGAGCACACGCATGTCGCGCCCGTTCACAGCCAGGTTCATCTGCAGTGTCGGCCGATACACCACGCCGCCCGACGCCGACACTTCGCCCCCCGCAACATTCCCGGTGAACTTCGTAATATTCAGACGATTGCTGGTCAGCGTCAGAACACCGTTGCCGTGCTGCAAGCCAAGCGGCATCGTGCCTGTTGCAAAGCTCGCGTTCTTGATCTCTATTTGGCCTTGAACATCGGGATTCCTGGCACCATACGAGTTGATGTTGAACCGCACCTGGCCGGAACTGCTCACGTCGGGGTTAAGCAATTCCGCAACACGCAAATCGACCGTCCCTAGCACCAATAATGACGGCGGCGCTTTCGTCACTACCGGAACTGTTCCCTGGAACTCAAGGTCGGTTCCGGTGCCGCGCAAGGCAGCACGCTGCAGCTCCAAAACTCCGTTTGTGTAGTCGATCCGGATCGGTCTCACTGCACCGATCTGCACCGCATCCCTGTAGCTGACCGCCAATTTCGGTATCGTGACGTGCGCTTCGAGTGCAGCCGCATTCTTCAGCGGGCCCCGAAGGGTTGCATGCACCTCGGTTTCGCCTTTGATACTGCCGGCCTGTGAAGGTGCGTAAGCAGCCACGAGCCGCGCAAGCGGGATTATCTGAGTATCAAGGCTTGCCTCGGCGTAGTAATCGCCCGTCAGATTAACGGTACCTCGTCCCTGCACAGCCGTGTTCATCACCTTGGAGTCCAGTGTGAAATTGGCTACTTGGTTCGAGAGGGCCGCTCGCAGTATCAATCCACTGATAGTCTGATCGCGAATGTCGAGTCTTGGCACTTCTAGCGTAGCTGTTAATCCTGGGTTATCAATCGTTCCGCGTCCGCTTGCAACTAGGTTCAGCACGCCAGTGAGATCCAGGTTCTGTTGTTTGATCGCCTCCAACTGCTCAAGCCGAATTCCGGTAGCTTGCAGTTGCGCATCGTAGCTGCGCTGCTTGGGCTGGTAACTGAGAACGGCGTTCACCGGCCCTGCCGGGGAGCGGATCTCAACGTTCGCGTTCACAGAATCCCCATTCCCGCTGAAATTTATGTTCGCCGACTGAATCGGTTGGTTCGCGATACGAGCGTTTGTTAGCCTCACGGTGCCATCCCCGACCGGGTTCAGTTGCGAGCCGCGCACGTCTACGTCAGCCGAAAGAGTTCCGGCGACCTGCGCTTGCACGCCTGCAGCGCGAGCAAACTCGGCAAGGTTAAGCTGCGAAGCCCGTAGCGAAGCCTGCACCTGACTGCTGGGCATGAAAGACCAGTCGCGCAAACCGGCTGTCAGGCTGAAAGCAATTCGCCCGCGTTGTGCTGGAACCAACTCGCCGTTCTGAAGGCTCACTCTCGAAGGGCTCAGGTCCACGTCGGTTTGAAGAACGCGCCAGGCGCTTTCTTTCATTCGCAAGTCGCTCGCTCGAAGCTGCCCTATTACGCGCGGTGCTGCGGTCGAGCCGGTTACTGAACCTGTAAAAGATGCCCTTCCAGACAAACCAAGCGGGGGCTCCCCGGGCCGAAACTGGCTCGCGATCGTGTCCAGCTCTTTGAGGTCGTTCGCTTGAAAGCGGATATCCAGGGCCGACCTGCGGCTTACCGTTCCATTCAAATTCAGCGTGGTTTGCGCTGTTCTCAGATAGCTGCGACTCAGAGTGATCTCGCCGCTCGGAGCCGAGTACTTGGCATGTACCACGCCGTTTAGCGGAACCGGGGCCGCCGCCGTCGCACTCGCAGGAGTCATGTTGGCGTTCACGGTTGCATCCCCTCGCGCGATTAGGTCGTCCAGGCTCTTTCCCCACGATGCATCGACCGTTGCGTCCAACTTGCCGCTGAGTATCACTTCTCGAAGTGCGGGGGAAGTGACCTGCGACTTCACCTGGGCCAGCGAGACATCACTGAGTTCCGCCTGCAAACGCGAGCGCGTCGCACCGGTCAAGTTGCGCATGACCATGATGCCGGTGAGTTCCCCGCCAAGCACTGAAGCGCGCAAGTTTCTTACTTCCACATTGCCGTTGGATAGTCTGTAGTCAGCGTGGATATCGCTGATCTCGCCTTGGAAACTGGGCACTCGAACTTGGAGTACACGGCTCGCCAGATCACCGCTTACCTTGAGACCTTCGAGAAACGGACGGTTTGCTTCATCGGCATAGCTCAAATTCCCACGAGCACGGATAATTCCGCTTGGCAGCGCTGGGTTGCGCAGGATCCGCCCAAACTCGTCAGCGTGGAGAGTAGCCTGGTATTCCGCCTGCACTGTAGGGTTGTCGTAGTTTTCGAGCGTGGCATTGATCACGAATTGAGATTGCCCACTGCGCAGAACCGCGCGCTCCAGCGTAAAGGTGCTAGGAGTGGCATCGAAACGAGCGTCCAAGTCGTGCGGCATCGGCCGGAAGTTCGAGAGCTTCAGGTGGCCGTCTCGATAGCTGAGTGTTCCTGAATACTTCTGCTCGCCGGTGGCGAAGTTTGACCGGAAGTTCAGCTCGTGGAGGTCAGCTTCGAGTGCGCTCTGTTCGTCGTTGTAGTACACCTCACCGCCGATGATTGCAGCGTGACGCACTCCTAAGTCGAATATGTCGGTCTGGCTCTGCTGCTGGTCGTCCTTGGTCTTGGGCAAGTTGTTCCTGCCCTGTTTGTCGACTACCACTCGGACCACCGGATGTTCCACCCTGACCTCTTCGAGGTACCACGTTCGGCGGAGCAGGGAAGTCACTTTGATCGAAGCAAAAAGGCGGTCCGCTGTCAGCAGGGGTACGGTTGAATACGGTTCGGCGCCGTTGATGACTACATCTTGCAGGTCAATCTTAGGGCTTAAGCCAGAGAAACCAAGTCTGTAGTCGCGTATCTTTACATCAGAACCGATAGCGCCGCTGGCTTGTTCCTGTGCGACTTGAAGAATCTTGCGATGTGCCGAACCGTTGTGCAGCAGTACGAGCACTGCTGCGATGACCAGCAAAACAAGAATGCCGATTCCCGCCCCGGTCCAGATAAGGGCTCTCTTCCAGTGTGAACGTCTTTGCGTAGGTGGTACTTGATCGAACTCGCGGTTGTTTGGAGGCAGATTCGGTGCGGCGCTCAAAATGCTTGTCCCAGAGTAATGAATATCTGGGTAGATTTGATTCCCGGCTGGGCATTCAAGTTGTGGCCAACATCAATTCTCACCGGTCCTACAGGGGTGGAATAACGCACACCGGCACCGATGGTGTTGGTGTACTGGCCATGAAATCCGATCGCTGGAAAAACATTTCCGCCATCATAAAACGGCACGACACTGAGCCCTTTCTTCAGGGGTACGGGGATACGAAACTCCGAATTGAAGATCAGAAGCTGATTGCCTCCAACCGGCACCGTGATGGGGAAGCATCCCGTGGTTCCGCAAGCCGAAATCGTGCGTTGCGGTCCTGCTCCGTTTAGCGGGAAACCACGCAGTGTGCTACCGCCGCCAGTGAAGAACTTCTCGCTGACGGGAATGTGACCGGTGAACGGCTTCTCGAACCCGAGCCTCAGACTGTTGGCCCATACGATGCCGAGAGGCATGCCTTTGTAGTAAGCGGTTTGGGTCAGCAGTCTCGCAAAATTGAAGTTCGACCCCAGTGCGCGTGGATTGAAATCGAGCGAGTAGCTCTGATACATCCCCTTGTGTGCATCAAGGGCGTTGTCGCGCGTGTCACGAAGGTAAATCAGCGATAACGTCGAGAGCCGCACGCTCTGGTCTTCGGGAGGAACCAGTTCAGGGATGAGCAAACGCGTAAGCCCAGTCTGACGAAAACTATACCGCAGGAAAAGATTCGTGGTCTTGTCAGGATTGAGCGGGCGCTGAAGTTGCCATGAGAACTGCGCGAGACGCGACGTGAAGATTGGGTTCTCACTGTTGTGCTCGCCGCTGATTGTCAAGTTGGACTGCCACTTTGTAAACCGGAAGTAGGGATTCAAATAACTGATGGAGCCCCGCTGGTTCAGTCTGCCCGCGAGAGCGGTTAGCGTGATTGTCTCAGCCTTCCCGCGCACGTTCCTGCGGGTATACTCGAAGCTGCCGCGCGGACCATAGAATGTTTTCTCGCTGGTTCTGAATTCTTCACTCAGCCCCACGGGAGGGAGACCCGGTACTGCCACCGTCCCGCTGGGAACGCTTCCTCCCCGGTTGATCACCTCAAAGCCGAAACCGTATGTCATCGCATTACGCTTGGATTCGTGAACCTTAACGACCACGTCCTCCTGCGTTTGTGTGGTAATCGTGCGTCGAGGATCGATCTGCGCCCAATCGAAAATGCCAAGGTTGTAAAGCTCGCTTTCCGACCTCAGCATGTCGTTCTGGCGGAGCGGTGCTTCGGTCTGCAGGCCAGGGTCGAGAGTTCGATTGATCAGTGACTGCCGTGTGTTTTGGGCGCCAACTGTCACAACCGAGGCGATTCGAACTCGCGGACCCTCGTCTATGTTGTAAATGACCTGTAACCGATGCGGATTGTCGTCAACCTGTCTCAGGGCCTCGCGGAACGTGGCATTCAGATACCCGAGCTGCAGGTATCGCGCCATGATGCGGTTCCGATCCTCATCCACTCGTCTTTGTGAGTAGGGTTGGCCCGTTGCGAGTCGAAGGCCCTTCGGTGCGAGTTGTTGGATGGGCTGCGTCTCATTGCCTTCAATGCGCAGAGATTCCACGATATCCTGCGGACCTTCATCCACTCGGAAAGTGACAACCAGATTGCCGCCGCGGTATTTCACCTCAGGCGTGATCTCGACCGAGCTGAAACCATCCACCTCGTACAGGCGCTTCATGTCGTTTACGCTTTCCCGGACGAGTTGCTGACTATACTTCCCCCGGGAGAAAAGTGGCGGGAACCAACCCGCATCTTCCACGGCAAGTTGCGGCATCAGTTCTTGATCGGAGAAGTGCTGATTTCCCGTGATATTCACGTCAGCCACTTTGTGCCGCTCTCCCTTTTCCACTTGATAGACTATGCTGTGTTTGTCACGCAGCATCTGCGTGTCAACCGTGACCTTCGCGTTGAAAAAACCCTTCGACTGGAAATGTGAGACGAGGTTTTGGCGGCCCTCCTGAACGATCTCGGGGTTAATACCTGCCTGCTGGTATATGGGAAGCAGATTGTCACGCGTCCATGGCCACAGGAAGGCACCCTCCACGTCCACGTCAACCTTGGGACCTGTTTCGACGTTGAACGCAACGTCTGCCCGATTGGTCTCCGGATCGTATTCGGCACCAAGCAGATTCACTTCCGCCCCGAGGTAACCTCGGTCGATAAGCGTGTTGTTTAGGTATTGAGCGGCTCTCTCGATTGTTCTGTATTTGTACGTCTTTCCCGGCCGAATAGCTGAACCGCGCAGTCGCGCCATGATTGACCGCAGCTTGCCTTTGAGAGACTCAGCTTGCTGAGGCGAGGTTCCATTTATTTTCACATCGCCGAACTTCGCCCGTTTATTGAGTTCTGTGTGAAAAGTGACGTTCACCAACCCGTGCTGCTCGTCGATATGTAGTTCCGAGCGCACCTGTGCCTGAAAGTAGCCGCTGCGTTGAAAAAAACGACTAAGGCTTTGCTGCGCACGACTGACGTCCACATGAGAGAAAGCTCCGCGAGGAGGATAGTCGGCCACCTGCAACAGTCGTGAATACGCGAATTGGCCGAGTGCTCCGGCGAACTGGTACACACCGAAGTACATCGCAGGCTGAAGAACAAAGAGTACCCTCACTCCTTCAGCATCCGGTCGAATATCCAGCTCCACGGCTTGGAACCTCCCGGTACGCTGGAGCGCTTCCAATGACTCTTTGATCCGCGCGTGTGAGAACTTGTCGCCCACCTGTAGGGTCAGGAGCGGTTTAAGTTCGCTGGTATCGAGGGTGGGTCGCCCGGCCAATTCCACAGACGACACAGTCTGCCCCTCATAGGATGGAAGGACTTGTTCGATTTCCGGGGCGGTTTTAGGTGCCTGTTGCGGTGTGGCGGTCGGCCCCGTCTGCGCACTGAGTGGCAGACGCAAGAGGATAAGCAGCAGAACCCACCCAAGTTGCCGACCTACGGCTCTCTTATATGGAGACACCACAGGTGAGATGTTCTGCAACCGTGCCGCGTTTGCTTGTTACGCGCCTGAACTGCGCGAATCACGCACCCTCTTACTGAGTGTGCCGACCGGCAGAGCGAGCGCGCTGTTCATCGCCCGAACAACTGCGGATCAATTCTGCTACCGCCCCGGTGATGTGCTCTCCCGCACAATCAGGTGAGTAGAAACGGCGAACTCGGCCCCGCTGTCGGAAACCCCGTCTATGATGTTCATCAATGCCTCAAATGCAGTTCGTCCAAGTTCCTGGCGCGAGAGGCGCACGGTCGTCAACGGCGGATCCGTATACTGGCTCAGTTCGATGTCATCGAAGCCGATCAGCGAAATGTCACCCGGAACCTGTAGGCCGGCGGCATGAATCGCGCGGAGCGCACCAATCGCACTCAGGTCGTTGGAGGTCAAGACGGCTGTGGGCGGACGCCGTAATGCGAGCAGCTTGTTCATCGCAGCCTGGCCTCCATCAATCTTGTGGTTGCCTTCCACGATGAGGGAACTGTCTTGCTGCAGTTGTTTCGCTTCAACGAACTTCTGAAATGCCTTGCGCCTTACTCGCGCCGACTTCAAGTCCATTGGGCCGCTTATGAACGCAATGCGACGGTGCCCCAACTCATGTAGATGGTCAATGGATTCTCTGATACCCGCCGCATAGTCGACGCAGACGTTGCTTACCCGCTTCTTCACCATTCCAACATCGAGAAACACCATCGGGACACTGCGCTTCGATAGCTCATCCACCAGATGACGATCGATTTCCGAAGTCATGATGGCCACACCATCCACCTGATGCTCAATCATCCGGCGAACTGCAATGGCCATTCGCGTGGAGTCGTATCCGGTGTTGGACACCATAACGTTGTAGTCGCGCTGTATCGCTGTGTCTTCGAAGCCCTTGACCAATTCGGGAAAGAATGGGTTGGCAATGTCCGAGATGATCAGCCCGAGAAGCCGGCTTCTTCCCGACACTAGTGTGCGGGCGTGAGAGTTCGGGTAATAACCAAGCTCACGAATAGCACGCCACACCTTGTCCGCTGTTTTCGGGCTGACGAGCGGGTTTCCGTTCATGGTCCGGGACACGGTGGCCGTTGAAACCCTAGCCTTGGTAGCAACTTCCTTTATGTTCATGCCTATTCTTACTAGTCGTTCAGTTGGGTTCCCGCATTATAGATACTGCTCTTATATCGGCGTGCGACAGAAAAGACCTTGACAAGCACAAAAGCTTCTTCTACAACTTACCACGTTCGCAAAATGTAATCGATTACATGTCACCTGTAAACGGTTTCATTCGAGTTGTTGGTTTCCGTAGTTAAGGCCCAGCAGTTTCATTCAGCTTCGCAAAGCGAAGCCTTGCAGTGGGAGAGACTATGAAATTCAGCAGACTCGCTGCTTTCGTCCTCCTTGCGCTCACCTTCTTCATTGCCGTCTCTGCTTCTGCACAGAGCGACCGCGGTGCCATTAGCGGAAGCGTTGTCGACGGTACTGGAGCGGTAGTGGCGGGTGCAAAGATCACCGCGACCAACGTGGTGACTGGCGAAAAGCGCACGACTGAAAGTTCCGCAACCGGCACATTCCTTGTTCCCGAACTCAAAGCAAATCCATGGAAAGTGACCGTCGAAGCAACTGGCTTCAAAACCGCGACCACCGGCGTAATTCAGGTGGCGGTTCAAGTAACCCAGCGCGTCACTATCACCCTTGAGATTGGCGCAGTAAGCCAGATGGTGACTGTTGAGGGTGCGGCAGCCGTAATCCAGACCGAAAACCCTGTTCTCCAGACCAACGTGACCGAACGTCAGGTCAAGGAGATGCCGCTGATGGTTCAGGCCGAAATCGGCGGACGTACTCCACTGGCATTCATCTTTCTTGATAGCAACGTCACGTCATCTGACTCCAACAGGCAGCAGAACGCAACTTTCTTCCGCGTCAACGGCGGACAGGCGCTGGGCGCTGAAATTCTGGTCGACGGCGCTAACACCCGTCGCGCTCAGAACGGCAGCTACTTCACGGAAGTCGCGCCTGGTCCCAATGCGTTCCAGGAATTCACGTACAGCACAACCAGCTATTCCGCTGAATTCGGCAACTCGTCAGCTGGCGTCGTTAACTTCACGCTGAAATCCGGTACCAACAGCCTTCATGGCGAAGCCTATGAAATGTTTCGCAATGAGGCGCTGAACGCGAACGGCTGGAAGAACAATTATCAGAAGACCGAAAAAGGCCGCGACCGCCAGAACGACTTCGGTTTCAACCTTGGCGGACCGGTTTACATTCCTAAAATTTACGACGGCCGCAGCAAAACGTTCTTCTTCACCAACTACAACGGATATCGGTTCAACAAGTCGGAGAACACCTACATCACCGTTCCGACACTCAAGATGCGGACGGGTGACTTCTCCGAACTGCTGACCGATCCTTACGTGCTGCAGTATGTCGGCGGGCCGCAGTATCTGTTCGATCCTCATCAGGTTCCGTCACAGCGCATTTACAACGCGGACGGCACCATTGGCCAGCAGATCCCGGGCAACCGCCTCGACCTCTACCAGGGCGGCGCGCTGCTCGATCCGGTCGGCATGGCCCTCATGAACTACTTCCCGAAGCCGACGCGCGACGGCGTTTACCACAACTACCTCGCACAGAGCTCGGCGCCATTCACCGTAAACAGCTATACCGAAAAAATCGATCACGTTCTGTCAGATAAGCAGCGCCTCGCTGTCAGCTATTCGTATCGCGCTCAGACGGCGATCAAAGGCGGGTTCCCGCGAATGCCGTATCCGGCCATCGCCACTGGCGTGTGGGATCAAGATTTCATTTCCCACTACGCTCGTGCACAACATGATTACACCATCAGCAACAACATCCTGAACCACTTCAACTTGGGCTGGAACCGTGTTTACGTCGCAAACAAGAACTCCACGTACGGGTTCGATACCCTTTCGCTTGGACTTCCACCGAATGCGACTCCCAATCTGACCTTCCCAATGATCGAGTTCCCGGGCTACAACGGTGACCTCGACCCTCGCGCCGTTCAAGGTATGGGTTCCACCTGGTGGCACGACGAGATGGGCGACAACATGGTGCAGGCTTCGGACTCGCTGACTTGGGTGAAGGGCAAGCACACCTTCAAGTTCGGTGGCGACATCCGTATCCAGCAACTTAATGTCTTCCAGAACTTCGACAACGGCGGCCACTTCAACTTCCGTCATGACCAAACCGCTGGCGTTGAACAGTACATGGACGGCGAAGAGGTGAAGTACAGAGCCGTTGGCGGTTGGACGCTCGCCAGCTTGGCGACAGGTGCAACCGAGTGGTCCTGGGTTACAGTCACAGACGCGAAGCCTGCATGGCGTATGTTCAGCCAGGCCTACTTCATCAACGACGACTTCAAGGTCACCCCGAAGCTGACCCTGAATCTCGGCTTCCGCTATGAGCTGACCTCGCCACGCACCGAGGCGCACAACTACTATCGCGCTTTCGATCCGACCGCGATGAACCCTGAAGTCAACCGCCTCGGCGCTATGGCCGGCGCGGGTGGGCAAGGCGGTGTCACGGCCAAGTATCGTGGCATGTTCGAGACGGACAAGACGGACATTTCGCCTCGAGTAGGCTTTGCCTACGCGATCGACGACAAGACCGTGGTTCGCGGTGGAATGGGCGTCTATTACGCGCCGTTCCTGTACGACGCCAGCTCCGGCATCCTCGGCTATCGTACGAGCCGGAACATCATTCCTCCTTACGAACAGGACTGGGGCGGTCTGGGCACCAACGCGTTCCTTTCCACCTATCCTAATCACTGGATCCCGAATCCTAACGGTCAGTTCATCGGCAGCGACGTCGATTACTACCAGCCTGACGCGAAGGCGGGCCGCACCACGCAATGGACGTTGGACGTTCAGCGTGAGCTTCCCAAGAACTTCGTTGTGAAGCTTGGTTACATCGGCAACAAGGGCACTCGGCTCCGCACCAATATCGGTCGCCTGAACGCCCTGCCCTACGAAGACCTGAAACTCGGATGGGAGATCCTCAGGAAGAACATTAACGCTCTCACCGAGGCTGATCGCGCTTATGCCAGCAGCATTGGCGTCACGCTACCGGCTTCTGGCAACGCGGTATTTCAGGGGTTCAACGGCAGCGTCGCTCAGGCGTTGAAGCCGTTCCCGCAGTACAACCGTATCAACAACCAGCTTGAAAGCCGCGGTCAGAGCTGGTATCACGCGATGAACCTTAAGGTGGAGCGTCGCTTTGCTCAGGGCTTGCAGTTCGCAGCGTCTTACACCCTGTCGAAGCTGCTCACCACCGCAGGTGACGACCTGTGGGGCAACACGCCTCTCACCGGCGTATTGCAGAACCCATACGACACGGCCTCACTCAAGTCGCTTTCTCCATCGAATGCGACCCACGTGCTCGTATTCAACTACATTTACGAACTGCCCTTCGGTAAAGGCAAGCCGTTCCTGAACAGCAACTCGATCGTCGACAAGATCGTGGGCGGCTGGCAGATCAACGGTATCCATCGCTACCAGGGCGGCATGCCTTTGACTGCCACCATCAACAACGGCGAGTATCGCGACTTCCTGGAAACCGTTGGTTACTACGGCAACCTGCGCCCGAATCTCACGGGTCAGAGCATCCTGACCAACAACCAGTTGTCCGGTTACAGCGTTCCGGTCGTCAATCCTGGTGCGTTCGCGCCTCCGCCGCGTTACAGCGCGCCTCCAACCACGAACGTCGCCGATCCGGCATACAAGGCGTACTACGCGGATCCGAGCAAGTTCTTCGGCACCGCACCCGCCGTGCTGAATGCCCGCGCTATGCCGTATTACAGCGAGAATCTCAGCGTCCTGAAGAAAGTTCGCATCAAGGAAAGCGTTGCGACCGAATTCGGCGTTGAGTTCTTCAATCCATTCAACCGGCACCGCTACTGGATGCCAGACATGAACCTGGATACCTGGGTGGCTGCAACCGCAACCACTCCGGGGCGCTGGAGAAATGGTGGGTTCGGCACGTCCTCGGTCTACGACGACTACAACGCATACAGTCCACGCGTGATCCAGTTGCGCCTGCGGGTCACGTTCTAACCTGAATCATCGTGCGGGAGGCCGAAGGGCCTCCCGTGCACTTTCCGCAGACTGTTGAGCCCGGCGTCGTCCATTCACGGCGCCGATCTGAGCAGTCTGTCGTCGGCTCAACTTGCAGGCTCCCGAAAACATGTTGAACAGAACGATCATCTTGGCATTGGCCCTCCTGATTGGGTCTCCAGCACTCGAGGCGCAGCAGACCGCAACCTCACAGCAGTCTGTCCCTGCGTTTAGCGAATGGACAGACGACTTCGGTGGCCAGGCACTCGATCCCTCCAAATGGGAACGGTTCACCTTCGAGGGCGCCAGTGGCGGCAAAGTTGAAGTACGCGAAGGAGCACTCAGGATGCGCGGCCTTGGCGGTTCCAGATTCGGCGTCCGTAGTGTTCCGGAGTTCTCAGGAGACCGCTTCATCGTGGAAGCCAAGCTCCCTGGCCGGCCCGTTGCCAACGGCATCCCCGTCGCAAATGCAGTTCTCACTGTGCTGTTCGACTCTGCGGGACGTAACCGTCTTGAATGGATATGGCGCAGTGATGGTCGCTTTGAAGCGTGGCGCGTAAAAGACGGGCGCGGCGAGCAGCTAGACAATCGCAATCTTGCCACGAACGAAATCGCTCCTACTATAGCCATGGCGCGACGTGGTGACGCCCTCATGTTCCTCCTGAACGGCGAAGTCGGCGTAGAGAAGAAGTTCAACGACCTGCCGAAAAACTTCCACGTGATGCTCTATGGATTCGGCGAGTCAGAAAATGACTGGGACTCGGTGCGAGTCGTTACAGTTAAGTGACACAATTTCTGCAATTGCAAATTTCAGCGGCACAGAAGCGGAGTCAAAGGTCCATGAAGCGGTTTCATAAGTTCCTCCATCGCACGTTTACAGGATGCCTCCTGTTGCTGGCCGTCAGTTCTTTGCTGGTCTCGGCGCAGACCGTCGATCTGGCAAACAATTGGCAATTCCTACCTGATCCTGAAGCGAAATACTCGCTTGCCGACCTGGCTGGGACTGACCAAAAGAACTGGCGGCCAATTCTTGTTGACCGCTCATGGAACGCTCAATTCGAGGACCTGCGCGACTACATGGGAGTCGCCTGGTACAGGGTTCAGTTCGAAGTCCCACAGTTCAGTTCACCGAAACGAACACTGATTCGTTTCGGTGCGGTAGATTACGCGTGCGAGGTGTTCGTCAACGGCAAGTCAGCGGGCGCACATGAGGGCGGCTACACTCCTTTTGCACTCGACGTCACTGACTCCGTACGACCCGGCATCAATCAGCTTTTTGTGCGCGTTGTCGATCCCGTGATGGGAGATAAGAGCGACAAAACCGGGATGCCGTACGACGAGATTCCGCATGGCAAGCAACACTGGTACGTACAAACGGGTGGCATTTGGCAGCCCGTCCAACTCGAGTTTCGCCCCAACCCATGTATAGAAGACATTGACGTTACCCCGCATTTGAACGGGGACGTGCAGATCTCAGTCGAACTCGGCGGCGTACAGTCGGGATCACTCGTATTCACCGTCCGTGACAGTGCCGGAGCGGCTGTCGCTCGTGGAACAACCCAGGCGCAATCAGGTAAGGCGGTCGCGAGCGCACACGTGCAATCGCCACAACTCTGGAGTCCCGCGTCGCCTTCGCTTTACACCCTAGAGGTCGAACTCAGTGGCTCTCAAGACACTCGGCGCGAGCGCTTCGGTTTCCGCAAATTTGAGGCGCGGGATGGCAAGCTCTTCCTGAATGGCGAGCCGTTTTACATGATCGCCGCGCTAGATCAGGACTTCTATCCTGAAACTATCTACACTCCACCCTCGAAAGCGTACGTGCTCGACCAGATGCTCAAGGGCAAGCGCATGGGGCTCAACCTTCTGCGCTGTCACATAAAGGTTTGTGACCCTAATTACCTCGACGCTGCTGATGAAGCGGGCATGTTGGTCTGGTACGAAATACCATCGTGGAATGATGCGAACATGTTCACCCCGAAAGCGGCCGAACGTGGTGAACAAATTTTTGCCGAGATGGTGGATCGCGACTGGAACCATCCCTCGATCGTGCTTCAGAGCATCATGAACGAGTCCTGGGGAGCGCGCCTCGCCAACGCTAGCGAACGCAAATGGCTGCTTGAGGCATTCGATCGCGCGAAAGAGATGACGGCGCCACTCGGTCGACTTATCGTCGACAACAGCGCCTGCTGCAACAACTTTCACGTCAAGAGCGACCTCGACGACTTCCACCAGTATTTCTCGATTCCCGATAACCACGCCAAGTGGGATAAGTGGACGGCCGACTTCGCTTCACGTCCCAAGTGGAGCTTCAGTCCACACGGTGACGCCGTTCGCACCGGCAAGGAACCGCTGATCGTCTCGGAGTTCGGTAATTGGGGACTTCCCAAGCTGCCGGAGAATCTGCCGTGGTGGTTCGGTCGCGACTTCGGTGGACGTCAGGTTACTCGCCCAGCGGGCCTGTTTGATCGCTTCCGTGACTACAAGTTCACACGCCTGTACCCAACCTTCAACGATCTTGCCGAAGCCACGCAGTGGCATCAGTTCGATTCGCTTAAACACGAGATCGAGGAGATGCGTCGGTACGGCTCCATTCAGGGCTACGTCATAACCGAATTCACCGACATCAACTGGGAAGTGAACGGGCTCATGGATATGTGGCGCAACCCTAAGGTTTACGCCACAAGGCTCGCGCACATACAGGCTCCCGATGTGGTGATGGCCCGCCTGGCTAAACGCAATTACAGGTCCGGCGAGTCGGTCACACTGAGCATCCTCGCCTCGCGTTACGGTGCCGCCGATTGGCGCGGAGCACAATTGCGCTGGCATACGCAGTCAGGTCCCAGCGGCTACTTCAACGTATCGCAACCGCCCGTGCGCGGCACTGTCGCTGACCTGCAGACGTTTACGTTCGTCGCGCCCGGTACCAACGCGCCTCGAAAAGAATGGATAGCGCTTCAGTTGGTCGCGGCCGACGGTTCGGTGCTCGCCCAAAATCGGTACGAAATCTTCGTTTATCCGCAGCTTCGGCCGGTGGCGTCTGCCTCGATTGCCATTCACGATCCAGTGCAGAAATTGTCAGAACTCAGCCGCACGCTCCAGAAATCGGGTTACAGGATTACGGCGACGGCAGGAAAAGGCTTGCTGATTTCCTCCGTGCTGGATGATGTGGTAAGTAAGCACCTCAATGACGGTGGGCGGGCCTTGTTGCTGCTCGACAGCGCAAATGCACTCCCGAAATCATCCGTAGTAGCAATCAAGGCGCGTGAAGGTAGTGACCTGGACGGCAACTGGGTAACCAACTTCAACTGGGTGCTTGCCGACTCGGCTCCGTTCCGGTCAGCAGCCCTGGCCAAGATACTCGGGTTTGAAGCGGCTGCGGTCACGCCTCATTTCGTGCTGCGCAACATCCCTGCCGCGGCTTATGACGATGTGCTCGCCGGCATTTTCTACGGGTGGTTAAACGACAACTCAGGGCTGGCCATTCAGGCCCGTCACGGCAAGGGCGCATTGCTCGCGACGACATTCCGGTTCAGCGAATATGCTGCTGATCCATACTCGCGCAACCTGCTGGATGGCATGATAGCCTACGTAGCAGGAGCCGAATTCAAGCCGACATTTGACTGGAACGCTGGCACGAACAGTGCCGGCAAGTAGTTTTTGAAGCTTCTCGCCTTCAGAGGCGGCGCCTGGCATTCGAAGTTACGTGCAAGGTTTTGGACATCACGACAGAGGCTGACGCGTGAATCTCACAGCGATCGACTGGATCATCATGGTGCTGTACTTCGTGTTCGTGCTGGGCATCGGTGTGGCCCTGAAGCGATTCATGAAGACCAGCACGGACTTCTTTCTTGCGGGACGCTCGATTCCCGCATGGATTTGCGGTCTGGCTTTCATTTCGGCGAATCTCGGCGCACAAGAAGTAATCGGCATGGCCGCCTCGGGTGCCAAGTATGGCATTGCCACAAGCCACTTCTACTGGATCGGCGCGATACCGGCCATGGTCTTCGTCGGCCTCTTCATGATGCCGTTCTACTACGGCTCCCGCGCGCGATCCGTGCCCGAGTACCTGCGGTTGCGATTCGATGAGAAAACACGCGGCCTGAATGCCATCTCCTTCGCCACTATGACCGTGTTCTCGTCAGGCATTTCGATGTATGCCATGGCGAAACTTATCCAGACGCTGCACGTTTTCGACGCACCTTTTCAGGCTCTCGGTCTCCCGATGTCGGCGATCTTCCACGTCAGCATCGTGCTGTCTGCGCTCATCGTGCTCGCCTATATCTTCCTTGGCGGCCTGACCAGCGCAATCTACAACGAGGTTCTCCAGTTCTTTCTGATCGTCGCCGGATTCCTGCCGTTGGTCTATCTCGGGCTTAAGAACGTTGGCGGGTGGAGCGGACTCAAGCAGCAGTTGCCGACCGCCTTCACTCACTCCTGGCAAGGCATGTCCAGCGCTCACACGAACCCACTTGGAGTCGAATGGTTCGGCCTCGTTATGGGCTTGGGCTTCGTGCTCTCGTTCGGTTACTGGTGCACGGACTTCCTCGTCGTCCAGCGCGCCATGGCGGCTGACTCGATGAGTGCCGCTCGCAGAACGCCGCTGATTGCCGCGCTGCCCAAAATGGTGTTTCCGTTCCTCGTCATCCTGCCGGGACTCATCGCAATCGCGCTCCCAACGCCTGCGAAAATGAGCATGAATGCCGGAACGCAAGTTGTTGTCGAGCAGCAGGCCGGCCAGGGAATTATCCCGGCGAAAATTGACGAGGCGACGGGCTTACCGAAACTCGACCAGAATGGCAAGCCAGTTCTTGACTACGATCTCGCCATTCCGCAAATGCTGTTGCACTACTTCCCAACCGGAATACTCGGACTCGGCCTCACGGCGCTGCTGGCTAGCTTCATGTCCGGCATGGCGGGAAACGTAACTGCATTCAACACGGTTTGGACATACGACATCTATCACGCTTACATCAATAAGAACGCCAGTGACGAGCACTATCTCTGGATGGGGCGCATGGCCACCGTTTTCGGCATCGCACTCTCTGTTGCCGCTGCCTATGCTGCCACGCGCTTCAATAACATCATGGACTTTCTTCAGTTGGTGTTCGCGTTTGTAAATGCGCCCTTGTTCGCTACGTTCTTGCTCGGCATGTTCTGGAAACGCACGACGGGACATGGCGCGTTCACCGGACTTCTTTCGGGAACGCTGGCTGCAGCACTTCATCATGGCCTCACGCTGCCGCAAGGTGCTGTCGTTGGAATCAAGGGCGGCTGGATCACCGCAGTCAAGTTTTATCCCAGCGAGATGGCTCAGAATTTTTGGACTGCCATCTGGGCGTGGTCTGTCTGCTTCGTCGTAACCATTCTCGTCAGCTTGGTAACGAAGCCGCGTGAAGACAAGGAACTAGTCGGCCTGGTGTACTCGCTCACGGAAAAGCCGAGTGAAGGGCACTTGCCGTGGTATCAGCGTCCAGCATGGCTCGGAATCGTAGTCATCGCTTTGGCCCTGGCCCTAAACATTATCTTTTGGTAACGGAGTAACCCCATGGGAATGGATATTCGGTTGCCGATTGGCCTTATGTTCGCCGTGTTTGGACTATTGCTGATCGGATTTGGAATTCTGAGCGACAAGTCCATCTATGAACGCTCGCTTGGACTCAACATCAATCTGGGGTGGGGCATAGTTCTGCTCGTATTCGGTCTAGTCATGCTTGCGCTTGGTAGGCCGCGTGCCGGCGCTGCAACTCAGGGCAAGGATGAGCGCAATGAAAAAGTTGCGCCGGCTTGCGAAACAAGCACGCGGAGCGAAGCATGACCAACGTTGCGGATGCTGCAAAGACCAAAACGCCTGTCACCCCGCAGTTTCTGATCCAGCGTTTCGACCAGATATTCGGGGGGCGCTCCAGAATTTTCCGCGCGCCGGGCCGTGTCAACCTCATCGGGGAACATACGGATTACAACGACGGCTTTGTCATGCCGGCGGCGATTGGCTTCTATACCTGGGTGGCCGCGGCGCAGCGTGATGATCGCAAACTGGTGGTTCACTCGGACCAGTTCGCGGAAACTGTGGATCTCGACCTTGAAGCGCTCGCTGGCCCTCCTCGCCAGCACTGGAGTGACTACGTCCGTGGCGTGGCCGCCGTGCTGCAAATCTCTGGTTACCATTTGAATGGAGCAAACCTCCTCATTCACGGCGAAGTCCCAGTGGGTGCCGGGCTCAGTTCTTCCGCGGCTATTGAGGTTTCAACAGCTCTAGCTCTCACGGCAACCGCCGGAATCGAAATTCCGCGCCTCACGCTTGCGAAGCTTTGCCAACGTGCCGAAAACGAGTATTCCGGTGCGCGCTGCGGCATCATGGACCAGTTCGTCTCCTGCTTCGGTCAGGCCGACCACGCGCTCATGCTCGATTGCCGCGACCTGAGCTACAAGCCCGTGCCGCTCCCTGGCGAAGTCAAGCTCGTGATCTGTAACACCATGGTCAAGCACCAACTCGCGGGGGGCGAATACAATCAGCGCCGCGCCGCGTGCGAAACCGCGGTGGCTGCACTTCGAGAGAAGTCCCCCAGCATTACCGCCCTCCGTGATATCACCATGCAGGATCTCGAGCCTTATCGTGAAGTGCTTGGTGACGAAGTCTATCGGCGCTCTCGTCACGTCATCACTGAGAATGACCGAGTGCTTGATGCTGCCCAAGCCATGGCGATCGGCGACCTACATCGCTTCGGCCAACTCATGTACCAGTCGCACGAAAGCCTTGATAAGGACTACGAGGTTAGCTGCGCCGAGTTGAACATCATGGTTGAACTTGCACGCGGCGTCGACGGAGTGTTCGGAGCGCGCATGACCGGCGGCGGTTTCGGTGGTTGCACGATCAACATGGTGCGCGCCGACGCTGCCAGCAACTTCCAATCGAGAATCATCGACGGATACCGCCGCGAAACCGGACTCGTTCCGGCGGTGTACGTCTGTTCCGCCGCACAGGGCGCCGGATCGGTCCAAGTCCCTTAACAAGCAGGGCGCACGACTGTGCGCCCGCGTGTACCCAACCAGAGCCTCAGGAGTTTGCTCTGCTCAACCAGAGTCTCAGGAAGTGAACACGTGAATCAGCGGAAACGTAACGTCACGCTCGTAGTGATATGTCTCATGTTGGCGACCTTCGCTCATGCGCAGGCGCCGGCGGCGCAGCCCTCTTATTCGAATCCGGTAATTGCCGGTGATTACCCCGATCCGTCCATCATCCGCACGGGTGACGACTATTGGGCGACGGCAACTGGTTCGGAGTGGGCTCCCGTTTACCCAATTCTTCACTCTCACGATCTCGTTAACTGGAAACTGGTGGGCTCCGTCTTCCCCGATCCTCCTTCCTGGGCGGAAGGCAGTTTCTGGGCACCCGAGATCTCCGAGTACAAGGGCAAGTTCTACGTTTTCTATACGGCTCGTAAACGTGGCGGGCCCTTGTGCGTTGCGAGTGCTTCTTCTGACGCACCCGCAGGACCATACCATGACAACGGTCCTCTCATGTGTCAGGAGGATGGCTCCATCGATGCATTCCCGGTAATCGATGAAAATGGCGTTCGCTACCTGATCTGGAAGGAAGACGGCAACAGTCGCAACCAACCGACTCCTCTCTGGGCACAGCCGCTTTCGGAAGATGGGACCACGCTGATCGGTGAGCCTAAAGAAATTCTGCGCAACGAGCGTACTAGCTGGGAAGGCGGTGTGGTTGAAGGCCCGTTCGTGCTCCGCCGCAACGGCCACTTTTACATCTTCTATTCCGGCAACGCGTGCTGTGGACTTAAATGCAACTATGCGCTGGGTGTTGCGCGATCCGAAAAACTTCTCGGTCCGTACGAGAAGTCTCCCCGTAACCCTCTTGTCCGTTCGAATTCGACGTGGAAGTGTCCGGGTCATGGCAGCGTCGTAACAGATCAGCAGGGACGCACGTTCTTGCTGTATCACGCATATGGCGCACGCGACTTCATATTCGTCGGACGCGAAGCTGTCCTCGATGAAATCTCCTGGGGAGCTGACAACTGGCCCACAATCAACGGCAACAACGGTGTCAGTGTCCGCGCAATTTCGCCGCTCGGCGCGGTGCAGCGAGCCGACAACAACTTCCTTGATCACTTTGAATCTCGCGAGTTGCTACCAGGCTGGCAGTGGCCCCAAGGGCATCGTCCCGTAATTACCCTCACAACCGAAAACGAGGGCGTCATTTCGTTGGCGCCTGGAAGCGGCGAGCGCAACGACCGCTTGGCTGCGGTTCTTGCACGACCCACTTTGGCAGGGAACTACGTCGCAACCACGTCCATTCTCACGGGCAGCCTGGTAGCAGGCGCGGAGGCAGGACTCGCAGCGTTCGGGGACTTGAAGAACGCGATGGGTGTTTCCATTGCGACCGACGGCATCACGCTCTGGGAGCGCCGCAACGGTCGGACTACCACTATGTCCAAGCTGCCGGCTGTCAACGCAACGCAGGTTCAACTGCGGATGGCGGTGAAGAAAGGCTACGAATTGCAGTTCGCTTTCAGCGCCGACGGTAAGAAGTGGACTCCCATTGGCAACAAGCTGCAGGGAGTCTCGCTTGCTCCCTGGGATCGTTCCATCCGGGTTGCGATCTTCAGTGGCGGAGCAGGTCAGATTCCTGCAAAGTTCGGGTACGTGCGCATTGTCACCGAACCATGAATTGGAGAACTAAATAGATGTCAGCAGGTTTGAATGTACTGGTTACAGGCGGTGCCGGATTCATCGGCAGCGTCGTTACCGAGCAACTCGTCGAAGCCGGCCACAGCGTAGTGGTGTACGACAATCTTTCCAAGGGGCACCGCAAGGCCGTACATAGCCAGGCCGAACTGGTTGTCGCCGATATTTCTGATCGCAAAGCTCTCGACGCCGTTTTGCGCAGCCGCAAGATCGACGCCGTCATGCACTTCGCAGCCTACATAGAGGCCGGCGAATCGATGAAGGAGCCTGAGCGCTTCTTCCGTAACAATACCGCCAATGCACTCACGCTTCTGGAAGCGGTACTCGACCATCGAGTCCCGCGTTTCGTGTTCTCGTCGACAGCCGCCCTTTATGGCGATCCCGAGCGCACTCCCATAGAAGAAACGGACCTGCTCAAGCCCACCAACGCTTATGGCGAGTCGAAGCTGCTCGTCGAGCGTATGCTCGACTGGTTTCATCGCATCCATGGGCTAAGTTACGCCAGCCTCCGTTATTTCAATGCGGCTGGTGCCACGGCAACACTTGGCGAAGATCACGCGCCTGAAACACATCTCATCCCGCTCGTGTTGCAGGTCGCCGCTGGCAAGCGCGCCAATGTATCCATTTTCGGTACCGATTACCCAACGCCAAGTGGCACCTGCGTGCGCGACTACATTCACGTATCGGATCTCGCTTCCGCGCACCTGCTCGCGCTCGAGGCGCTGAGCTCGTCGAGCACTCCGAAGCAACTGATCTATAACCTCGGAAATGGCCGGGGCTTCAGCGTGCGCGAGGTCATTGAAGTTGCGCGCCGAGTTACCGGACAACCGATTCCAGCCACAGAAGCACTGCGCCGGGCCGGCGACCCAGCCGTTCTCGTTGCCAGTTCCAGCAAAATCAGGCAGCAGCTCAACTGGCAGCCACGTTGCGCTGAGCTCGAAAACATCGTCGCGAGCGCATGGGTGTGGTTCCAGCGTCATCCGACCGGGTACCAGGACTAAAGCAATCTGAAATGACCCTTGATGCATTGAAGGAAACACCGCACCGCCGATTCAACCCGCTCACGGGCGACTGGGTTCTTGTGTCGCCCCACCGAACGCAGCGTCCCTGGCAGGGTCAGGTCGAGAAGCTTCCACCCGAGGCGACTGTCGCCTACGACCCTGGCTGCTACCTCTGTCCAGGCAATCAACGGGCCGGCGGCGTCCGGAACCCCGCTTACACCAGCACTTTCGTGTTCGATAACGACTTCGCAGCGCTCAAGCCGCTATCGACGGCACTTGGGATCGACGAAGGCGACTGCGGCCTCATCGTGGCCGACAGCGAAAGTGGCATCTGCCGCGTGATCTGCTTCTCGCCCGTTCACGACCTGACGCTGGCGCGCATGAAGGTCGCGGACATCAAGTCCGTTGTGGACGTGTGGGCTGAACAGTCCCGCGAACTCGGGGCCATGGACAATATTCGCTACGTCCAGATTTTCGAAAACCGCGGAGCCACGATGGGGTGCAGCAACCCGCACCCGCACTGCCAGATCTGGGCAAACCAGACCGTCCCTAACGAGCCCGCAAAAGAACTTCGTACCCAGCTCGACTACCGGGCGCAACATGGCAGCTGCATGCTCTGCGACTACCTTGCCCTTGAGCAAAAGTCCGGTGAGCGAATCGTTTGCGCCAACGACTGGTTCACGGCGCTCGTGCCGTTCTGGGCCGTGTGGCCGTTCGAACTTATCCTGCTTTCGAACCACCACCTCGGAAGCATGGACCAGATGAACCACGAACAGCGGTTCGCGCTGGCAGACATTCTTAAGCGCATCACCACACGCTACGACAACGTTTTCGAGACGTCGTTCCCGTACTCGATGGGCTTTCATCAGCAGCCGACTGATGGCCAACGTCACGACGAGTGGCATTTCCACGCGCATTTTTACCCACCGTTGTTGCGTTCGGCCACGGTTCGAAAATTCATGGTCGGCTACGAAATGCTCGCCGCGCCGCAGCGCGACATCACGCCCGAGGCCGCTGCAGGCCGACTGCGCGACGTCGGTGAAATTCATTACCTGGACAAGTAAGGCCGGCGCCTAGCCGGTTATAGCGAGAGCGATTCGCCTCGCTAAAACGGTCACAGCATCAGTGGTTGGGCTCTGCAGTATTGGCGAGCGGACACGCCCGCTCGCCCGGAGCGCTTCATGAGGAAACACTGGCAGAACTGTCCTTTTGCCCTCATCACTGCTGTTTCGTTTTTGTTCCTCATCACCGCAACTGCGTGTGGCGGTGGCGGAACCTCAAGCTCCGGCTCTCCTGTTCAGCCGCCAACTCCTCCTGTTGTCACGCCGACCACCTACACCAACCCGATCGTTCCGAAAACCACCTCTGGCGCCAGCGTTGAGAGCTGTGCAGATCCATCCATCATCTACGCGCAGGACAAGAACTGGTACGCATACTGCACGGGCGATCCCCTGAATGACACTGACAAGACATCAACGGGCGATTGGCGCTTTCACCTCATGCCAATCCTGCGCTCGTCCGATCTCGTCACGTGGAGCTACGTCGGAGATGTTCTCTCAGGCAAGCCCTCGTGGGTTGCAGCCGATGGTGGTCTGTGGGCCCCTGCTATCAAGTTCTTCGAAGGCAAGTACTACCTCTATTACGCTGCATCCAGGACGGCGCTTCCCGGAGGCGGTTCGGCCATCGGAGTAGCTACCAGTTCAAGCCCAGCAGGACCATTCGTTGACGTGGGCGCCCCTGTAGTTGAGCCCGGCAACCGCTCCACCATCGACCCCGAGGTCATCGAAGACAGCGGGCAAAAGTACATCTATTTCGGCAGCTATGCGGGCGGCATTAGCGTGCGCAAGCTTTCGGCCGACGGCCTGCATTCGGACGCTTCCACCGAACAGCCGATTGCCATCCCCAACCGCTACGAAGGCGCGAACATCCTTAAGCATGACGGCTACTACTACCTGTTCGTGTCCTCCTCCAACTGTTGCAACGGTCCACTAAGCGGTTACAACGTCTTCGTCGGACGTTCGACGAACCCTCTCGGCCCGTACCTCGACCGCGACGGACTTTCGCTTCTCGCCAGCCGTCCCGGCGGTTCGCTTGTCCTCGGCATCAACGGCAACAAGTGGGTCGGCCCCGGTCACAATGCCGCGTTTACCGACGCCTCGGGCCAGGACTGGATGCTCTATCACGCCATCAACCGAAATCAGCCTTATTTTGCAGGCGCTACCGGCTTCACCAAGCGCCCCCTCATGCTCGACGCTCTCGACTGGACCGGCGGCTGGCCGACCGTTCGCGGTGGCAACTGGGCATCCGATACTGTTCAACCCAAGCCCGCCGCCCAACCGGGCGACACTACCGCGTATAAACCGTCGTTCCGCACTGACGACGTACCCGGGCAGCTAAACGCCACGTACACGGATGAGTTTGACACTGCCACGCTCGCGAGCAAATGGACTTGGGTCCGCCCGCCAGCGGCGACCCAATTTCGGCTGACCGGCGGCGCGCTGCAGTTCGATACGCAAGCCGCCGAACTTTACGAAGACAGTGACAGCGCATCCGTCCTGCTGCAACCCGCACCTTCAGGCGATTACGTAGTCCAAGCAAGTCTTCGCCTTAACCTTCCCGCTGAAGGCTGCTGTCAGAACTACGTGCAGGCCGGTGTGGTCGTCTACGGTGACGACGACAACTACCTCAAACTTGTCCATGCATCGATCTGGGAAACCCGCCAGGTTGAGTTCGGGAAGGAGATGTCGCCGGTTCCACAGGGCTATCCTCGATACGGCAGTATGTTCGGCGAGGCGCCGGACGACACCGTGTACCTTCGCATCGTCAAGCGCATGCTTGGTTCAGACGAAGCTTACACGGCCTACTCGAGCCGCGACGGATACGACTGGAGGCGCCTCGGCACTTGGACTCACAAACTCGGTTCAAGCGCCCGCATCGGCCTGATCTCTTACGGCGGTTCCGGGTTTACGGCTGAGTTCGATTACGTGCGCGTCTACGCGGTGGGGAAGTAGTCTGCCTCAGCCGTGGTGGTTGAGTTGGTGCATTCACTAACCCTGCTTGTGCGGTAAAATTTTGGGCCGACAATGAAAATTCGTCGACTTTTAATCACAGCACTCATTCTCCTCGCACTAACTGAAACTCTCGTCGCGCAGCGATGTTCCGACATCAGTCGCGTGGATTTTCGCAACTTCAAAATCAAGCCGAAGCAGACTGCCGAAAATTTGTTTGACTTCGACCTCCAGTTCCGAAACGGCATCTTCGACTATTCGCCCTTACCTCAGTTCGGACCTGACTGGCGCTTTAAGATCGTGCGTGACACGGTTGTTCGCCCTGCCGGAGGGGAAAAGGTTCGGTTTATTGGTATCTTCGCCAATCACTTTGGAGGTACCGGCTCGCAGGAGTACTTGATCGGCTTTCGTTGCTGGAACGGGAAGTTGCAAAACGTTTTTCAGCAAAATGGGGAGGGCATGCGAGTCGTTTCGCTCGGGCCTCGTGAGATTCACCTCCGTTTCGGTGTATGGAAGCAATCCGACGCTCACTGTTGTCCGTCCGCAGACAAAGACGTTTGGTTTTTCTGGAGCGGTAAATCGCATTCTTACGCCAAAAAGAAAATTCTGCTGAGAACTCGTCGCCAGTAGCCCAATATCTGTTCGGAACCGACGTTTTACCCTTTCAGAAACTCACTGCCGGTTGGTGCTGTCCTATGCAGGCTTCCGATCCGAACGCCGACCTTCTTTCTCCTGGGAACCTCTCCCCCTTCCAAAACGTACCTATCAATGTTAATAACGGCAGGTCCGGATGCGTCATCGGTGTGTAGGCGGTCGGACCAGAGGGAGGCGTCGTGGCGGCGCTAATCGAGCAGAAACTACCGTTGGCAGGTAACCTGGAGCAGGCATTCCTGGCGCATCATGCCCGTGTACTCAAGGCTGCGTACCGAATCACGGGCAGCATGGCTGACGCCGAGGATGTCGCGCAGACGGTTTTCCTGCGCTACGCCAGTGCCGCTTCTGGCCAGCAGATCCAGAACGCGGAGAGCTATTTCTACCGTGCTGCCATCAATGCCGCACTCGATCTTCTGCGAAGGCGTCGCCACGAGAACCTGGTCGCTATCGACGAAGCGCATTCCGTTCAGTCCTCGGCCCCAAGGCCCGACGGACCCGAGCGGCAGATGCGCGACTGGATGCGCCAGGCACTCGCAAACCTTAGTCCGAAAGCCGCCGAGATGCTCGTGCTCCGCTACATTGAAGGGTTTGACCTCGGCGAAGTCGCGCGTGCGCTGAGCACATCGCGCGCCGTCGTTGCGGTCACGCTCCATCGAACTCGGGCACGGCTACGCAGCGAATACCAAGCACACCTGAGAGGCACAAGATGAAAGACGAAAAGAACTCCGCGCTCGACAAGGCGATTTCCGCGATGCGCGACGACACACCCTCCGCCGGACAGATCGAAAGCTCCGCTGCGAAGGTTTGGGCCGGTCTGGAGGCCGCTGGTGTCGCTGCCTCTATTGACCCAGGACAGATCCGTGGCTGCGCCGACATTCGCGTGCTGCTGCCCGCCTATTCAGCCGGCCAACTCGCGCCCGCCCGCGCGCTGCTCGTTCGCGACCACTTGCACGAATGCGTAACATGCCGCAACCTCGCGCACGCTGAATCACCGACTG
>Ga0196970_1000436_pt1 | contig 48964 bp, 39 predicted proteins | sample S1v_513CmetaG_FD_148672 | JGI IMG/M metagenome (GOLD analysis project Ga0196970, IMG submission 148672) | Soil microbial communities from Anza Borrego desert, Southern California, United States - S1+v_5-13C | ecosystem: Environmental > Terrestrial > Soil > Desert | place: USA: California... | reverse complement strand
GCTAGCCGACGTCCTCACCCGAATCGCCGACATCCCCCAGACTCGGCTTCACGAACTCCTCCCGTGGAATTGGAAAGCCGACCGCGTCAACGCAAAGGCCTGACCGCGGCGCTCACCGGATGCTTACAGACCAGCCCGCGCAAGAGCAGAATTTCCGCCAAGTCCCGCAGGCTGAGCTTGAACCGCAGCCTCCAGAGCACGATGAGGAAAACCATGTCGGTGGGCAACTGCAGCCGGTTCAATGCGGAGCCGGTGCGCTCGTTGAAGCCACGCTTGCATTCCCGGCAGCGGAAGCGCCGGTAGCCATGCACCGTGCGGTCCGAACGCTCCATGGTCGCGGTCGAGTCGCAGTGCGGGCAACACATCCTTCACCTCCGAAATGGAGGTGATCCTCTGCGTTCACCTCACCGCTTCGATCAAGCTTGTGCGAAGCCTGACGGAACCGGTCCAAGAGCTGCTTTCCGCTTCACGAAGTCCCGTGCGCCAGCTTTCGACTATCGATCCCGATCCTGCCGGCAGGAGCATCCAGGTCGATGTGCCACGCACGGTCCAGATGGACGGTACCGGCTGAGTAGTAGTCGTCTGTCACCCCGAACGGGCATACATGCTTCGCTTCGACCAGAGTGAGAAGACCCGCCCCGTCATTGATCGCTACCCGCCAGATGTACTTTCCGGCCAGAAGCTTGAGGTCGGGGAAGGTGATCCGTACCCGGCCCCTGTGGCTGGACGGGTGGGCGGCCATGCGCTCCATCAGGGTCGTCGATCCGCAGACATAGGTGCCGTTCACGGAATGGAGGTTGAAGACGAAGCTGATATGGGTCGGCAACATCGCAACCAACGCCTCGAAACCAAACTCCAATGTCACGGTGCTGCCGTACGGCACCATCTCCACCGGGTGCCCGGCGGCATCCAGCAGATGGACATCCGTTATGCGGTAGGCCGGCCCTTCACCGCCATCCCGAACGGCGAGCGGCGCGTCCGGCGTCTCGAACGGCTCGGCGGATTCGGGCACATCCGACGGGGCCGCGTCTTCGGCCTCGGCCAGGAAGGGCGTGTCCGTGCCCGTACCGTCCCCGTCGGCGGCCATCAGATCGGCGGTCTGGGGGGGCACAGTGGCGAACGGCAGCTCGGCGGGCGGCACCAGATCGGTCATGTACAGGCCGACGACCTCACTCGACTCACCGTAGGCGACCATCCGTCCCTGTTTCAGGTACAGGCACTTCTGGCATATCGAGCGGACCAGGTATTCGTCATGCGCGACGATCAGGATCGTGCAACCGCTGTCCCGGATATCATAGAAGCGCGCCATGCATTTGCGCTGGAATGCGGCATCACCCACCGACAGGATTTCGTCGACGATCAGGATGTCCGGATTGACGTGAATAGCGACGGCGAAAGCCAGCCGCGCGTACATGCCGCTGGAGTAGGTCTTGACAGGCCGCTCGATGTACGGGCCGATGTCGGCGAAGGCCGCGATCTGATCGAACTTCGCCTCCACCTCTGCCTGCGTCATACCCAGCACCATGCCGCTGAACAGAATGTTCTCGCGCCCGGTCAGTTCGGGGTTGAAGCCGCTGCCGAGTTCGATGAGAGGGGCGATCCGGCCACGGGTCCGCACTTCTCCGTCAGATGGCTGCACGGTGCCGGTGATCATCTGCAGAAGCGTTGATTTGCCGGCGCCGTTCCGGCCGACGATCCCCACGGTTTCGCCACGATGGACCTGGAACGTCACATCGCTCAACACGCTGATTTCCTGGAAATAGTTCCGGCGCCCGCGGAACAGCATCTGCTTCAGACGGTCCTGGGGGTGTTCGAAAATTCGATAGCGTTTGCCCGCTCCCCGAACGTCGATCACCACATCGTTGTCGAATCGGTCCTTAGCCGACATTCGCAAGCGCCTCTTTCATGGAAAGGAACATCCGGATCCCGACATTGGCCTTCGGTACCCGTCACAGCAATCGCGGATCCCGCCGAATCATGGCGGAACGCAAGAGGGGGGCCAGCAGCGGCACATCGCGCTTCAACAGCGCCCAGGGCCAGCCGCTGTCAGCCAACCGATGACCGAGCCACATCCGAGCCCGACCGCTCCACACGGCCCTGATCAACAGACTCAGCTCCAGCGGCTGCGCCCGGTCGATCAGGCGGCCCGCGCCGAAACTCTCATCCCGCAGTGTCTCGAAATAAAGCGCAATGAAAGCCATCGGTGGCGTCTCAAGGAAGCGCAGAATCTCGGATAATGCCGTCCGGGCCGCTTCCTGCGGCCCGTGTGGACGATCGAACCCATCCACGAGCGCCGCCGCAGCCATGGCGTTTCGGAGCGCCGTTAGCTTCGCGGCCACGGCTTGGGTGTTGAGCGGCCGGTCGTCGGTAACCAGAACCGGGCCGGCCGGGCCACGGCGATAACCCGTCACGCTTCTCTGTTCCGCGCATACCAGAAGCTCAAGCGGTGCCGCGAACCGCAGGCGCCGCCGCAGGCGGTCCCGATCGGGATGGTCGGGCGGCAGCAGGAAGGACTCCTTGCTGACACCCGGCGGCGGCGGGACGAAGGCCGGCTGCAGAAGGAAATAGCAGCCGTGCATGGGACAGCCCGGGAGGAGACGGGCGAGATTGTCTTGAATGGACCCGCGCCAGCCGATGTCGGCCAGCGTGATCGGGGCGCCCCCGGTTGACAATCCATGACTGGCGAGAAGGCTCAGCAGCAGGTCCTTCTGTTCCCGCCGCCGCGCCTCCAGAACCGCGTGGACTTCCGGTATCGCCAGCAGCGCCGGACCGGCCGCCGCCCACGCTGCGTCCGGATCGATCCGCGCCGCCAAGGCAGCCGCCTGCTCCGGAGACACCGCCTCGAACCAGCCCAAGCTCGTCAGCACCGCCTGCACCGAGGCGTCGCGGTATTGCGCCAGCAGCGGCCCCATGGCCGCACCATCGAGGCCGTCGAGGCTCGGCAGGAAGGTCGCACGGCGGCTCACCGGCAAATGAACGGCCGGCGGATAAAGGGCGCCCTCCGGCGTCCGCTCTCGCATGGCCGCGTAGGTCTCGGCAAACCAGTGCCCTTCCCGCGACAGGAAGAACACCCGCTCACTGCCACGTGCCCGCGCCCGACGCGCGACCTCGGCCAGGAAATCGCCGAACACCACCCCCAGACGACGGGCCCAGCCCTCCAGCCCTGCCGGCACGCGGAGGCTAGCGGCGGCTGAGGTCATGATACAAGGCCGAGTAGCAGACGGCGGCGGTGCATGCATGATAGCGATCTGGGAGAGGGGCCGGCGTGTGGCTCAGTGCTGCCAGTGTCAGGGCCTCGGTCAGTGCTGCAGCGCAACCCTTATCATCGCCGCGATCGAAAAGCACGGTCCGTGGTAACTTCAGGCTCCCAATGCCCCCGACCCGGCTGGCGCAGATCACCGCTCCGGTGGCGGCGGCCTCCAGCAGGACCAGCGGCATGGCCTCCCCGTACAGCGCCGGCAGAACGACCACATCAGCCTGGGCATAGATACGCTCAATGTCCTGAGTGGCGCCCAGCAGCGTAGTGTGGTCCATCAGGCCGGCGTCCATCAGATGGTTGCGCAGAAGCGGCGCAGTGTCGCAGCCATTCCCGACGAACATCAGGTGGATGTTCTCCTTTCTCTCATGGCGGGCCAAGACGTCGATCAGGAAGTGGTGGCCCTTCTGCGGGTTGTAGCGCCCGATCAGGGCCAGGATGGCAGGGCGGTCCACTCCGGCTCCCGGTGGGCGCAGCGAGGGTTGGAAGCGCGCAGGATCGATGCCGTTGGCGACGACCATACCCTTGGCCGCGTTATATCCCTGCCCCTCGTGCAGGCGGCGCACCTCCTCCGCCACATAAACGATGGCATCCGGAACGAAGGGCGACAGCATGGCCAGAGTTCGGTTGACCAGCCGCGTGCGCATGCGGGTCCAGCGCGGGTCCAGGTCGCTGTTGTGGATGGACCAGATGATCCGGGACGGCATACCCCGAACCGCTGCGGTCAGCAGGTTGGCGTGGTACATCCAGGCGTGCACCACCTGCGGCCGCCAAGTACCGACGATGCGCCGCAAGCGATCGACGCAGCCCAGCAGATGGACGCCCGGTCCCTTTCCGTGGGCGTGGACGATTCCGGGATCGAGCCCGAAGAAGTCCTCACCGCCCAGAAGAGTCATCACCCGGTGCGAAACGCCGGTCCCGGTCGTCCGGATGAGTCCCGCCAGCATGGCTTCCGCTCCGCCCTGTTGCAGTGACGGAATCACATGAAGCACGCGGATCGGCTCGCCGGCCGGCCCCTCTGGCGATCCAGGTCTGTGCCAGGGCAGCATTGCTCAGATCCGTGTGCGAGGCTGAGGCCGGGAGCGCGCCTCCATGATGGTCGCGCGCAGCACCATCAACCGCGCGGCCAGCGGCGGAATGCGCCGCGCGAAGGCCAGTCCGGCGCGGGTGGCGAACGCACGCACCCGGGTCGCTGCCGAAGGGACGCGCAGGGCCATGAGCGTCCGCTCGGTCCGTACATACTGCCGGAAGAATTCCTCGGTTATAAGGCGCAGCCGCGTCTGATCGATCGCGGGCGGCTTCTCGGCGATCCGGCGCAGGGCGTCGGCAAATCGCGGGCTGACGTCTGTCCAGTCGGGCCATGCGGCGGCGGTGCGGCGGGCGCCCTCCTTCAACGAGGACAATAGGGCCGGGTCTGCCTTCAGCTGGTTGATTGCGGCCACCACGCCACCCTCGTCGTCGGTCTTCACAACCAGGGCGTTCTCGCCGTCCACGATGTATTCGTCATAGCCGGTCACGTCATAGACCACCGCGGTGCCACCGCAGTGGAACATCTCCAGCGGTGGGCCGAACATGCCCTCCACGTAGCTGAGCTTCACCAGCACGTCGCAGGAGCGATAGATGGCCGGGCAGTCCTTGGCCGGCACGCGCGAGAAAATCCGGTCCACGCCGGGATAATCGGCGATCGGCGACGAGGTGAGCAGCCAGACCTCGTCGGCCCGGCTCTGCCGCACCAGGGACACAGTACGCGCGACGTTCTTGAAATCGACGCCGAGCGGCCCCTCGACCAGCACCCGCAGCCGGCCCGGCTGGCGCGGTGCCACGGCCGGCGCGTCTTGCGTGTAGACGGTCTTGCTGCAGCCGTTGGGCACCAGATGGAAATCCAGCCCGAAACGGTTGGCGAGATGCTCCCGGATCCAGCGCGCCTCGGTGACCCCGGGCAGCGGCAGCAGGTAGGTGGCGTTGACGAGGTTGCGGACCGCCACGTCGGAGTCCGGATAGAACCAGCTTTCGATCGATTGTACGAAATAAGCGTATCGAACGGCGTCGATCCGATGCATCTCGTAGATCGTCTTCCACCACGTGGCGATGGCAAGCTCGAACCGCTCGCCGGCGGCCGTCTCGAAGTCGGTGAAGCGCAGCGCGTCCAGAGCAGGATGCCAACGCGCCGTCTGCGGGCCGATGGGATCGAGCGTCACCACGGTCACATCCCAGCCCTCCCGCTGGAGGTGCAGGCAATGCTCGAAAATGACGTAGCTGCCCCCACTAATGTCTGCGGAGCCCATTAGGACGCAGATCTTCATGTGTATCCTCGCATGCACATCGGGCCATTCAGACCGAAGGAGATCAGCGTGTCCATCCGTCGTGCTCAAGTCTGGTTTTTTCAGGAATGTTCGTTCGACGGGGCTTCGCTTTGCAGCGCGCCAAGTGACAGAGCCAAACGGCGTTCCTGCCAACGTCGGTAGCCTGCGTAGCACGCGATCAACGCGCGTCCACCATACTGGTAAAGCGTAAATGAGGGCCAGAACGAGCCGCCCAGCACATGCCGCGGTCCGCGCAGCAGCCGAACGAGGAAGGAAAGCCGCTCTTGAAGCGACGGGGACCGTTCTGAACCGAAGGTCGAGATCCCGAACACCCCGAAATTCTCGCGGTGACGCGCGTTGACGAGCCACCCCAAGGTACCATTCCAGGGGCTGAATACTAGATTACCGTGTGCGTCCTTCGCGAACTCTTCCCATTGGTTGTCGGAAATGCAGTAGAGCCCACGGGCTTGGTCGAGTGCCTTGACGGTGTTGATCAGGTCGTCCGCGATGGGTTTGACATAGGTGCGGACGAAGGCGGCCTCGTCGGCGTTATCGTCCAGCGTCACATTCACCCGCCCGTCGGGGCCGCGCACGTAACCATGTGCGCTGCCGTGATCCGCATACAGCAGGATTTCGAACAGGCTGCGATTTTCGCCGTAGACGAAGAAGCCGCTCGTCACACCACCAACGTTGGAGAACAGGAGGCCGGTCTTGTTCGCGACCGATTGGCCGGCAGACAGCAGCCCGAGATAGAAGCCCTGGATGTCGACCGCTGGCGGAACGATGGCCCGGATGAAGTCCTGGATGGTGCCCTTCCAGCCGACATCGACCAGCACCAGCGGATGAGCCGTCAGATCGACGCCGAACTGGTCGAGATAGGCCAGGAAGTTGCCGCGCTGCTCACTGCGCCGGTCCTCGTAGGCGTTCCGGAAACGTGGCAGGGCGCGCAGGCGGGCGAAGGTTTCGCTAGTCGGGAAGTCCTCCTCGCACCGCGCGGCGTCAAGGTCCAGCTCCTTGGCGAAGCCTATGACCTCGTCGGCGGTGAAGCGCAGGCTGTTCAGGAAATCGGCCAGCGAAATCCGCTGGTAATTGGCGAACAGGCCCGCGAAGTCCTCCTCGTCGAGCGGGCGGAGCGAGCAGAGGAAGCAGGCCCGCCGCGAAACGGTCAGGTAGTGGGTCGCAATCCGCGCCTCCCCGGACAGCCCCAGCGCCGTCTGGTGGGCCTCGAACAGATCCTGCAGAAGCTGCCCCTCGCGCGCGAGGAAGAACAAGTGGTGATAGCCGTTCCGGCGCGCCTGCCTGTACAGGCGCTCGATGAACAGCAGCAGGGCGGGCGCCACCATTCGCATCGCCCGGGTCTCGGCCGCGCCGGACGCTTCCATCACGGAGCGAAACGCCTGCTCGGCGTTCGGCCAGAGGCTCGGATCGGCGGCGGCGGACGTGTAGAAGGCGTGGTTGGCCTGGGCGTTCAGCAGGACCGACGTCAGGCCGCCCGCCTTCGCCATAGCGCCGTCCGAATGGGGGTTGTCGCCGACCATCACCATGTCGGCCGGCGCCACCCCGAGCTGTTCGGCGACGATCGGGAAGATCCGCCCACTGCGCTTGGACGCCATCCGGTCGCAGGACACGAAGACCCGGTCCGGCGCAACCGATACGCCGACGCCGGCCAACAGCGTCCGCAGTCGGCTGGCCGGAAGATAGAAATCGCTGATGAGGATGACCGTGCGCCCACCCGCTTGGGCCGCGGCCAGTGCGGCCACGACCTCGGGAATGGGGTGGAGCACGGAGCGCTCCATCCCGAGCTCGCAGTCGAACAACGCCTCGACAAAGTCGTCCGGATCGGACGGAGCCGGGACAATCCGGGCGGCCAGCAGTTCCTGATGCAGCGCGCGTGCCATGTCGGCGAAGCGGAACTCCAGCTCGCCATGGGCATCCGCATTGGCCCGGCACAGTTCGGTTTCGATCCGGTGGCGAAGCCGGTAGAGGCCAGCCGTGTTGATCCCGCTCAAGGCCAGTCTGTGGCGCAGGCGGTCGAGCGCCAGAAGCTTGACCTTTTCAGGGTTGACGGTGCGCCGCACCAACGTGTCGAATACGTCGAACGCGATGACCGATCCGGGCTGCCGGGCCAGGACGGCGCCCAGGTCGCCCACCGAGACCAGTGCCGGGGATGGGGTCATCAGGGTGCTCACACGGCGCTGCCGGGCTTGGCGCGCCAGCCAGTTCTTGACGCGCCAGGCAAAGGTGACCTGACGGCGCGGCAAAGTCATGATGCAGACCTTGGATGGGGGGGCGCCATACGCAACTCCTGCCTGGGCGACGTGTCCGGACGGTTGAAAAGCCGCGCGGACTGAAGTCTCCGCACGTGCGATAGATGCCTAGATGACATCCGCAAACGCCTTTCGCAAGCGCATAAACACCCAAAGCCCCGCACCCGCCAACAGGACGCTGGAGGCGTAGGCTAGGGCCAGATCGGTCAGGCCGGGCCAAACCCCATCGAAGATCGCGCCCCGCATCGCCTCGATGTAATAGGTCATCGGATTGAGGAACAGGATCGGCCGGATCACGTCCGGGACCATCGACAGCGGATAGAAGATCGGCGACACGAACATCAGCGCGGGAACCAGCGTGGTCACGAACTGCGACAAGTCGCGCAGAAAGACCCCAAGCGCGGCGAGAACCCAGGAAATGCCCGCGACCGAGAGCACGAACGGCGGCCACAAAAACACGAGGGACAGGACCGACAAGGGCGGCAGTCCGCGTATTAGGACAAATCCGATCCCGAAGACGGCATAACTGATGAGCGACGCGAAAAGAGCCGTGCCGATGGCCGCCGGCACGAGCAGTTCAAGAGGAAAGACAACCTTTTTGACATAGGATGGGTTTTCCAGGACCAACCCGCTCGACCGATTCATCACTTCTCCAAAGAAATGGAACACGATCAAGCCGGCATAAAGTCGCAGGGCGTATCCGCCGAAACTATCGCTTTCCCCAGACCAACGGGTCACAAAGACAGTCCCGAAAACGAAGGCGTAGACCGAGAGAAAGAATACCGGGGTAATGACATAGTGCAAAAACCCAAGAACCGTTCCGGCAACACGTGTGCGGACCTCGCGTTCGGAGATGCGGCGTACAGTCGCCAATCCATGACGGGTAAAAAGAGCAATCATAAGCATTTCATCCAGCGATCGAGGGAAAATGATCGGAATCGAAACGATTTTCCCCGTGTCGGTGAAGCTCCATAGTTGATTGAGCAGTCTTTATAACGCATGCGTTGGATCTGGGAAATGAGCCCATCCTTATTCGTGAGAAGCGAGCTTTGCTCTGCAACACATTCCCACAAATCTCCGAGAAAGACAGTGAAAATAAAGAGGCTGAAGGCTTGGGGCGCCCCCCACGCCCCGGTCGCCTCCGGCGCCGATCACTCCGCAGCCACCGGTATGGCCGCGTCGAGCACCTCCCGGTAAGCCGGGCTGATGTTCACATTGATGCCGAACTGCTCGCCAAGGCGCAGCGCTTCCCGAAGCTGCGGGACAAGCAATTCCGGATAATGGATCAGATTGTCGTTGTTATCGACCGCCTCGTCGCCGTCGATCAGATGGATGACGTTGACGTGCTTGACGCGAAGGTCGTGCGCCAGCTTCACGAAGTCCGCGATGTCGCCGACGTTGGCGCGTTGCGCAACGTAATTGAAATAGATTTCGGGATGCGCGACACCCTTCTCCGCCTTCAGGGCCTGAAGGCCGCGAATGTTGCCGACGACCCTTTCGAAATTGCTCTTGTGCATGATCGCCTCGGCGACGGACTTTTGGGCGCCGTGCAGGGAGATCGAGATCATGTCGAGTCCCGCGTCGACCAGCCGCTCGGCGAAGGCGCGTGACAGAGCCATGGCGTTGGAGGTGATCGCCGTGAAGATGCCCCGCCGATGGGCCTCCGCGATCAGGTTGAAGATGTCCTTATTCAGCAGAGGTTCCGCATAGGCTCCCACGAAATGGGCCGACTTGACGTTCACCCCGTCGGCAAGGCGCAGGAACTCCTCGGTCGTCAGCCGGTAGTATTTGTCGCGGGACTGCCCGAGGCTGTCGTATTTGACAGCCGGCGGGCACATCACGCACGACACGTTGCAGCGGTTCAGCGTGTTCAGGTCGAGATAGACGGGCAGAGGGCCCCCGTCGATCAGGACCTCCGGCATGTCGGCCGAGTCGTCGGCCTTGCCTACGGGCCACGGCGGAAGCGGAGTCGGCAGGTCGAGGACGGGCATGCCCACGGCCTCCGCACGCTCCCGATACTCGGCGTACCGATCGGCCCGGCGGTGCAGAAGTGCCGCGACCTGATCGTCGCGGACGCCGGCGTGCCACGCGTGCAGGGCAAGATGGAGCTGCAGCATCCATGCCGGCCCGTCGAAGCGATACTCGCACGCGCCGCAGTAGGGCGTCAGATTCTCGCCCGACAGCAGGGTCTTGCGGATGTGCCGGTACTTCTCGCCGCGCCAAACCTTCTGCAGCCCTTCTTCGCGGCAATTGCCCATGTTGGTTTCGTCGCGATAGGCAAAGATGCTGGACGCCGAACACAGGCGGATGGACCCGTCGACCTCCATGCTCGGCGTGGTGAACGGGAGCAGGCACATCTTCGTGCGCTGTTCGCCCCGCCGGGTCGCGCGCTGCTCCAGGACCGAGCGGAAGAAGCGGTCGAACTTCTCCGTTTTCAGGCGCCAGGCCCACCCCTCGATGCGCTCCAGATTCTCCCGCGACAGGTGGGTGAACAGGTCGGGGTTTGCCACCAGCCGGCGCAACGCCGCCTTCAGGCACTCCACGGAGCGGTCGGCCAGAACGAACTCGGACTGCTGCGGGCCGAAGACCTGCGGGACGATGCCCACATCCGTGCTGACCACGGGGACGCCGCAGGCCATCGCCTCCAGCACCGGATTCGGCGTGCCCTCGATGTCGGAGGTGCAGACGTAGACATCGATCCGGGCGTAGTAGTGGACCATCCGGTCGTGCGGGATGAAGCCACCCTGCCGGTCCGCGAGCTCCAGCCGGATCGGCAGCCCTTCGGCGCGCAGTTGTTCGACCGCCGGGATCAGAATGGTGTGGACGCCCTTCTTGTCGCCGAGGGACGAAGCCCACTTGCTGTTCCCCACCCAGCCGACCACCACCTCGCGGCCCTCCGGGATCGTGGAAAGCCGCTCCAGCCCGATCGGGAAGAACAGGTCGGGATCGACGCCGTCCTCGATGACCATCGCCGGCGGACGCAGCTGGTCGGCCGAGCGGTAGAGCTGGTCGAGCTTGTTGGAGGCGACCGTGTACCCGACGGTCAGGTCGTTGAAGACCGGCCGGCGTTCTGCGAGCGCATCGGGTGTGCAGTGCAGATGGTCGTAAACGCTGGTGGTGATGCAAGCCGGGCGGATGAACCGGCTTTCGAACGTCTCATAATCGAGGCCGAGCCGTTCGGCGTATCTGCGCAGCCAGCCGCTGCCGATCAGCGTCAGGTATTCACGCCAGAAGACGTGGATCAGGTCGTAGTCCTTCGACAGAAGCAGAAGGTGCCCAAGCCCGGCCCCGCCGCCCTCGACGAAGAAGCCGGTGCGGCCTTGCTCCAACCAGCGCGCCTCCTCGATCTCGGCCATGCGGGTCATGGGAATGAGATCGAAGTCGTAGCGATCGCCGAGGTGCCTCATGATCTGGCGGGAAATGTTGGCGAAGGCCCAGTCCTGCGTGTCGGTCACCAGGGCAATCCGGGGCTTCTTCGCCAGCCGGTTGCCGCCGCTCGTCGTCGACGCGTTCGCCCCGTCGAACGAGAGGACGTTCCTGGACAGAATGGCCTGCTCCTTCTCCCGGTTCTGCAGCCAGTCTTCGACCTCGTCGCCCCAGATCCGGTAGCCGTGCTTGGCTTCGAGGTGGCGGGCGGAGTCGTACAAAATCCGGCGCGAATAGCGGGCGCGCTCATAGTCCTTGTCGGAGGCCGCCGTGGCCGGCGGATGATCGTGCACGAAACAGGCGATCGTGCTGGATCCGACCTTCATGCCGGCGCGCCACAGCCGCAGCGAAAAGTCGATGTCCTCGAAGCCCACGAGCATTGCGTCGTCGAAACGGCCCTGCCCGAGGAAGCTATCGCGGCGGAGAACGCTGGCCCCGCCGAACAGGAAGGTGCAGAGGAAGGCGTCGCCGGCCTCCGTGGCCTTCGCGGCTTCCGAAACGGGCGTGCTGGGCGGCAGAATGGTTGAAATGGCCAGGCGGGGCTGCCCGTTCTGAATGAGGCACTGCAGATGCCCACCGAACGAGTAGAACGTCGCGTGGTCCGGGTTGACCAAAGGAACGCTGAGGAAGTGGCAGCCCAGCCGCGCAAGGTCGCGCTGGAGTGCGGGAAACGGATCGCCGAGCAGATAGATGTCATTGTCCAGAGAGAGGATCCAATCGGTCCTCACCTCCGCAAAGGCGCGGTTGCGACCGCCGGCAACGCCCCAATTGTGACCGAATCTGAGGACCCGCCAGGAGAAAGGCAGGTTGTCCCGGCAAAAATCCTCAACCGCTTGCACTTCAGCCGGGTCCGATCCGTTGTCCGCGATCAGCACCTCGCCGCGGAAATGCGGCACATGCTCCACCAGCGATCGCAGCAGCCGGATCGACAGACTCGAACGGTTCAGCGACAAGAAGACGATGGTCAGGTTGCGGCCATCCGCCCCGATGTTGAGATGATGGGACAGTGCGGCCCCCTCCTCGAGCCAAGCGTGCCGGTCGTCGGCGAAGTAGGACGCCACGTTCACCATCTTGGCACCTTATGTTGCGTCCAACGGGGTGGGGGAACCTTCGGCCCGCCAGCGCCGGTTCAACGGGACAGGATGCGGCTCGCCAGGCGGCGGACGCCGGTGGGGACGCGTGCCGCTATGGAGTCGAAGCGGCTCAGCCTCGCCCGCAGTGCCTCGACGAGCTGCTCATTCTTCTGCTCCTGCTCCGTCAGGCGGGCTACGGAACCGGAGAGAATGTCGTTCTCACGGCGGAGCGCGTTCGCCTGGAGCATCGCGATCCGCAGGTCTTCCCTAACCTTCTGAAGCTCTTTCTCGAGTTCCCCGGCTCTCTGCGTCTCGCTGTTGAGGGCGTCCTTGGTCTGCTGTCCGGACAAGCAGGTGAACAGCCGATCCATTGATAGGGGATACACAGCGCCCCCGGTCAGGGTGTCAGCCCCTGGCCCCCAGACCCCTACGAAATAGCTCGACGTCTCCACCCCGACCGCATCCTCGGGGTCGGGACGGCAGACGAAAGTGCTCGCGATGCGGTGCACGTCCACATACTTCGATGCGCCCTGCCCGCCCGTCGCCGCCGTGTCCGGGTGATCGATCGGGATCGACACGAAGCCGAGAGCGCCCGTGCCGAAGAACCAGCGCACACCGTCGCCGAGTTCGCGGGTGGTCAGATCCTGGAACTCGGCAAGCGTGTACTTGCGGACATGGTAAGGATTGCTGTTGTCCTCACTGTAGTACCAATGATCGTTCGGGCAGGAAATGATGATGGTCGCGTCGTCGGTGGCCACCCGGCGCAGCGCGCGCAGGAAGGAAGCCGGATCGTCAAGATGCTCGATGGTTTCCAGAGAAACGATCAGGTCGAACTTTTTCTCGGGGTAAAGAGTGTTCAGGGTCTCAGCTTTACCCACATTGTATTGCAGGCTTCCATGCTGAAACAGGGACTGGGCCTTGGCGATCGCGTCCGCGCTGACGTCAAGCCCCTGGACCTCCACCGCTCCCGATACCGCAAGCAGGTACGAGCCGTACCCCTCGCCGCTCGCCACATCCAGCACCCGTTTGCCCGCGCAAAGCGCCAGGGCCGGAGCGTAGCGGCCGACGTGAATCGCTGCTTCCAGAGCAACGTAGGGATCCGTTGGAGAGCAGGACAGACGTTCCATATCAACTCACTTCTATTCGACAGCTTTACGCTGTGGACGGCACCTTATAGGTTTGGCTGCCTCCCAATGCAACGGTCTTGGATCGGGACCGTCCCCGCATGACGCCCCACGCGCAGGCCGCCAGGGGCGTCCGTCCAACGGCTCCGCGGCGCAGGAGAGGCGCAAGCAGCACGTCCCGGCGGCGCGCCGACGGGCAACCCATGTCCAGAGGGTCGCCGCCCTGCGCGACATGCTCGCCGTCGCGTAATCCATGCCGGCCGTCAGCAGCGCGGCTCTACGCCATCAATTCGGTCGTGGCGCGAGAGTTGACGAAACCCCCACGGCCACCCGATAACGCCGTTCACACTTACCAATTCGTAACCTTCACGGTGTTCGCCGGACGCACTGAAAAAGTTCCCGCGTTCCACCTTTCAGCTCAGCGCGGGCGACGATGGAAAAATGTTTTTCAAGTTCTGCGATGAAGGTAGCCTTGTTGTAACCTTGGTACTGCTCCTTTTTGTTTGTAAGGAGTTTTTGAACCATCTCATCGTCGCGGTCCACGAACTCAATGACCAGCTCAGCTTCCAAGCTGGCAAGCCACTCAATGAAGAGAAATATCGGGATATTGGCCGATAGGGCCATATGATGGATCAGGGCTAACGCAATAACCAAGTCTGGTCTGTTTCTCTGATCGAATGCAAGGCGCTCTACTCCTGCCCAGCCATGGTTTGGCGAAATATTCGCCAAATTCATGATCAACGGCAATATGCAATCGTTGCCAGTTCCTCTCATTTCTCTATAGAGGATATCCACCGCGTCGTGGTCTCCATCTACGGCAATCACGTGTTTCGCTGATTGAGCGCATATCTTGGAAAATTCGCCGGTATTGCTACCAATATCCCACACGATCTCAGCTTTCGCGGCCTCCGCGGCTTGTCTTACGAACTCCTTCTTGACACGAAAATCGTCCTCCTCATAGGAATGAGTCTTGGAGTATTCCGACCAAGCCGTGTGCTTGATATCGATATCGAGGCTGGCCACCAATCGACGCATGCTGGCGATCAGGCTCTTAACCAAGATGTCCTTTTGGCGACCCACGGCTCGCCGTTTCGCAGGCGCGCGGTCCTTTTCGGTGGCCTCGACGCGCTTCTCCATGGCCGCAGGGAAAAGGACGTGGGAAAGGACGCCCTTTTTGAATCGACTCCAACCAGAAAAATATCTGGCCATCTCGATTGGCGTGATGCCATCGAGGTTCGCTCTCAATATCCCTTGGAATGGAATGCCGCGATAGGCCGTCAGCATCAGCGGGAACAGATAGAGCATGCAAAACTGACGATATCCCAGCCAAGGCTCGCCCGCTCCTCTGGGGACAAACGAGGGAATATCGATAAAGATCGGCTTGGCGTCGACAAACTGAATGTTAAAGGGCGTCGAATCTTTGAGCGTCCACCCTTCGTCGAAGGCTGTGTCCAGAAGGTCCAATTGCAGCAATGCTGCATCTTTCAGCATCGAAAAGGACCATTCGTACGGGTAGGAAATGAGCGGGACCCGATCATGCTCGATCACGGCCGCCCATCCCGCGTCAATCAGAGGGCGTGCGACAGGATGATCCGCGCCGAGGCGTTTGGACGCGACGACCGTCCCGCGCTCGCGGGCCGCTCGATAGGTGTTGGTTTGCTGCAAGAGGTCAAAGTTCGCCGCAGCCTGGGCATCGACTCCACGGAGGATGCGGCCCTCCGCTTCATAAACCCGACCAGCCGGGTCTCGAAACGAGCCAGCAACACCGATGGCGTTCATGGTTGATGACCTCGGCCCGTCGTGTCGTCATGGTGGGAACCCCGACTGCGACTGAAAAAATCCCTTACCTTGCTCCAGTAGAGACGAATGGTGTAGCCGACCGACGCAATCCCCCCAAGGATCGCTGTGACAACGAGGCTGACAGAGCCCGGGTCGACATAGGCGTAGGCCGGCTGAACAGAGGCTGCATAAACAAGCACTCCGATGATCGCGGCGTCACATTTGTTCAATTTATTCATAGACGTAGTCCTGAAATTTAACAGTCCCATCAAATTGAGGGATCAGGTTGTAGTCGAAGGGGGTTGTGAGAGGGCTCTTGCCGCCGGCCAGGCACTGTAGCAGGGCTGTTACAATGCGCGAATTCGTTTGGAATGTCTCCCCTTTGGGCGGGCGAAAGTACGGTGAACACTGGTCAGCATTGATCATTCCCGCAAAAATTCCGTAACGATCCTGCACGACGACAGAAGGGTTGTCTGAAAAATTCAGTGCGCGCGATGTCCATGTGCCATGATCGCTGTAGATGAAGATGATTCCTGTCGGATCGTTCTCTCGGATTGACTTCACCAAGTCCGTCATCGTCGAGAAAGCAAGCTCCGAATATCTCCGATAATTATTGAAAAACCCCTGCCTTTCCTCATTGGTTTCAAGATTTCCGTCTGCGTGAGATGGAAATGGAAAGTGTTGCATTAAGAAAAAAGGCCGCCTCCCAGTCTTGCTAAGCCCAACAAGCCGAGCCATTGCTTCTCGGTTAATTTTTTCCGTAGTAAGTTCTGAATTATTATCAACATCCGGCAAAAAATTTGTTTTGCGTGATAAACAGTAACCAAAAAATCCCAGAAACCATGCATTGCCTTTCAGCAGCGAGCATGTAGAATAAGGAAGGTCAACCCAATAGTGGTCGAGATACGGCCCCTTTCTCGGGCCAAAATATGAAATGTGGTATGAAAAATAAGTCTCATAACCATTGTAGCGCATGATTTCACGAAGGGGCGATGGTTTTAGGCCGGTAACCAGCGCGTCGTCAACCAGAACATTATTCGGTCGCAAGCGGAGAATCTGGTTAAGTGACACTTTCGTAGCATTCCCATCAGAAAACATGTTCTTGAACAATTGCGTATTTGGCAATCCTGCTAGACCGTCGAGATGGTGGGGACGGAAACCAAGGAACTTCTGTGCAAGTGTTTCGGGAATCATTGCATCGAATGAAAGAAAATAAATGTTCGGCTTATCCAGGAAATCGACCATTTGTATTCCGTCGAAGACCTCTTTTTGAGGATTCGCTTCGGCATCCGAAGCCGCCGATAGGTGGTAAAACGTCCCTGCGCAGGCCACCGAAATCAACGGGAAAACAACCTTCTGGGCAATCTTGAAACGCGTAAGAATATCTAGAATTACCATATACAAACCCACCGTGAGCGCCAGAATTAACACATTCACCAAGGCGGGCTGAGTGTAAGGCAGGGAAGTGAACGTCAGATTCAGGGATATAGAATTTGCAGCCAAAAGGAGTGCGCTCAGCGGCCTGACAAATTGCGAAATAATATTTATAGTTACCGCTTCTATGGCGAGCACGACTATAACATATCGGACAATTTTGAAAATCTCGTCAGGTGCTACATCTGTTTTGCTTTGATAAAGCGTCAACGCGAGCCACAAAAGCGATCCAAGAACGAGAAAAATAGTATATACCGCTCTGCGCTTGCGGCTCACTCTGGGTTCCGATGCAAGGCGCAGGAAGAGGATCGACAAGAAGAACGTGACCATCAACGCTGCCAGGATGGATAGGTGGCTGCGAAGCCATGGAACCTTGCTCACAGGGGTATTCGCATCAGTGATCGGTATCACCTGTGCGACAGGATGCACTTCATCCGCATAGAGATCGTACTCTGTCGCCGACCCGTTCACTTCAACCAAAACACGACCAGACCATGGGTGTTTCGCGAACGTCAAGGTCGCGCCGTCGGCAAGCGAGCCGAACCATTCCAGGGTTGCTGGCTGTTTTTCAAAGGACAGCAGAGCCGTATCCCTCCTTACCCATCCACCGGCGGGTTGCGAGCTTGCCAGCAACGCATCGACATTGATTTCCGGCGGCAGGGCCAAACTACTAAGCCACACCTCGGAGCTCCGCGCTGCATCTCCTTTCGTGCCGAGCGCGGTGATTTTCAGATCGATTTTACGCCCAGCGTCGCCCGACAAACGGTCAAGCAGCAGAATGGATAGAGTTGCTGCGATACAAGATACCAGAATCGAAACAATGATAAACATCGTTATAGACTTATTGCTTTTCATTCCTAACACCAAACCAATCATAATCGTTGACGTTGGCAAGCTTGGGAAGGCGACAGATGATCGAATTCCCTGCTCGCTGCCATTGTTGTCCGGTGGCATCCGATGGTCGGCGAGAAAGACAAAGACCTTGCCGCGCCAAGCCTCGATCTGTCGTTGCAGATTTTGTCCGGCAGGAACGGCAACCAGGGCCACCAAACCCTATTCGGCTCTAGCGGCATAGGCGGCCTGGAGTGCTGCCTTCACGCGGAATCGTCGCTTGCCAACGCGAATGGTCCAGCGCAGGTGATCACGGATTTTGGAAGTGATCACAAGGATACCGCAGTGGCCGCCGATTTTCTTCGGCTTGCCGATCAGAGCCTCACGCTCTACGACCCGTACCGCCATGCGTTCGATCAACGCCACCAGCAGGGCGTCTTTCTTGGCTTCACTCAGGCAATGGGGTAGCATGTCCATCCCAAAATAGTAGCATGTCCATCCCAAAATAGATGCATAATCCTGAATCTCAGCGCAACCCTTTTTGCCCGGGGCGCCGCTAATTTGAGGTAGTTCCGGTTTCCCGGACAGCTTTGCGGCTGGGGTAAGCTTGGTTCAGGCCCGTATCATGCCCAACAGCCGAAACGCTGACACATAGTACCCAGCACAAGCCCGCTTGTGCTGGGCACGCGTGGCGGTGCGCCGACGCGGCTCACGTCAGCCACGCTAGCGTGTCCCGCAGGCCGTCCTCCAGCGACGTCTCGCAGGCCATGCCGAAGGCGGCAATGAGGTGGGACGGGTCACCGATGGACACGCGGATGTCGCCCGGCCGCGCCGGGCCGTACCGACGGTCCAGCGGCTTGCCGGCAACGGCCGCCAGCACCTCCGCCAGCCGGTTCACCGAGGTCGGCGTGCCGGTGCAGACGTTGTAGACCGGGGCGCCCGATTGCGGCTTGCCCATGGCGGCAGTCAGGTAGCGCACGAGATCCTTCACATAGACGAAGTCGCGCACCTGTTCGCCGTCGCCGTTGACGGTGATCGGCTCACCGCGGGTGATGCGGCCGGCGAAGATCGAAATGACGCCGGAATAGGGCGACTTCGAGTCCTGCCGCGGGCCGAACACGTTGAAGAAGCGGAAGCCGGTGGAAGGCACTCCGTGCACGCCGTCGGCAACGCGGGCGTGCAGCTCGCAGCCCAGCTTGTCGGCGCCGTAGGCCGAAAGCGGCTGGGTCGTGGCGTTCTCAGTCAGCGGCGTGTTCGGGTTGTCGCCGTAGACCGCCGCGGAGGAGGCGTAGACGACCGGGACCGGCCCGCCGGCCTTCGCGCGACGTGCGGCGTCGAACACGGCGATGGTGCCGGACAGGTTGGCGTGGTGCGTCTCCAACCACGCTTCCCGCGAGCGGTCGACTGAGGCCACGGCGGCGAGGTGGAAGCAGCCGTCCACACCCACCATCGCCGCCTCCACCGCCGCCGGGTCGGCGACGGTGCCGACGGTCACGGGAACCGACGCGGGCAGGTTCTCGCGCTTGCCGGTGGACAGATCATCCAGCACCCGCACGCTGTGACCGGCGACCAGAAGCCGCTCGATCAAATGAGAGCCGATGAACCCGCAGCCACCGGTAACCAGATAACGTGCCATTCTATTTTGGTCTCTGCTCTGTTGCCTTGCCGAACGGTCCATTGATGACAGTCGATGCCTTTTGGCCACTATGGGGCCAGCGTCACGATTGTGCCAGCCATATGATACCGAACAATCGAAACGCGGACACCTATTGCCTTCACCGGCACCGTCAATTTGATCAGCGTCTTTCGTGGACGAGCCAGAATCCTGGCGTGTCGGCGGGAAAGGCGGCGGGTTATGCGCCCAATCGGGCACCGGCGACCTCTGCCCAGGTCTCGAAGGCCTGAGCGCGAGCGATGCGGAAGTCGGAGGCGGAGAGGTGATTGCGACGGAGGTGGAGGAGGTTGTTGATTGGGTTGTGGATCGACAAGAAGCGCTGGATCTGTCGAGCTGACTTGAAGCGCTTCATCTGCCGTTCGCGTCTTCGGGTCGGCTTGTGGGAGTTTTCAGCCCGGTTGTTGCGGCCCTTGTGCTGGCGGTGCTCGCACCGCAGCTTCAGGTCCTTCTTGGCGGCCGCGTACGACTTCAGCTCGTCGGTGATCAGCACGTGCGGGGCGCGGCCCTGCTTCTTCAGCAGCTTGCGTAGCAGGCGCTTAGCCGCCTTCTTGTTGCGCCGGCTCTGGACGAGGACATCGAAGACAAAGCCGTCCTGGTCGACGGCGCGCCAGAGATAGTGCTGCGTGCCGGCGATGCTGATCACGACCTCGTCCAAGTGCCACTTATCGCCGATCGCCAAGCGGCTGGCGGATGCGATTGGCGATCTCCCGGCCAAACTTTCGCCCCCCATTGCCGCACCGTTTCGTGGCTGACCGTGATGCCGCGCAACGCCAGCATCTCCTCCACCATGCGAAGGCTCAGCGGAAAGCGGAAGTAGAGGTAGACCGCGTAGCTGATCACCCCGGCAGGGAACCGGTAGCCGGCATACATCGGGTCAGCGCACGTCGTCATGCCCGCCCTATACCGTCACCCCGGTCACCAAGCCAGCCTCAACTTGACGGTGCCTCCGGCAGGTATCCCGTGGAAGCCGGTCTGCAAGGCCGAGAAGGGAGGCGTCGGCGTGTGCGCTCACCGAACCTTCCGGATCATGGACGTGATGATCTCCATCTGCTTCTTGAGACAGAGAGCAAGATCGTACTTCCGGACGACGGTGCGCCGGGCGTTCTGGCTGATCGGCACGAAGGCGTCGCGATCGGACAGGACGTCGATCACCCGCCGCGCAATGTCGTCCGGTTTGAAGAAGTCGACCAACAGGCCGTTCTCGCCGTCACGGAGCACCTCCTCGACCGGCTTGGTGCGCGATCCGACGACCACGCAGCCCAGCGCCATGGCTTCCAGCATGGACCAGGACAGGACGAAGGGGTAGGTCAGGTAGATGTGGGCGGTCGAGATGCGCAGCATGTCGAGGAACGGCCCGTAGGGGATGCGGCCGAGGAAGTGCACCCGGCTGGTGTCGATGGGAACCTCGGCGAGCATCTTCTCGCGCCAGTTCGGCGCGTCCTTGGGCCTGGAGCCGTAGCTGATCTCGTCGCCGCCGACAATGAGCACGCGGGCGTTCGGGCGCGCTTCGAGGATCTGCGGCAGCGACCGCATCATCGACGGGAACCCCCGGTAGGGTTCCAGGTTGCGCCCCACGTAGGTCACCACCTCGTCCCGGCGCGTGAGGACCTCGCCGTTTGGCAGCGTGAAGGTGGCGTTCTCGTCGGGCCGCAGAGCGGTGGTGTCGATGCCCTCGTGCACCACGTTGATCTTGCTATGGAAGATCGGCGGATGGACGCTGCGCTGCCATTGCGTCGGCGATATGCCCTGGTCGCAGGCTTCAAGGGCGTGCAGTAGGTGGGTGTTGCGCATGCGGGACCGGAGAATGGCGTCGATGTCCGGTGGCTGACTGGGATCGAAATCCATGTCGGCGCCGCGTGAGCGGTAATAGAACTCGCAATAGCTGAGCACCGGGACGTTCGGGTAGATGTCCTTGACGAAGAGCAGCTCGCCCCAGCCCGGGTGACCGACGATGATGTCCGGAATGAACTGTTCGCGGCGGAGCTGCATCAGCAGGCGTGCCACCCCCTGCCCGTGCAGCACGGCATCCTCGGTGCGCAACAGATAGGGATGGATCTGCTGGTTCGGCTGCCGGGTCGTCTCGTACAGCAGCTTCTGGACCCGCGGAATCTCGGCGTTCTTGCGGCGGGTGATGAAGACGACCCGGTTTTCCTCGTTCTCCGCGATGCGCGCCGCCAGGTGCTTGTACTGCCCCGGCATGTTCTGGTGGATGAAAAGGATCTTCATGCACGGTTCCAGTCGAGAGAAGGGTCGAAAGGCGTAAGGCATCCGGAAGCAACGGCTGCAAGCCGGGTCGCGACCACGGGGATGAGGCTCGCCCAATCATCGCGGGCAGGCTGGCGGAACAACCGGGACGTCGGATACCACGGGCTGTCGATCCGGCTCAACAGCCAGCGCCAGTCCGGCCCGTAGGGAACGAGCACCCACGCCGGCCGGCCGAGCGCGCCGGCCAGATGGCACACGGCGGTGTCTACGGTGACCACCAGGTCCAACTGCGCGATCAGCGCGGCGGTGTCGGCGAAGTCGCTGATGGCCGGGGGCAAGGCGGCGATGCCGCGCGGCACGTTCGGTGCCGTGAGCTCGCGTTCGCGGGTTCCCTTCTGAAGGCTGTACCGGCGCACCCCCCTCCAGCCCGATCAGCGGGCGAAGTGCCACGAGAGGGATGGAGCGCTGCGCATCGCCCTTATGGTTCGGCTCGCCGCCCCAGACCAGCCCGACCGACAGCGAGCCGGGCTGCCGCTCGATGGCGACGGGGACCAGGTTGGGCAGGGGGTGCAGGTAGGGGATGTCCGCGGGGATCGTGTCTAGCTGCGTGCCGAAGCGCAGTGGCAGACGCATCAGCGGCACGTGGAGATCGAACGGTGGCGGTTCCGCCTCCTTGGACAGCACGTGCACGTCGGGAAAGGCCGCCGCCAGCAGGCGCGCCAGCGGCGTCTGGCAGCGCAGCACGACGCGGGTCGCGGGCGGCTAGCCGCGGCAGGTAACGGACGAGTTGGAGTGTGCCGCCATGCCCCTGTTCCGCCTCGACGAGCAGCGTTCGGCCGATCAAGTCTTCCCCGCGCCATAAGGGCTCGGTGTGGGCGGGGGGGCGTAGCCTCGTCCAGGCTCCAGCGGCCTTCGTAGTCCACCCAGCCTTCCTCCAGGCGGCCGGTCACCAGCCGGGCGAGCGCCCGGTTCCAGTGTGTGTTGTTGTCGTCCGGCCTATGTGGACATCGCCGTTCGGCTCGGTGCAGACAGCAACCTGTGCCGCTGGGGTAGGCGTGTCCACAGAATACTAGCCCTCTTAAGGTACTAAGTACTTCCTTGATCGGGTAGGCGACGACCTTTTTTGGATGTCACACAGAGCACGCGGGTGACTCGGGCATCGGATGTGATTTAATTTGATCGCGACGTGAATTTCGTCAGATGGCCTGTTTTCCTGTGGCCCAAGCGATCCTGTTTTTCCTGTGTCCCAAGTGATTAAGGTCTGTCATGGAGACAACCGCGACTGGTGCCCACAGCGCCTTGAAATGCTTGGCGGAGGCAGCTCGCCTGCGGGGGGTCGATACCTCGGCGGAGCGCTTGTGCCATGACTATGTCCTCGACACTCGGGAACCCTCGACCCGTCTGCTGCTGCGCATCGCCGGCGACATCGGCCTGAAGGCGCGCTCGGTCAAGATGACGTGGCGGAACCTGGGCGAACTCGACCGCGCCTTCCCCGTCATTGCCCGCCTGCGCAACGGCAATTCCGTGCTCGTCGTCGGCATGGGGACGCTGAACGGCACGCCGGTGGCGGTGATCCGGGACCCGCTCGCCGGCCACCAGGCGCCGCTGCCGCTCGACGAGAGCCGGTTCAAGGCGGCCTGGACCGGGGAGGTCATCCTCCTCAAGCGCGCCAATATGGACGACGAGGAGGAAACCCCGTTCGGCTTCTCCTGGTTCATGCCGATCATCATGACCTACCGCCGCGTGTTCCGGGACGTGGCGGTGGCGGCCCTGGTGCTCAGCGTGCTGACGATGGCGATGCCCGTCTTCATGCAGATCATCATCGACCGCGTGCTGGTGCACCACAGCATCGGCACGCTGAACGTGCTGATCGTCGGCATGATCGGCGCGACGCTGTTCGAAACGGCGTTCATGTACCTGCGCCGTTACCTGATGCTCTATGCGTCGAACAAGATCGACGCGCAGGTCGGCGTGAAGACCTTCGCCAAGCTGGTCAGCCTGCCCATGGACTTCTTCGAGCGCTCGTCGACGGGCGTCATCACGAAGAACATGTTGCAGACCGAACGCATCCGTCACTTCCTGACCGGCCAGCTGTTCGTGACGATCCTGGACGCCGTCGGCTTGATCGTCCTCATTCCGATGATGTTCGCCTACAGCATCAAACTGGCGGTGATCGTGCTGGTATCGGCCGCGCTGCTGTGCCTCGTCATGATCGTGATGATGCCGTCGATGCAGAAGCGCATGAACGCGCTGTACCAGGCCGAGGCGCGGCTGCAGGGCTTCCTGGTCGAGAACATCCAGGGCATGCGCACCATCAAGGCGCTGGCGCTCGACGCGCGCCAGCGGCAGACCTGGGACCAGATGCTGGCCCGCGCCATCCAGCGGCGCTTCGACCTGGCGAACTACTCGACCATCGCGCAGACGCTCATCAACCCGATCGACAAGTTCACGCAGATCGCGGTCATGGCGGTAGGCGCCTACTTGGTGTTCAACGGCGAGATGATGGTCGGCGCGCTGATTGCGTTCAAGATCGTCGCCTCCCGCGTCACCCAGCCGCTGGTCGCGCTGTCGCAAATGATCCAGCAGTTCCAGGAGGTGTCGCTGTCCGTGCGTATGCTCGGGCAGATCATGAACCACCCGTCGGAGCAGGGCCGCACCGGCCGCGGCCTGCGCGCGCCGATCGAGGGCTCGGTCGAGTTCACGGATGTCCGCTTCACTTATCCCGGCGCCTCCACGCCGGCGCTGGACGGCGTATCGTTCACGATCCCCAAGGGCAGCATGATCGGCATCATGGGCCGCAGCGGTTCCGGTAAGACGACGGTCACCCGTATGCTCCAGGCCCTGCACCGCCCGCAGGAGGGCATGATCAAGGTCGACGGTCACGACCTGCGCGAGATCGACCTCGACCACCTGCGCACCAACATCGGCGTGGTCCTGCAGGACAACTTCCTGTTCCACGGCACCATCCGCGAGAACATCGCCTCCGCGAAGCCGGACGCGACCTTCGAGGAGATCATGGAGGCCGCCCGCCTCGCCGGCGCCGACGAGTTCATCGAGCGCCTGCCGCGCGGCTTCGACACGATGCTGGAGGAGGGGTCGAGCAACCTGTCCGGTGGCCAGCGCCAGCGCCTCGCCATCGCCCGTGCGCTCCTGATCGATCCACCCATCCTCATCCTGGACGAGGCCACCAGCGCGCTCGACGCCGAGAGCGAGGCGATCGTGCAGGCGAATCTGATGAGCATCGCCAAGGGCCGCACGCTGATCATCATCTCGCATCGCCTCTCGTCGCTGGTGGCCTGCGACTCGATCCTGGTCATGGAGCAGGGTAAGGTCGCCGACCAGGGGCGGCATCATGACCTGCTCGGCCGTTGCGACGTCTACCGCCACCTGTGGCACAAGCAGAACCGTCACCTGGAGCTCGCATCATGAGCCTCGCGTTGGTCAAGTCCTCCGCCCGCGAGACCGAAGCCGAAGTCTCTCACGTCATCAACGATTTCCAGTCCGACACGGCGGAGATCGAAGGCCAGCCCGAACCGAAGCTGCTGCGGGCGACGCTCTATGTGATGACGGCGCTCATCGTCGGCGGGATCACGTGGGCGTCGCTCTCAAAGATCGATCGCGTCGTGGCTGCGCGCGGCAAGATCGTGTCCACGGAGACGGCAATCACTCTGCAGCCGATCGAGACCTCGATCCTGAAGAGCATCAGCGTCAAGCCCGGCGACGTCGTGCGCGCCGGCCAAGTGCTGGCCACCCTGGATCCGACGTTCACCGAATCGGACGTCGGCCAGCTTGCGGTGCGGATGCAGATGCTCGACGCGCAGATCGCGCGCCTCGAGGCCGAACTGGCGAACAAGCAGTACGAGCCGGCCGCCACGCTGGCGCCGGAGGTGGCGCTCGCCCAGACGGCGCTGTGGCGCAGCCGGCAGGCGCATTTCCAGTCGCAGACCCAGAGCTACGACGAGCGGATTGCCCGTTCCACGGCGATGGTGACCAGCAACCGGCGGCAGGCGCAGTTCTACTCGGATCAGCTCGAGAGCTATCGCGAGATCGAGAACATCCGCGGTACGCTGGCCGCCAACCAGACGGGCAGCAAGCTGAACGCGCTGGCCGCCACGGCGGGACGCCTGGAGGTGGAGCGGAACCTCTGGGCCGCCAACGCGACCGCCGAGGAAGCCCAGCACGAGCTGGACGACCTCAAGGCCCAGCGTGCCGCCTTCGTCGGCGAGTGGATGAGCGAGACCACCCAGAACCTGCTGCAGCAGCGCACCGAGCGCGACGGCTTGGCCGAGCAGATGCAGAAGGCCAAGAAGCGTCAACAGCTGGTGACGCTGATCGCCCCTGTCGACTCCGTCGTGCTGGAGGTGGCGAACCGGTCCGTCAACTCGGTCCTGCGCGAGGCCGAGCCGCTGTTCACACTGGTGCCGATGAATGCGCCCATGGAGGTCATGGCCCAGATCGACGGCAGCGACATCGGCTTCGTCCGTGAAGGCGACCCCGTGCACGTCAAGTTCGACGCCTACAACTTCCTCGAGCACGGCATGGCCGAGGGCGTGGTCGTCAGCATCAGTGAGGACTCCTTCGCCGGACGGCCCGATCAGGAGGGCAACCACAACGCCGTCGGCAACGTCGATCCCAACGGCGGCATCCCGCGTACCGGTTCGGGCCTGTTCTACCGCGCCCGCATCAAGCTGACCGACATCAATCTCCGGAACGTGCCGGCGAATTACCAGCTGCTTCCGGGGCTGCCGCTGGTCGCCGACATCAAGGTGGGAGAGCGGAGCATCATGTCCTACCTCCTGCGGCCGCTGCTGGGCGGTATGCGCGAGAGCATGCGTGAGCCCTGAGGCTTGATCGAATGAGTGTTCAGATCTCGGGTGGGCGCAGCCCCGCGCTGTCTGCGTCGGATCGGACCGGGGCGGTCCAGCCGCCCCGATCCGGTGGGTGGTTACGCAACCTCTGGCGGTATCGGGCCGGCCGTGAGCGCCTTGTCAACCGCATGGAAATGGCGTTCGAAAACAACGATCTCGTGCGCGCCGTTCGCTTGCTGAAGCGGCTGGCCGACGGCGGCGACACGGACGCCCAGTTGCGCCTCGGCCGCTGCTTCATCGAGGGGCGAGGCGTCGTCCGCAATTTCCCCGAGGCGGTCGCGTGGCTGCGCCGGGCGTCCGAAGGCGGGAGTGCGGAAGCACAGCGTCTGCTCGGGCAGCTGTTGATCAGCGGGTCGGCCGGACTCCCCCGGACGTATGCGCCGGACCAATGGTATGGCGGCATCGACACCGCGGCTGCGCAGGCCAATCGCGATCTGCTGTTCCCAACGGGAATCGAGGTGCCGTGCAATGAGGCGGAAGGGCTTCAGTGGATGGAGCGCGCCGCTGCGGGCGGCGATGCCATGGCCCAGGTCTATATGGCCCGCCGGTACCTCAGCGGTACCGGTGTCCCGCAGGATCCGGAGCGCGCCGTCGCTCTGTTGCGCGCGTCCATGGAGGCGGACTGTGCCGACGCCTATCGGGCGATGGCGAGTCTTTATGTCTATGGCCGGCACGTCGAGCGCAATGAAAAGGAGGCCCTGAAGCACCTCCGCACCGCGTCGGAATTGGGCAACGTCGAGGCCATGGGCGAGTTGGGACTGCTGTACCTCAAAGTGCCGGAACCGCTCCGCAACCCGTCGGAAGCCGCCAAGTGGTTCCTGCGCGCCGTCGAGCGCCACCACACGCCATCGATGATCAACCTGGCCAACCTGTACGCCACGGGGCAGGGCGTCCAGCAGGATATGGGGCGGGTGGTCACGCTGCTGCGCAAGGCCGCGCGGCAGGGGAACGTGCCCGCCCAGTGGCGGCTCGGCTCGCTGTACGAGAAGGGACAGGCGGTCGAGCAGGACCTGTTCGAGGCGGCAACATGGTTTCGGAAGGCTGCCGAACAGGGCTATGCCGCCGCGCAGTTCGACCTGGGCCTGTTCTACTACCGCGGGCGCGCCATGAAGGCGGATCCGCGCGCTGCCGCGGAGTGGCTCGAGAAGGCCGCTCGGCAGGGGCATGTCGAAGCCGCGATCAACCTCGGCCTGATTATCGGCCGGGGCCGGATCGGCGAACCGGACATGGCGCGTGCCCGGGAATGGCTGGATTTCGCCTGGGAGCGGGCCGGCCCCGCCCATCGGACCGGCCTGGGCCGGTGCTATGCCGAGTTCGGGCTGCCGGTACCTGAAGAACCCGCGCCGGGACCTGAGGCCGCCCCGACGCCGGAGTGAGCGCCCGCTTCCAAAGCAGGCTCCGCGTGATCCCGAGGATGCCCGGCAAGCTGGCTATGGCGGCCTGGCAGTCGACTTCGGGCACTGGGGCGTGCGCGGCACGATGCGGGGGCGCCGGGGCGCCGCCATCGCCACTCGTAATAGAGCCCTCGGGGAAGCGGCCGAGCCGCAGGAGAATCAGTCCGAGGTTCCAGCCCGCGTCGACATAGCTGGGCCGCAGGTGCAGGACGCGGCGGTAAGCGGCCATGGCCTCATCGAAACGGTGCAGGCGTTGCAGTGCGTTGCCGAGATTGTAGTAGAGTTCGGCGGCCGGCGGGGATGCCGACAGGGCATCCTGCAGGCGGCGGAGCGCCGCCCTGTAGCGACCGGCCGCGCCGGGCATGACGCAGTATTGCGGATGGCCGGGCTTGCCATGCGGGCGCGTTCCAGCGCGCTCAGCGCCTCGTCAAGGCGGTCGGTCCGGTAGGCGATGATGCCAGGGCGCTCCAATTCGCCGGATCCAGGGCCAGCAGATGCCGGTACAGACGCTTGGCGCCTTTAATGTTTCCCCCCTGCAGTCGCTCTGCCGCGGTGGCGGCGAGCCGGTCCGCGTTCTCCACCGCTGTCGCATTCATGGCCCGTCAGGACGCGACGTGCTTGAGATACCAGGCATAGGCATCGGTGATGCCCTCCACGAACCCGATGCGCGCGCGCCAGCCGAACTCAGCCATGCGGCGGTTGTCCAGCAGCTTGCGCGGCGTGCCGTCGGGCTTGGTCGCGTCGAACACCAGGTCTCCTCGGAAGCCGACGACCTCCGCCACCGTCTCGGCCGCCTCGCGGATCGCGATTTCCTCGCCGGTGCCAATGTTCAGCGGGATGTCGCCGGAGTAGTTCTCCATCAGAAAGACGCAAGCGTCCGCCAGGTCGTCGACGTGCATGAACTCACGCGTCGGCGTGCCTGTCCCCCACACTTCCACCGTCGGCGTGCCGGACACCTTCGCCTCGTGGAACTTGTGGATCAGCGCCGGAAGCACATGGCTTCCCAGCAGATCGTAGTTGTCGCCCGGACCGTAGAGATTGGCCGGCATCACCGAGATGAAGTCGCAACCGTACTGGCGGCGATACGATTGGCACAGCTTGATGCCGGCGATCTTGGCGATGGCGTACCACTCGTTGATCGGTTCCAGCGGGCCGGTGAGCAGCGCCTCCTCGGGGATCGGCTGCGGCGCCATGCGCGGGTAGATGCACGACGAGCCGAGGAACAGCAGCTTGCTCACCCCCACGGCCCGCGCCGCGTGGATGATGTTCGCCTCGATCATCATGTTGTCGTAGAGGAACTCCGCCGGGCGGGTGGAGTTGGCATGGATGCCGCCCACCCTCGCCGCGGCGAGGAACACCGCGTCGGGCTTCTCCGTCTCCAAAAACGCCTCGACTTCGGCCTGCCGGCGCAGGTCGACGCGATCGCGGCCCGCGGCCAGCACCGTGCAGACTTCGCGCTCCAGCCGGCGCACGATGGCAGAGCCCACCATGCCGCGGTGGCCGGCCACCCAGACGCGGCGGCCCGCCAGGGGAAAGAGAGGCTTAGCGGTTGTCGCCATGGCGGTGCGCCTCCTGCTGGACGACTTTGAGATCGCTCTCGACCATTTCGCGCACGAGGTCCGGGAAGGAGGTTTTGTGCGACCAGCCGAGCTTGCGATGCGCCTTGCGCGGATCGCCGAGAAGCAGGTCGACCTCCGTCGGGCGGAAGTAGCGCGGATCCACCTCGACCAACGTGGCGCCGGTGTTGGCGTCGATTCCCTTCTCGTCGACGCCGCTGCCGCGCCATTCGATGGCGCGGCCCGCCGTCGCGAAGGCCAACTCGACGAATTCGCGCACGCAGTGCGTTTCGCCCGTGGCCAGGACGTAGTCGTCGGGTTCGGGCTGCTGGAGCATCAGCCACATGCCCTCGACGTAGTCGCGTGCATGCCCCCAATCACGCTTGGCGTCCAGGTTGCCGAGATACAGTTTCTCCTGCCGACCGAGCTGGATGGCCGCCACCGCGCGGGTGATCTTGCGCGTGACGAACGTCTCGCCGCGGATCGGGCTCTCGTGGTTGAACAGGATGCCGTTGGAGGCGTGGATCCCGTATGCCTCGCGGTAGTTCACGGCGATCCAGTAGGCATACAGCTTGGCCGCGGCATAGGGATTGCGCGGGTAGAAGGGGGTGGTTTCGCTCTGCGGCGTCTCCTGAACCTTGCCGTACAGTTCGGACGTGGAGGCTTGGTAGAAGCGAGTCCGCTCGGTCAGCCGCAAGATGCGGATCGCCTCGAGAAGGCGCAGCGTCCCGAGGCCGTCCGAGTTCGCGGTGTACTCCGGCGTCTCGAAGCTGACCTGCACGTGGCTCTGTGCGGCCAGGTTGTAGATCTCGTCCGGCTGGGTTTCCTCGATCACGCGGATCAGGTTCGTCGCATCGGTCAGGTCGCCGTAATGCATGAAGAACCGCACGCCGGACTCGTGCGGGTCGCGGTACAGGTGATCGACGCGCGCCGTGTTAAAAGACGACGACCGGCGCTTGATGCCGTGGACGATATATCCCTTGTCCAGCAAGAGCTCGGCGAGATAGGCGCCATCCTGGCCTGTTATCCCGGTAATAAGAGCAACTTTTCGGCGCATTGCGACGTTGCCGGCGGTCTGTTGCGTGTGGCAATTGTTTTGCTCGCACTTCTCGTTGTGCGTCAAGTGAGAGCCTCCGTGCTTGCCGCACGGTTCAAGAGATCGAACAGCGTACCGGCCTGCGGCCCAGCATGCCACGCACGGACACGGCGCTGCGCGCCGAGTTCACCCGCAGCGCTTGGTAGGTGCCGATGACCGCACGCCAGCCATACCGCTCGCCCCTATGCGACGTCGCATGTCCGCATCCTCGACGAGTTGCAGACGACGGGGGCCTAGGATTACCGTGGCGCCGGGCACGGCGGAATGATGAAGGGGGCGGGAGCCGCCGACGGGTGGCCGCGGCGTCAGGACCGGGTCGGTGTGTTCAGCAGCTCGTGCATGACCTCCGACAGCGAACGCCGCCAGTTCGGCGCAACGATTCCGAAGGCCTGCGCGATGCGTCGGCAGTCCATTTCGGAGTTCATCGGCCGGCGTGTGGGCGTCGGGTAGTCCTCGGTCCGGATGGCGTCCAGGCGCGGGTTCGGTTGTCCCGTCAGCTCCTGCCGCAGGTCGAAGACCGCCTGCGCGAAGCCGTGCCATGTGGTGCGCTCGGCGCCGCAGTAATGGTACGTCCCCCACGGCGTGCCCGCCGGGCGGTCGGCAACCTGCCGGGCGATCGCCAGCACCGCGTGCGCGATATCGGCCGCCGCGGTCGGGCAGCCGGTCTGGTCGGCGACGATGCGTAGTGCGTCGCGCTCCGTACCCAGGCGCAGCATGGTCTTGACGAAATTCTTCCCGTGCGCGCTGAACACCCAGGAGGTGCGCACGATGACGTGCTCGGGCAGACGCTCGCGCACGGCCTGCTCGCCGGCGGCCTTGCTGTTCCCGTAGACGCCCAGCGGGGCGGTCGGGTCGTCCTCGGTGTAGGCGCCCACCTTGCTGCCGTCGAAGACGTAGTCGGTGGAGATGTGGATCAGCGGCAGACCGCCGGCGGCGCAGGCCTCCGCCATGAAGGCGGGACCATCGGCATTCGCCGCGAAGGCGGCTTCGGGCTCGCTCTCGGCCTGATCGACGGCGGTGTGTGCCGCAGCATTCACGACGACGTTGCAGCCGGCCGCCGCGATGGCCCGAGCCACGTCGTCCCGCCGGGTGATGTCGACGGTCGAGCGGTCGAGTGCGGTGACCGTCACCCCGGACGGCAGCCGGCGCTGCAGCTCATGGCCGACCTGGCCGTTGCGGCCGAAGACGAGCAGATGCATGGCACACTCCAGCCTTCTTCAGCTCGTCGCTTCGGCAGCGGCGGGTTGCTTGAGGCCCAGGCGGTTGCCGGCGTAGGTGGTGTTGAGGATATCCGCCCACCAGGTGCGGTTCTGCACGTACCAGGCGACCGTCTTGTAGAAGCCGCTGTCGCTGTCTTCCTGCGGCTCCCAGCCCAACTCGTCGCGCAGTTTGCTGGCGTCGATGGCGTAGCGCAGGTCGTGGCCCGGGCGGTCCTCGACATAGGTGATCAACTCACGCCGGCGGATGCCGCGCTCGCTCGGCATCATCTCGTCCAGGATGTCGCAGATGGTGTGGACGATATCGATGTTGCGCTTTTCGTTGTTGCCGCCGACGTTGTACGTCTCGCCGAGGCGACCGCGATTCAGGATGGTCCACAGCGCCCGCGCATGGTCCTCCACGTACAGCCAGTCGCGCACGTTCAGCCCCTGGCCGTAGACCGGCAGCGGGCGGTGCAGCAGCCCGTTGATGGTCATCAGCGGGATCAGCTTCTCGGGGAACTGGAAGGGGCCGTAGTTGTTCGAGCAGTTCGTCGTGACCACCGGCATCCCGTACGTGTGGTACCACGCGCGGACCAGATGGTCCGAGCCCGCCTTGCTGGCCGAGTAGGGCGAGTTCGGCTGGTACGGGGTGGTCTCCGTGAAGTAGCCCTCGGCGCCCAGCGTGCCGTACACCTCGTCGGTGGAGACGTGGTGAAAGCGGAAGGCCTTCTGCCCTTCCGGGCTCAGCCCGCGCCAGTAGGCCAGTGCGGTCGCCAGAAGCGTGTAGGTGCCGACGAGGTTCGTCTGGATGAACGCGGCCGGGCTGTCGATGGAGCGGTCGACATGGGTCTCCGCCGCCAGGTGCATGATCGCGTCCGGCTGGTACGTCTCGAACACCCGCTGCAATGCGGGCCCGTCGCAGATGTCGATCCTCTCAAGGGCGTAGCGGGAGCTGGAAGCGACCTCGGCAAGGGCAGCCGGGCTGGCCGCGTAGGTCATCTTATCGACGTTTACGATCGACACGTCCGTCTCACGGATCAGCAGGCGGATGACCGCGGACCCGATGAAACCAGCACCGCCCGTAACTAGCAGCTTCACGTTGCATTCCCTTGGAGAGGGGATCCGATGAGCGCGGCTATGTATAGCCGATCATGCCTTCGAACGCGATAACCGATCCGCATTCAAGCGCAAGGGCGTCCTTGCCAGAGGCCGGGCCGCTCAGCCTTGATAGCGGAAGTACTCCGGCAGTTCCGCCAGCGTCGGGTGCAGGCGATCCTTTTCCGACAACACGACCTCGTCTCCGCCTACCGGCCACTCGATGCCCAGCGCCGGGTCGTTCCAGAGCAGGCCCCGGTCATGCTGCGGGGAATAGAGGTCGCTGACCTTGTAGAGCACCTCGGTGTTCGGCTCCAGCGTGCACAGGCCGTGCGCGAAGCCCACCGGCAGGTAGATCTGGTTCCATTCGTCGGCGCTGATCACGGTCGAGACGTGCTTGCCGTACGTCGGGGAGCCCCGCCGGATATCCACCGCGACGTCCAGGATGGCGCCGCGCGTCACACGCACCAGCTTGGTCTGCGCGGCCGGGGCGATCTGGAAATGGAGCCCCCGCACAGTCCCCTTCGGCGCCGAAAAGCTGTGGTTGTCCTGCACGAAATCGACGTTGATTCCGGCTTCGGCAAAGGCGGCCTTGTTGTAGGTCTCGGAAAAGAAACCCCGGTGATCGCCGAACTTCCTGGGCTTGATGATAATCACGTCGGGAATGTCGAGGCGCCGGATTTCCATAGCGAAGCGTCCTGCGTGAACGAAGGGGCTGGAGAGTGTTACCGGAACATGCCTATGGCCGCATTCGGTCGAACGCGGCCATAGGTATGGGTAGGATCCTCAGATCGCCTGGAGGTAGGCCGGATCGAGTAAGCCGTGGCGGAAGGGGATCCAATCCTTGTGGTCGGCGCGGTACTGCAGGCCGTAGGGATTGTTGAAGAAGATCTTTTGGATCGGCTGGCCGCCTTCACGCTGCGTGCGCTCCCGATCGATGAGCGGCGACGGCGCAAAGATCTTGTCCCAGAGCTCGGTGTTGTCGACCTCCCGCCCCGCGTTCTTCACATACTCGCGCGCCGCGTCGCTGAGCTGCCATGCCTCTTCCACCATGGCGTAATAATCGGGAGTCTCGGCCATAAATTCCTCCATGAGAGCCCTGCCGTCTAGCATCTAATCCATTGGCGTCCGAGAAGAAAGCCTTTCATGCAGGGGCGCTCGAGGCTGTCAAGCCATCAGCTTTGTGGCTGGTAAAGCGAATTCCGGGACGGTAGTGTGCCGCGCCAATATCCCGTTTGTTCAACCGGCCCGGTTCGCCGTGCCGGCCCCTTGGTGTGGAGAGATGTGGTGGCCCACGGAAGGCGGTTGTCGGTCATCGGTCTGGGTTATGTCGGACTGCCGGTGGCGGTTGCGTTCGGGCGTGCCGGCGCGCCGGTGGTCGCGTTCGACATCAGTGGGGAGCGCGTGGCCGAGCTGCGCGAGGGGATCGACCGGACCAACGAGATCTCCACCGCGGCGTTGACGGAGGCCGCGCTCCGCCTCACCACGGATCCGGCCGACTTAGCGGATGCCGACTTCCATATCGTCACGGTCCCCACACCCATCGACGACGCCAAGCGGCCGGACCTGCGTCCGCTGCTCGCCGCCACCCGGACGGTCGGCCGGCACCTGAAGAAGGGCGACATCGTCGTCTACGAATCCACCGTGTACCCGGGTGCGACCGAAGACGAGTGCGTGCCGGTCCTGGAGGCCGAGTCCGGCCTGACCTTCGGCCGCGACTTCGGCGTGGGCTATTCGCCGGAGCGGATCAACCCCGGCGATCGGCAGCACCGATTCGAAACCATCACCAAGGTGGTCTCCGGTTCCGACGCGGATACGCTGGAGATCGTCGCTGCCGTCTACGGGTCGGTGGTGAGCGCCGGTCTGCACCGCGCGTCATCGATCGCCGTCGCCGAGGCGGCGAAGGTCATCGAGAACACGCAGCGCGACATCAACATCGCGCTGATGAACGAGCTGGCGCTGATCTTCAAGCGCTTGGGCCTGGACACTCAGGACGTGCTCGCGGCGGCCGGGACCAAGTGGAACTTCCTGAAGTTCGTGCCGGGACTCGTCGGCGGCCACTGCATCGGTGTCGATCCCTATTACCTGACGCACCGCGCCGAGCAGCTTGGATACCATCCCGAGGTCATTCTCGCCGGCCGCCGGACCAACGACACCATGGGGCTGTACATCGCCCGCGAACTGGTCAAGCACCTCCTGCGCTTGGGCGGGCCGGGGGGAGCACGCCGCATCGTCATGCTCGGCCTGACCTTCAAGGAGGACGTCCCGGACATCCGTAACACGCGCGTGATCGACATCGTGCGTGAAGCGGAGAGCTTCGGCTTGACCGTGCAGGTGCACGATCCTCTGGCGGATCCGGCCGTCGCGCATGAGGAGTATGGGCTGACGCTCGCCCCGCGCGACGCGCTCGAACCCGCGGATGCGGTGGTGCTGGCCGTGCCCCACGAAAATTTCCGCAATGCGGGCTGGGACGGCATCGTGCCGCTGCTGAAGGGCGGGCGGGGGCTCGTCGTCGACATCAAGGGATGCCTCGACCGCGATGCCACGCCGGAGGGTGTCAACCTCTGGCGGCTGTAGGCCGGTCCGCCCCGTCGATCGCTTTGAAGCCGAGACTCGCGGGCAGATCGCCGATGCGGCGTTCCCAGGTCCACGCCTCCAGCACGTACGAAGCCGCGGCCGTCTCCTGCGCATAGGCGGCCTCGCGGTCGGTGTCGGTGCTCCAGGATTTCCTCCCTCGAGGATTCTCCCCAGCCCTTTGTATTCATCTCGGCCTCCTCCGGTGGGACGGGATCTTGATGGTCGGGACGCCGCGTGCCAGCGCCGTATTGGGATCCATCCTCCAGTTCAGAGCCGTCGGGCCGCTCCTTCGTTACTGTAACACCGCCAGGCGTGGGTCCGCATTTACGGTTACGTACCTCACTAACTCATCGTTTCTCCATACGTTTGCCTCGTGTTTGCAGGTGCGAACGGCCTACAGCCATGGAAACAAGCGTACCGCCGAGTGGGGAGAGATGATGGAGAACCCGTGGCAGCAGACCTTCACGACATGGGCTTCAGCCTGGAGCGCGCTCCTTCCCGGTAGCAAGCCCGGTACGAAGACTGAGTCCAAGGCGGACATGAGAGCGACCGCCGGTCCGTCGGCATATGCGTTTTCAAACCCGTTCCAGGACGCCGTCGACTACGGCGTCGACGCCATGCAGCGCTGGGTTCTGTTCCTGGATGTGATGCGCCGGCGCGGCAACCAGTTCCTGGAGCATTCCGAGCAGGGCAAGCCGCCGGTCCTCAACTTCAAGTATGAGATCGTGATGGACGGGCGAAAGCTGAAGCGGCCGTGCAACTACATGCTGTTGCATATCCAGCCGGACCCCGCCATCGGAACGGATCCGACCAAACGCCCCTTCGTGATCGTCGATCCGCGCGCCGGCCACGGCCCGGGCATCGGCGGCTTCAAGCCGGACAGCCAGATCGGTGCCGCGCTGCATGCCGGCCATCCCTGCTACTTCATCGGCTTCTTCCCCGATCCCGTGCCGGGCCAGACCCTGGCCGACGTCGGCATGGCCGAGGCCGCCTTCATCGAGCAGGTCGGCAAGCTCCACGCCAACGCCGATGGCAAGCCGTGCGTCATAGGCAATTGCCAGGCCGGCTGGGCAGTGATGGCGCTGAGCGCGGTCCGCCCCGACCTCATGGGGCCGATCATCACCGCCGGCTCGCCGCTGTCCTATTGGGCCGGCGTGCAGGGGCAGAACCCGATGCGCTACTTCGGCGGCCTGTACGGCGGTTCCTGGCTCGCCGCGCTGGCCAGCGATCTCGGGAACGGCCGCTTCGACGGTGCGCATCTGGTCGGCAACTTCGAACAGCTGGACCCGGCCAACAGCCTGTGGAAGAAGGCGTACAATCTGTACGCCTCGATCGACACGGAAGGGCCGCGCTATCTCGACTTCGAAAGATGGTGGAGCGGCTTCTTCCTGCTGAACGGCGAGGAGATCGAGGCGATCACCGACGATCTGTTCGTCGGCAACAAGCTCACCGCCGGGGGCATCGTCACCAAGGACGGCCACCGGCTCGACCTGCGCAACATCCGCTCGCCCATTCTGGTGTTCGCCTCGTTCGGCGACAACATCACGCCGCCGCAGCAGGCGCTGGGCTGGATCCTCGACCTCTACGACGGCGTCGAGGAGATCCGGGCGCGCGAGCAGACGATCGTCTACAACCTTCACCACGACATCGGCCACCTGGGCATCTTCGTCTCCGGCCGCGTCGCCCGGAAGGAGACGGCCGAGTTCGTCGAGAACATCGACCTCATCGACCTGCTGCCCCCCGGGCTCTACGAGCTGATCATCGAGCCGAAGGACCCGAGCGCGCCCGGCGCCGACCTGATCGCCGGGGCGTACGTGACCCGGTTCGAGCCGCGTACGCTCGACGACATCCGGGCATACGGCGGCAACACGCCGGAGGACGACCGGCGGTTCGCGACGGTCGCCCGCCTCTCCGAGATCAACAAGGGCCTGTACGCGACCTTCGCGCGGCCCTGGATCCGCGCCGCCGTCACCGAGGCCACCGCCGAATGGCTGCGCCTGATGAACCCCGCACGGGCCCAATACTATGTCTTCTCGCACCTCAACCCCTTCATGGCGTCGGTCGAACAGCTGGCGCTTTGGGTGCAGGAAAACCGCCGCCCGGTGGATGCGGGCAATCCGTTCCTGAAGGCGCAGGCGGCGGTCTCCGACGGCATCGTGCGCGCGCTCGACAGCTGGCGCGACCAGCGCGACGGCTCCGTCGAGCGTCTGTTCATGGGCGTCTACGAATCCCCCCTGCTGCAGGCGCTGGTCGGACTGGCCGCGCCGGGCGAGCCGCCGCGACCGCCGCGCGTCCACGACGAAGCATTCGAAGCCTTGGTCGAGAAGAAGACGGCCGAGATCACGGCCCGCGTGGCCGAGGGCGGCGTGCGGGAAGCGCTGTTCCGCATCCTGGCCTACGCACGGCGCGCCGAGGGTGGGGTCGATGAACGCACCTTCCAGATGCTGCGACGGGTTCGCGACGAATATCCCGGCGCCGAGCACTTGCCCCTGGACCGGGTGCGGGCGATCCTGCGGGAGCAGATGTTCCTGATGCGGCTCGACGAAGCGGCGGCCATGGCGGCGTTGCCCAGCCTTCTGCCGGATCAGAAGGACCGCAGGGACGTCGTCGCCGCGGCGGAACGCATCCTGGCGGCCTCCGGCCCGCTGGCGCCTGAGCAGCGCGCCCGTCTGCGCGAGGTCGAAGCCATGCTGGCTCAGGTGGAGGAGGCCCGGGGCGGCGAAGCTCCCCTGCGCGTCGTTCGGCCGAGCAGGGGCTCCTCGGTCGCCCAGGCCGCCACCGAAATCGGCAAGGCCGCGACACAGCGGAAACCGACGCGCACCGAAAAGGCCAAATGACGCGGGCGGAGCCGCCCGGCGCGGCTCCGGACCCCTATCCACGCTCCGCCAGGGAGGAACACACCATGACCACTGTCGATCGGACCATGCCGGAGACGGGAGCCGAGGCGACGACAGGCAAGACCGCCCCCAACCTCGGTGACGACCTGATCAGCCCCGAGGACCTCCGCAAGATCGCCGAGGAGCGCGAGATGGCGCTGCTCCGGGAGGCCCAGGAGCGGGACAAGAAGCACCAGGCGGAGCAGGACACGCTGCGCGACGCGTTCATGAACCAGCACGTCCGGCCGGACGCCAAGGAGCGCTTCACGCGGGCGGTGCGCAGCGCCGCCGAACGCGGCGTCAATGAAATCCAGATCGTCCGCTTCCCCAGCAGCTACTGCAGCGACGGCGGGCGGGCGATCAACAATTTCGAGCCGGACTGGCCGGCCTCGCTGACCGGCTATGCCCGGGAAGCCTACGAAATCTTCGATCAGCACCTGAAGCACAGGGGATACAAGCTCCGCGCCCAGATCCTGGACTTTCCCGGCGGCATGCCCGGAGACGTCGGGCTCTTCCTGCGCTGGTGACGGAGGCCCGCCATGACCGACAGCCAACCCCGGACCGATGCCCCGCCCGCGCGCCGGCACGAGAAGTATGAGCGGCTCGTCGCGGCGTGCCGCGAGGTTTCGCCCGTGCCGACGGCGGTCGTCCATCCCTGCGACGCCACCTCGCTGAGCGGGGCCATCGATGCGGCCAAGAGCGGCTTCATCGCACCGATCCTGATCGGCCCCTCCCAGCGGATCCACGCCGCCGCCGAGGAGGCCGGTGTCGACCTCGCTCCCTACGAGATGGTGGACGCGCCGCACAGCCACGCCGCCGCCGCCATGGCGGTGGAGCTGGTGCGCCAGGGGCGTGCCCAGCTTCTGATGAAGGGCAGCCTGCACACCGACGAACTGCTGCACGAGGTGGCGAAGCGGGACACCGGGCTGCGTACCGAGCGGCGCATCAGCCACGTCTTCATCATGGACGTGCCGACCTATCCGAAGCCGCTGTTCATCACCGACGCCGCGGTGAACATCGCGCCGACGCTGGAGGAGAAGCGCGACATCATCCAGAACGCCATCGATCTGGCGCAGGCACTCGGCATCGAACGGCCGAAGGTGGCGATCCTGTCGGCGGTCGAGACGATCAACCCGAAGATCCCGTCCACCGTCGAAGCGGGGGCCTTGTGCAAGATGGCCGACCGCGGGCAGATCACCGGCGGGGTGCTGGACGGCCCGCTGGCGCTCGACAACGCCATCAGTCCGGAGGCGGCGCGAATCAAGCGGATCGCGTCTCCGGTGGCCGGGCAGGCCGACATCCTCGTGGTGCCCGACCTGGAGGCGGGCAACATGCTGGCCAAGAACCTGACCTTCCTGGCGAACGCCGACGCCGCCGGCGTCGTGCTCGGCGCGCGGGTGCCCATCGTGCTGACCAGCCGGGCCGACAGCGTCATGACGCGCATGGCCTCCTGCGCCGTGGCGGCATTGTACGCACACCGGCTGCGGCTGGCGCAGCCTGTAAAGGGATGAGCCCCATGCCCGACACGATCCTTGTCATCAACGCCGGTTCGTCGAGCATCAAATTCCAACTTTTCTACGTTGCCGACAGTGCGCTCGCGGTGCGTCTGCGCGGACAGGTCGAAGGGATCGGGACACATCCCCGGCTCGTCGTGCACGGCGACGGTTCCTTGCAGGCACGGACCGAACCGCTGCCGGAGGAGGTGGGGCCGGGAGGTCCCGGGGCGCTCGCGTTTCTCGGCGCTTGGCTGAGGGAACAGCTCGGCGGCACCACGCCAACGGCGATCGGGCACCGCGTTGTTCACGGTGGGCCGGCCTACGACACGCATGTCGTCGTCGACGACACCGTGATCGCCACGCTGGAGGCGTACGTCCCGCTGGCTCCCCTCCATCAGCCGAACAATCTGGCGCCGATCCGGGCGATCCGCACGATGATGCCCGATGTGCTTCAGGTGGCGTGTTTCGACACGGCGTTCCACCGCCGGCACCCGGAACTGGCCGATCGGTACGCGATCCCGGAGGAGTTGTATCAGGAGGGGGTGCGCCGCTACGGCTTCCACGGATTGAGCTACGAATACATCGTGCGGCGCCTGCCGGAACTCGCCCCTGAGATCGCCGGAGGGCGCGTCGTGGTCGCCCACCTGGGCAGCGGGGCGAGCATGTGCGCTATTCGCGACGGGCTCAGCGTGGACAGCACGATGGGCTTCACCGCGCTCGACGGATTGCCGATGGGAACCCGGCCGGGCCAATTGGACCCCGGCGTCGTGCTGTATCTGGCGGACAAGGGGATGGATGCCCGCGCCATCGAACGCCTGCTGTACCACGACTGCGGCCTGAAGGGACTGTCCGGCATCAGCAACGACGTCCGCAACCTGTTGGGCAGCACTGACCCGCGCGCCCGCCTCGCGCTGGAGTATTTCGTCTACCGGGCGAGCCTTGCAATCGGTTCCCTGGCTGCCGCCCTAGGTGGCATCGACGGGCTCGTCTTCACGGCCGGGATCGGCGAACACGCGCCCGCGATCCGCAAGGCCATCGCGCATCGGTCGCGCTGGCTCGGCCTCGACCTCGACGAGCAGGCCAACGAAGCCGGGATGCTGTGCATCTCGGCTCCGGACAGCCGGATCAAGGCCTACGTCATCCCGACCGACGAGGAACGAATGATCGCGCTTCATACCCTGAAACTTCTCAAGGGAGATTGAGAAAAGGAGTCGGCTATCCGCCACCGTATAGGTAATTGGGCAGCCAGAGCGTTATACCGGGCCAGATATACATGATGACCATGCACAGAACGACGATCAGCATGTAGGGCATCATGCCGGAAAAGATCTGGTTCAGCGTGACGTACGGCGGCGAGACCCCCTTGAGATAGTACGCCGACATTGCCACCGGCGGCGACAGGAACGCTGCCTGGAGATTGATGAAGACGAGCGTTCCCCAGAGGATCGGGTCGATGCTGAAATGCTTCAGCATTGGCAAGAATATCGGCACGAAAATAATGATTATTTCAGTCCACTCGAGCGGCCAGCCGAGAATAAAGACGATTGCTTGCGACAGAATCATGAACTGCACGGGCGACAGGTCGAGCGACAGCACCCACTGCTCGAGCAGCGCCTGGCCGCCAAGAATTGCAAAGACAGCGGAGAACAGCGCCGAGCCGACGAAAAGCCAACACACCATGGCCGTCGTCTTCGCCGTCAGGAAAACGGCTTCCTTGGTGCGTTTCCAATCGAGGGTCCGGGCCTGGAACGCCAGCAGGAAGGCGCCCGCGGCCCCGACCGCGGCGGACTCCGTCGCAGTCGTGATTCCGAGCAGGATAACGGCGAGCACGACGACGGTGAGAATGCCCAGCGGCATTACCGACGAGGTCAGGAGCTTTACGATCTCGAAGCGCTCGGCGTTCATGCCCCGGTAGTAGCGCGCGAGCACCACCACCGCGAGGGCGACTATGATGCCGAATGTGACGTAGAAGGACGTTGAGGGTCCTGTTTCGGCAGATGTCCCCGGTCCCGCAGCCGGTGCTCCCAGTTGCTCCAGTCCGGCCACAGCTTCGGCTTCGCCTGACGCCTGCGGATAGATGACGACATACCACCACACCAGCCCGAGCGTGAGTGCCGTCAATGCGAAGGGCACCAGTGCGGCGCAGAAGTTCTTGAACAGCTTCCAGTACGTGATGCGTCCATCCTCGGCATCAAGCGCCAGCGCATGGGACGGCGAGAACAGCGCCGAGAAAAGTCCGACCAGCATGTTGTGCGCATAAATCGCCTGGAATCTTCGCATCCATTCCGGGACCGGAACTCTGGTTTCTGCCTCCGGCAAAGGCGGGGCAATCCTCGGATTGATCGTTGCCCAGCCGATGACGTAAACGAGATAGAGAAAGGCCAGAAAGAACCCGGGGAATATCGCCGCTGCATAGAGCTTCACGACGGACTGCCCCGCGACCGCCGCATAGACGATGATCATCACGGACGGCGGAATCAGGATGCCCAGCGTGCCGCCCGCCGTGATGACCCCCGAGGCGAGTTTCACATCATATCCGGCGCGCAGCATCGGGTTGAAGGCAATGACGCCCATCAACACCACGACGGCCCCGACAAGACCGCTTGCGATGCCCCAGAACGTGCATACGATCAGCGTTGCAACCGCGAGCGATGCCGGGAGGCGCCGGAATGAAAGCTGGATGCTGTAGAACATCTTGTCCACCAGCGCCCCGCGTTCCATCACGTATCCCATCAGGACGAACAACGGGATGGAGATCAGAGCGTCGCTCGTCATCGCTCCATAGGTGCGCTGCACCATCAGATCGAAGATCCGGTTGTCTATCCAGTGCTCTGTCGGGTTGTAGAAGGCGTAGAACCCGAAAAACATGCCGAGGCCCATCAGGGTGAAGGCCGTCGGGAAACCCATCATGATGACGACCACGATGAGCACGAGCATCGTGAGCCCGAGCATTGGATCGCTCATGTCTGCAGATCCCCCCCCATCCCGCGCTGGCGCGCCGTTTCGTCAATTCGTTGCGCGCGCTCGATCGCGGCCTTGCGCGTTTCCTCATCCACATATTCGCTGTGCGCGAGCTGTTCCTCGACGACGTCGATCTCCGCAACGTCCTTCAAGCGTTCCGGCCACTTCCCGGTCTTGAGGCACATGATGCAGCGCACGACCTCGGCCAAACCCTGCAGCATGACCAGGGCTCCCGCCACTGGGATGACCGTTTTGAAGTAATAGATTGGAGGCCCCTCCGCCGTGACGGTCGAATGCTCCCCGATCCGCCACGAAAGCGCCGCGTAGTCGTAACCGGCGTAAATGAGCGCCGCGATCCCAGGCATGAAAAAAACGATGTACAGCACGAGATCGAACGCCGCCTGGGTTCGGGGCCGCATCGAGCCGTAGAGGAAGTCGCCGCGGACATGGGCGTTCTGCGCCAGCGTGTATGCACCGGCGAGCATGAACAATGTGCCGTAAAGCATATTGCTGGCGTCGAAAATCCACGCCGTCGGCATGTTCATGATATAACGCTTGAAGACCTCGACGCAGACAAGAATCATCAGCCCTATAATGAGCCACGCGGAGGCTTTGCCAGCCCATGTACTGATGGCGTCTACCGAGTGCAGAAAACGCTGGATGTTCATGCGTTGCCGCCGATTGGCCGGAGAGCGTTCCAGCAAGAGAAAGCACCATTCGGTTTGCATTCCCGAATGGTGCTCATTTGGGTCAAGTGGTATCAGATCTTCTTCGCCGCTGCATTCTTACCGAAGTAATGATCGAACGCCATGCGACGATTCACGACTGTATCCTGTTCCCAACGTGTGGCGCGCTGAGCGAACTCGATCTGTGACTCGATGATCTCCTTGAAAAGCGGATTTTCCGCTGCCTTTTTCTTGGCGGCCTCATCATAGACCTCGAGTTGTCGTTTGAGTATAGAATCTGGTGTTTTGTAGAACTTGACATTGTCCTTTGTTTGCAGCGCTTCGTAGTCTTTCGAGTAGCGGTCGATCGCCTTCCATTGCATGTCTTGCGAGGCCGCCTCGACCGCATTGGCGATGATTGCCTTCATGTTATTGGGAAGCTCGTCGTACTTCGTTTTATTGAACAGGATCTCGAACTGCTCGGCATTTTGGTGGTAGCTCTGCAGCATGCAGACCTTTGAGACATCGGCGAAGCCAAGCGCGCGATCGGACGAGGCGTTGTTGAATTCGGCCGCGTCGAGCAGGCCACGGTCCATTGCCGCAACGATTTCACCGCCCGGCAGCGCGTTGACTGCGGCGCCCAGGCCGGTGAACACGTCAATGGAAATGCCGACCGTGCGGAATTTCAGGCCCTGGAGATCCTCAGGCTTGGTGACAGGTTTCTTGAACCAGCCGAGCGGTTGCGTCGGCATGGGCCCATAGGGGAACGAGACGACGTTGGCGCCGATCGACGTATACAGCTTATCGAGGAGTTCCTTGCCACCGCCATACTTGTGCCACGCCATCAGCATGTTGGCGTCCATTGCGAATCCTGGGCCGGATCCCCAAAGTGCCAGGGCCGTCTGCTTGCCGTAGTGATAGACGAGCACGCCGTGGCCACCGTCGAGCGTTCCTTTCGACACGGCGTCAAGCAGGCCGAATGCAGGCACCACGGCCCCTGCCGGCAGGACCTCAATTTTCAGGTCGCCGCCCGTCATGTCATTGACTTTTTTGGCGAAATCGAGCGCGTATTCGTGGAAGATATCCTTGGACGGCCACGTGCTCTGCCAACGCATGCTGATCGGGCCTTGCGCCTTGACGATGCTTGGCGCTGCGACGGTCGCGGCAGCCGCCACGGCCGCTCCGCCCAAGAACTTGCGGCGCGAGGTCTTCTCCCTGATCTGGGTCTTGGGTTTTGTCATTGTTCCCTCCCAAAAGCGCGGGTTTCGTGCCCACGTCAGTGAATGCGATTCAACGACGGCTGTACGCAGAGTGCAAGGGATGTTGCTGCGTAACTCGGTTGAGTATTCCGGGGCGGCAGCGGGGTTTGCTGACAGCGCGGTCTCCAGGGCATCGTCACATTGGGACTTGTTCGAAGACGGCTCGGGCCTGTGGCGATACCCCGGAGCCAGGCGCGGTGGTCCTCGACAGCCGTACCTGCCACTCGGCCCCAAGTTGCTTCGAGCGCGGCAGTGCCTGACCATCCCAGGTCAGGAGTATTCAGACCTGGACCAGCAGCGCCGTCCCGTACATGACCGCTACGCCGAGGAACACTCCGGCGACGGCGGACGGCATCGCCCAGGAGGCGCCTTGGCGGCGCGCCTGGCGGACCAACAGGCCGCCAACCTCGACGACGACCTGGAGGATGGCTCCGGCGCCTACGGCCAGCGCCAGCGCCGCCCAGTGCGGCGAGAAGGCGTAGCTGCCCAGCCAGATGCCCGCGACGGCGGGCAGCCCGGCGAGCGCGGCCAAGCCGACGAAGACCGACCAGCGCGGCCGCTCGCCGATGAGCGGCGCCACGATACCGATGCCTTCGGTCACGTTGTGCAGCGTGAAGCCAAGGACCAGAAACGTGCCGAGCGCCGCAGCACCGGTGGCGAAGGCCGAGCCGATGGCAAGGCCCTCACCGAGGTTGTGCAGACCGATCCCCAACGCGATCGAGGTCGCCAGGGCCACGCCGCCGATCTCGCTGCCCCCGCGTCGACCGGCCACCATCAGCAGCGCGAACGCCAGGGCGGCGACGATCCAGACCATGGCCCCGCCCTTGAAGCCGGGCGCCGCCTCGGCGGCAAGTTCCAGCGCCTCCCCGAGCGTGTCCACCAGCAGGAACCCGAGCAGGCCGACGGTGAGCGCCAGGGCGAAGCCGAAGACCCGCGCGCCGCCAGCGCGCAGGGCCGGGTAGAACAGCATCCCGAGCGCCACCGGCACCACGCCGACGAACACGCCCACCAGGCCGAGCAGGCCCAGGCTGTTGCTCCCCGGCGTCGCCACGGCCACATCGATGGTGTGATCGAAGGTGACGCCGGTCCGGCTGACCATGACGACCTTGTGCGTCTCGCCGACCACCCACGGGTACGGGATGCGCAGCCAAGCTGTCGACAGTCGCGCCAGTTCGCCGGGCGGGTCCTGGACGAAGGCCCAGTAGGCGCCGTCCACCTGCACCTGGGCGATCTGCATCGGCTCCGTGCCGCCCGCGCGGATCCGCAGGGCGATGCCGAGGCCGTCCAGGACGTGCCGCTCGACGGTGACCTGCTCGACCGGCGGCGCCGAGCCGGTCAGCGGGCGCAACGGATCGGCGGCGAGAAACGCGACGGCGACGGCGGCGATCAGCAGCAGCGGCGCGACAACGGCAAGGATGGTGCGGCCGAAGGCGGTCATGCGACGCTCTCCCGGACGTCGAACATGCTCATCCAGCCAAGCTCGATGAACTCGGACTGGTGCGCGTGGAACATGTAGAGGCCCGGTTCGTGGTTCTTGTAGCTGAACTCCAGGATGCCGCGCTGGCCCTGGCACTGCGTCACCGTGTCGACGGTGCGCAGCGTGGGCTCCAGCGTCGTGCCGTGGTCGTAGTAGTCGAAGAAATTGCCGTGCAGGTGGAAGCTGTTGATCGGGTCGAACTCGGTGACGTTGACCAGGTAGACCCGCACCGGGCGGGTGCGGTCGATCGCGATGGGGCGCTTGGAGTAGGCATGGGCGACCGTGTTGGCGGCGTAGACCTCGTTCTCCTCGTCGAAGTTCGTGTCGAAGGCGTTCATCACGATCACGAACTCGTGCCAGTCCTTGTTCTCGTCCGTGCCCAGGAGGCGTGAGCGCGCCGCCGCCTCGTGCCCGGGATGGCGGGCCGGGTCCGGGTCGATGATGAAGGCGCCGTACAGGCCCTTGTGGATGTGCCGCTTCACCGGAACCGTGTGGCAGTGGTAGAGGTGGCAACCGAACGGGAAGGCGTCGAACTCGTAGACGAAGTCGCCCCCTGGCAGCACGTCCCCGGCGCCCGGGACACCGTCCATCCGGGCGGCGTGAATGCCGTGGAAGTGGATGGAATGCGCGTGGGAACCGCGGTTCCGGAAGCGGACGCGCACCCGGTCGCCTTCGGTGACCCGGATGGTCGGCCCTGGGACGCGGCCGTTGTAGGTCCAGGCGGGGAACATGACGCCCGGCGCGATCTCGATCTCCTTGTCCTCGGCGACGATCTCGAACTCGCGGCATGGGCGGCCGTCGGCGTCCCGACGCACCGTACCGACGTCCCAGTCGGTCAGGATGGCGTGCGGGTCGAAGCCGTTGCGGGCATGATCGACCTCGCCGACCGTCATCATGCCGCCGTGCATGGCGTGGGCGGTGGAGGTCGGCGCGGAAGGGGGCGTGGAAGGGGCCAGGTGTCCGGCACCGTGCGGCTGGGCGGCTTCGCCGCGCAGGGCAAGTCCGGCGGCCTGGGCGCCGCCCAGCAGGGCGCTGCCCGCCAGAAGCAGCCGTCGCGTTACAGGAAGGCCAAACAGCGACTTCATGGCGCCGCTCCCATGTCGGGGCCGATGCCGCACCGGCCCGGTGATGTGTCTTTCGCTATAACATGTAGCCTCGGCTATAGTTTTCCATGGCAGACTGGCGGTCAACGTCTCCTTCGGGAATGCCGGAAGCGGCGCTGCCACGAGCGCCGGAGGTTGTGGCACAATGCGGGTTCGATGGGGGACAAGACAGTGAACGCAGAGCGTGCGCGAAGAGTGCTGGTAGCGATGCCGGATGCGGACCGGCAGGCGGCGAACTTCCAGCGGGTGCGGGAAGCGCACCAGACCGAGGTGGCGGAGGACTACGTCGAACTCATCGCGGACCTGATCGACACGACCGGCGAAGCGCGCGCGGCGGACATCGCCCGGCGCCTCGGCGTGGCCCACCCGACCGTGGTCAAGACGATCAGCCGCCTCCGGCGGGACGGTTTGGTGACGACCCAGCCCTACCGCGCCATCTTCCTGACGGATGCGGGACGCGCCCTGGCCGAGCGGTCACGCCGCCGCCATGCGATCGTCGTTGGCTTCCTGAAGGCGATCGGGGTAAGCGACGAGACCGCGGAGCGCGATGCCGAAGGCGTCGAGCACCATGTCAGCGACGAAACCCTGGCGGCATTCGAGCGCGTGATGGGGGGCAAGGCGCCACGCTGAACCGTCCGCGGTCGCAATGCTGTCCCGCATGAGCGGAGCCCGGCGGTGGGATCGGGTGTACCTGCTCATCCTGGGGTATCGGCTCCTCAGGACCCTCCCATCGGGTATGTAAGCCTCGCGCTTCAGCTCGAGGAGACACTCACGAGGCGGCCGGTATGGCTCCTGTGGGTGGAGTGGGGCTGCAACCAAAAGGAGTGGTTCTTTAGTCATCAATCGCGCAACTAGCCGGCTGCATTCGGTCAGGCCAAAAGCAGACGGCTAATTAACGCCACCGAGTTGAGCCAGTACGCGCCTCCTTGTTTGCACCGATTCAACTTCTTTTGCACTGCCCCACTCACGCTGCCTTGCACTATAGTAGCATCACAGAAGTAAGGCGGTAGCGAAAGGGACGACAATGACTGGTGCAATACTTTCAAATCTCCCAGCTTCTACCTTGCGAAGTTCGCTTATAGAGCTTGGGCACAAGCTAAATAACCTGGGATCTCCACATCATGCTGAGGAGAAATTCTCTTGGAAACACCTGTCATCATGCGATCGTATTCTGGACGTGGCTTGCGGCATAGGAAGGTTCATGAGTGTGCGGCCGAAGCAGGTTATTGGAATCGATATAAATGAGGCCAGCGTAGAATATTGTCGGGCTCTAGGCCTAGACGCTAGACTGGGCAATGCTTTGGATTTGCCGTTCGAGTCTAGCACGTTCGATGGGGTCCATTCGGCGCATGTCATGCATGCGTTTAATTCGTCACAAGCGACACGTTATCTTTCCGAATTGATTCGGGTCGCTCGGCCTGGGGGAACAATCGTCATCTCCAACCTGTGTGATGTAAGAGATATTTTTATTCACCCTGATGTATCGAGGCCATATCCTCCGGAAGCCTTATACCGGATGATCCATGTATCATCGAGCCCCAGGTCTCTGCTGGGCACTGAAGTTGGCGGAGTTAAGTTCAAGGATATTATGTTCCGTCGGCCTCCACTGATTAATTTCCGCTTCGTCAGTTCGGAGCTGATGTGGCACGTCGCCTCCACGCTGAACTCGGTGCAGTTCTTCTGCCACCTGCGCAAGTTCTGGACCTATCGGGGGTACACTATCGTCCTCACCAAAAGCCCGGGTCAGCGTTGACGATACTGCCGATCCCAAGTCCCCCGAGACCGTGCACAGCGTTGCCACTGAGGAATCGTCGCGGGGGGAGATGGGTATTTCGCCTCCGCCGGGACGGTTTGGTGACGACCCAGCCCTACCGCGCCATCTTCCTGACGGATGCGGGACGCGCCCTGGCCGAGCGGTCACGCCGCCGCCATGCGATCGTCGTTGGCTTCCTGAAGGCGATCGGGGTAA
>Ga0196970_1000435_pt1 | contig 48969 bp, 46 predicted proteins | sample S1v_513CmetaG_FD_148672 | JGI IMG/M metagenome (GOLD analysis project Ga0196970, IMG submission 148672) | Soil microbial communities from Anza Borrego desert, Southern California, United States - S1+v_5-13C | ecosystem: Environmental > Terrestrial > Soil > Desert | place: USA: California... | reverse complement strand
TCGGCGGGTGCCAACCCGTTCGCCTGCATCGCCGCCGGCATCGCCTCGCTGTGGGGCCCGGCGCACGGCGGTGCGAACGAGGCGGTGCTGAAGATGCTGGAGGAGATCGGCTCGGTCGACCGCATCCCCGAGATCGTCAAGCGCGCCAAGGACAAGAACGACAACTTCCGCCTGATGGGCTTCGGCCACCGGGTCTACAAGAACTACGACCCGCGCGCCGCCGTCATGCGCAAGACCTGCCATGAGGTGCTGGGCGAGCTCGGCATCAAGAACGAGCCGCTGCTCGACATCGCCATGGAGCTCGAGAAGATCGCGCTCGAGGATCCGTACTTCGTCGAGAAGAAGCTGTACCCGAACGTCGACTTCTACTCCGGCATCATCCTGAAGGCGATGGGCTTCCCGACCAGCATGTTCACCGTGCTGTTCGCCGTGGCGCGCACCGTCGGCTGGATCTCGCAGTGGAAGGAAATGATCGAGGACCCGCAGCAGAAGATCGGCCGTCCGCGTCAGCTCTACACGGGCGAGACCCGCCGGTCGTTCGTGCCGCTGGCCCAGCGTGGCTAACCGGTCGACAACACGGTTCGGATCGGGTGGCGCCAACGGCGCCACCCCGTCCCAGCCCGTGTTCATCGTCCCGGTGCGGCGGGCGCGTCTCCCGCATCCCGTCGCCAACGACAACACGCCGCCGCTCTCACGGCGGCTGTTGCGTTATGCGTTCTTCACGCTGCTCGGCGCGGCGGTGGCGTTCCTCGCCCTGGTTTGACGGTTCCGATTCATCCCTGAGTGATGGGAATATGCGGCGCGTCAGCCGCCACACGGTCGATCCACGCCCGTACGTTCGGGTAGCCGGTAAGATCGAACCCGCCTTCGTGCGCCACGTGTGTGTATGCGTACAGCGCGATGTCGGCGATGGTCAGCCCCTCGCCCACGAAGTACGGCCGCGCCGCAAGGTGCCCCTCCATCACGCCCAGCGCGTCATAGCCCAGTCGTCGCTTGGTCGGCAGCGCCAGCGTACGCTCCTCGGTCATCTCCACATGGTGGGTGATCCAATAGCGCACGGTGGCGATGTTGGGCTCGTGGCCGTACTGCTCGAAGAACATCCATTGCAGCACCTGCGCCCGACCCAGCCGGTCGCCCGGCAGGTAGCGCGTACCCTCGGCCAGGTACCAGAGGATGGCATCGGATTCGGGCAGCACCGTGCCGTCCTCCAACTCCAGCGCCGGGATGCGGCCGTTGGGGTTCTTGGCGAGGAAAGCGGGAGTGCGCGTCTCGGCCCGGTCGATATCCAGTTCCACCCGCTCGTACGGGATACCCAGCTTGTGCAGCAGCAGCCGGCACTTGTAGCCGTTGCCCGAGGAGAGATTGTCGTACAGGCGAAGCATGGCGGCTCTTTCCTCTTCTCGATGCATCCGGCGTCGGATGAAAGCATGAAGCAGCACTGCAGGCCAGAGGTTCCGTCAAGCCCCTCTTCACCGTCCAATACCCAGCCGTTCGAAACGCGCATGGTCGGCCTTGGCCTCATCCCGCAGCCAGGTCCGGAAGGCGCGGAGCACGCGCCGCCCTTGTCCCTCAGCCGGGGCGGTGAGCACATAACAGTCGCCGATCCGCACCAGGGGACCGAACGGGCAGACCAACCGCCCGGCTTCGAGCGCGTCCAGGACCAAAGTCGGCCGGCCCAGTGCGACCCCGTGCCCGGCCATGGCCGCCTGCATCACCATCACGGAATCGGAAAAGCTGATGCCTTGTGCCGTATCGACGCTGTCCGTCCCGGTGGCGGCACGCCACAGGCTCCAATCCGGCGAGTCACGGAAGTGCAGCAGCGTGTGCTTCGCGAGGTCGGCGGGCCCCGTGAGGCCATCACGCAAGGCCGGTGCGCACACGGGGAACAGCGGCTCCTCCGACAGTTTGATGCCATCGGGGACGCCCTCGCCACCGCGAACGTAGCGGATCACGGCCCATCCCGCCTCGGCCTCCGCTGGGCGGTCGAGATTGCCGGCTTCGATGTCCACCCGCAGCCCCGGCCAGTCGGCAACGAAACGCCCGAGCCTCGGGACCAGCCACAGCGCCGCCCAGGCGCCCGGCGCCGCAATGCGCAGCCGTTGCGGGCCGCCGCTTGCGATGCGCTCCCAACTCTCGTTCACGCGTCCGAACCCGGCGGTGCAGGCGCGTGCAAGGTCGCGGCCGGCGCTGGTTAGGACAAGTCCCTTCGGCGTACAGTCGAACAGACGGACGCCGAGCCGCTTCTCCAAATCGCCGACTTGGCGGCTGACGGCGCCATGGGTCAGGCCAAGCTCATCGGCCGCCCGCGTCATGCTCCCGTGCCGGGATGCGGCCTCGAAGGCGGCCAGTGCGGAAAAGGGGAGGCGTGGCATGGATGGCACCGGATGATGGTGTGAGGATTCCTCACACCGATCCCCTGCGAAGTCAATTGCGCCGCGTACGTGGCGTCGGCAGGCTTCAGACATGCAGGCAACGGAGACGACCGCCATGACCGCTCCGATCATCACCGAAATCCGCACTCTGGACGACGGACCGCTCCGTGCGGGCCTGGAAACGCTGCTGGAGGATGCCGTCGCAAGCGGCGCCTCAGTGGGCTTCCACCCGCCCCTGGCTCCGGCGCTGAATGCGGCCTACTGGGCCGGCGTAGCGGCGCAGGTGGAGAGCGGCGCCACGGTCCTGCTTGCCGTCCACGAACCGGACGGCACGCTGTCCGGCAGCGTGCAGTTGGCGCTGTGCCCGAAGCAGAACGGTCCGCACCGGGCCGAGCTGCAGAAACTTCTCGTGCACTCCGCCCATCGCCGCAAGGGCTTGGGCCGGCGCCTGCTCGCCGCGGCGGAGGCCGAAGCGAAACGCCTCGGCCGCACGCTGCTGGTGCTCGACACGCGGCTCGGCGATGCCGGCGTTCCGCTGTATGAGAGCGCCGGCTGGATCCGAGCCGGCAGTATCCCCGGCTATACCCTTGAGGTGGACGGCAGCCGTAACACTACGGTGCTGTTCTACCGGCAGCTCTGAGCCGTGCGGTCGAGTTGTGCGGTCCAGAAGCGCTGACACACGTGCCCCCACCCGCCCTTCGCTGCGCTCGGGCACCCTCCCCCGCTGCGCAGGGGAGGGACAAAAAGCCCCCTCCCCTGCGCAGCGGGGGAGGGTTGGGGTGGGGGCAAGTGAAGCATTAATTAAGCTCGCCCGTGGCTCACTTCCGCTCAATCAGCTCGATCTTGTAGCCGTCGGGATCCTCAATGAAGGCGATGACGGTGCTGCCGTGCTTCATCGGGCCGGGCTCGCGGGTGATTTTCGCGCCCTCGGTGCGGAGCTTCTCGCAGGTGCCGTAGATGTCCGGCACGCCGATGGCGATGTGGCCGTAGCCGGTGCCGATGCTGTAGGGCTCCGCCTGATCCCAGTTGTGGGTCAGCTCGATGACCGCGGTGTCCTTCTCCTCGCCGTAGCCGACGAAGGCCAAGGTGAACCGACCGCCCTCGTAGTCGGCCTTGCGCAGCAGCTTCATGCCCAGCAGCCGCGTGTAGAAGTCCAGCGACTTGTCCAGGTCGAACACGCGCAGCATCGTGTGCAGCAGCCGGTACTGGCTCATGGGATCCTCTCCTTGTTGGCCCGCTCCATTATCTGGAGCGCTTCCCCTTGGCGACCACATCCAGAACGACATGGGCGGCCCGCTCCGACGGCGGGGCTTCCGCGTCGGCGCCCAGCCAGCGGGCGACTTCGGCAACGCCCTGAATCTGCTCGCGCCGCGCCGCGGGATCGTCGAGCAGGCGAGCCACCGCAGCCGCCAGCTTGTCCGGTCGGCAGTCCTCCTGCAACAGTTCCGGCACCAGCATGCGGTCGAGCATCAGGTTCACGAGGTTGACGTACTTCACCTTGATGAAGCGCCGGTACAGCGCCACCGTGACGCGGCTGAGGCGGTAGGCGATCACCGTCGGCAGCCCGGCCAGCGCCAGTTCCAACGCCACCGTGCCAGACGCCGCCATGGCCACCTCCGCGGCGGCGAAAGCATCGTACTTCTCCGCGTCGCCCTCCACCACGATGGTGTCCACCGGCCAGTCGGCGACGGCGGCGGCGACGTGGTCGCGCACCGTCGCCACCGTGGGAATCACCACCACGAGGTTCGGATGGGTGGGCAGCAGACGCTCCAGCGTCGCGCGGAAGTCCGGCAGCAGCCGGCTCACCTCGCTGCGACGGCTGCCCGGCAGAACGGCAACCACATGTTTGGCCGGGCTGACGCCGTGCCGGGCCCGGAATGCGGCGGCATCGCCCTTGCCGGCGCCGCTCTCCACCACCGAATGACCGACGAAGGTGCAGTCCAGCCCCTCCGCCTCGAAGTAGGGCGGCTCGAAGGGCAGCACCGCCATGAGGTGGTCGTAGATAGCCGCGTACTTCCTTGCGCGCTGCGGCTTCCAGGCCCACACCGTGGGCGCCACATAGTGGATCAGCGGGATGTCCGGCGCCGCGGCGCGCACACGCTTGGCGACGCGCACGGTGAATCCAGGCGAGTCGATGGTGACCACCGCGTCCGGCCTGAGCCGGGCGATCTCCGCCACCGTCTGGTCCATGCGGCGCATCAGATTGGGCAACTGCGGCAGCAGTTCGAACACGCCGAACAGCGCCAGTTCCGACTGGGGGACCAGCGTCTCCAGACCCTCGGCCGCCATGCGCTCGCCGCCGATTCCGGCGAATCGTACCCGCCCCCCGGTCAGCCGCTTCAGCGCCGCCATCAGCCGCGCGCCCAGCACATCGCCCGACGGCTCCCCGGCAATCAGGAACAAGAGCGGTCCGCTCACCTCGTCACCTCGATGCCGACAACGAACAGGCCTAGCCGGTCGGCCAGTTCGCCCACCGCGGCGCGGTCCACGGTCAGGCTGCCGCCGACCTGCACGGCGATGCCCACGAGCCCTGCGGCGGCGGCCTTCTCGACCGTCGTCGTGCCGATGGTGGGCAGGTCGAGGCGGGCGTCCTGCTGCGGTTTGCGCACTTTCACCAGAACACCGCCGCCGCCCGGCCGGCGCAAGGCCCCGACGCGGTCCAGCATGGCATCGGTGCCCTCGACGGCCTCCACCGCCAGGACGATGCCCTGCTGCACCACGCAGCCTTGCCCCACGTCCAGCCGACCCAGCTCCAGCGCCACCTCGACGCCGCGGGCGATGTCGCGCTCCGCCTGCTCATCGGGCAGCCGGCTTCCGGCCGGACCGGCCACGGTCAGCAGCTCGCCCAGGAAATCGTGCAGGCCGACGACGCGGAACCCCTCGTCCTCCAGCTCGCGCGCCACGGCGCGCAGCAGGCCGTCGTCGCCGAGCGCGCGGGTACCGACGCGCATCAGGAACTTGGTGGTCCGCCAGTCCGGCATCAGCTCGGTCAGGGAGGGACGGCGCACCGGGCCGGCGAACACCAGTTCGCCAACGCCCTCGCCGCGCAGCCGGTCGATGATGCTGCCGGCTGCGCCGAGGCGGCTCCACAGATGGTCGAATCCGACAACCGTCGCCGGGTCGGTCTGCCCCTCGAAGGCGACGATGAACACCTCGCGTCCGGCACCGCGCACCGCGGTGGCGAGGCGGGCCGGAAGCTCCCCGCCGCCAGCGAGTATTCCGAGCTTAGGCGCCATTCTCCATGCGCGGCTGCAGGAGCGGACGGGATGTCTTGGCGCGGATGAACTCCAGGACCTCCTTGACCAGCTCCTCGTCCTCGTATTCCCGGACGACCTCTTCCAGGCGGGCGGCGAAGGTGTCGCCGGTCGATGCGAAAAGTATCTTGTAGGCGGCGCGCAGCGAGCGGACTTGCTCCTTGGGAAACCCGCGGCGCTCCAGCCCCACCAGGTTGAGACCGGCGAGACGCGCCCGCTCCCCCATCACCAGGCCGTAGGGGATGACGTCGTTCTCCACACCCGACATGCCGCCGATCATGGCGTGCGCGCCTATGCGGACGAACTGGTGCACCGCCGACAACCCGCCGAGGATGGCGTAGTCGCCCAGGTGCACGTGGCCGCCCAGCGTGGCGTTGTTGGCGAGGATCACGTGATTGCCGACGATACAGTCGTGCGCCACGTGCGAGCTCATCATGAACAGGCAATGGTCACCGACCTGGGTCAGCATGCCGCCGCCCTCGGTGCCCGGATTCATGGTGACGTGCTCGCGGATCTTGTTGAACTTGCCGACGATCAGCTCGGAGGTCTCGCCGTGGAACTTCAGGTCCTGCGGGGCATGGCCGATGGACGCGAAGGGGAAGATCTCCGTCCCCTCGCCGATCCGGGTGCGCCCCTCGACCACGACGTGGGAGTGCAGGCGCACGCGGTCGCCGAGTTCGACGTTCGCTCCAACGACGCAGAACGGCCCGATGGACACGCCCTCGCCGATCTTGGCCGCCGGGTCGACAACGGCGCTGGGGTGGATCGAGACGCTCATTTCTCGTCCAGGATCATCGCGGAATAGATCGCTTCGGCAACCAGCACGTTGTTGACCTTCGCCTCGCCCTTGAACTTCCACACGTTTCCGCGGTTGCGCTGCTTGGTGACGTGGATGTGCACCGTGTCGCCAGGCGTCACCGGCTTGCGGAACCGCGCCTCATCGATGGTCATGAAATAGACCAGCTTGCCCTCAGCCTCGGGGCCCAGCGTCGAGACGACCAGCACCGCCGCCGTCTGCGCCATTGCCTCGATCAGCAGCACCCCCGGCATCACCGGCCGGGAGGGGAAATGGCCGGCGAAGAACGGCTCGTTGATCGACACGTTCTTGATGCCGACGGCGCTTTCGCCCAGCACGATGTCGACCACCCGCTCGATCATTAACATCGGGTAGCGGTGCGGGATCATCTGCATGATCCGCATGATGTCGAGGTCGGTCACCTTGTTGTTTTCCGCCGTCACATCCATCGCCGGTCCATCCAATCGCGTTGGCCAATCGCGTTGGCCGCTCGCCTCTGGCCGCTTGCCGCGGCCACCGTTCACATCTGCCAACAGACAGGAGATGGGGCCGTTGTGCCCCATTTCCCGCGCCATATCAATAATCAACCGGGTATCGAATCCGCCGGAGCCAGGTCGCCTACGGCTTCGGAATCGTCACCGCCACGGCGGGCAGCTGCTTGTTGAGCCGCTCCAGCACGGTATCCGTGACGTCCAGGTTGCTGGCGAACAGGACCAGCAGGTTGCGCGGAATCACCACGTTGGCACCGCGTTCGTCGGCGATCGACTGGACGATGTCAAGCATGGTCTTCTGCACGTGGCCCATGGCGTCGTTGAACGCGGTGTCCAGGGTGCGCTTGCGCGCCTGGACGGTGCGCTGCACGTCGGCGACCTGCTTCTCGAAATCGCGGCGCTTGGCGGCAAAGGCATCCGGCGCCAGGACGGTCTGCTGCTTGCGCAGTTCGCTCTCGGCGTTCTGCAGCTTGTCCTCGAGGGTCTGGATTTCCTTCTGGTACGTGTCGCGCTGCGATTCGATGGTCTTCTGGATGCCCTTGGAGGCCGTAGACTCCTGCATGACGCGCTGAACGTCGACCACTGCGACCACCGGCGCCTTGAGCGGCTCGCCCTTGTTGGTGGCGGCGGGCGCCGGTTGGGCCTGGGCGGGCTGGGCCGCGGGCTTCTGGCCTTGCTGCTGGGCGTTGGCCGAAAGCGGGAAGAGCACGGCGGCGGACAGCGCGGTGGCGGCGGCGAGCGCCCGGATGTTGGAGAATTGCATCGTTAGAACCTGGTTCCAAAGCTGAAGCGGAAGACTTCCTTCCGGTCGAAGCTTTCCTTGAGGATCGGGATCGCAAAGTCAAGGCGGATCGGCCCGAAGGGCGAGCGCCAGGAGACGCCGGTGCCCACCGACAGGCGCACGGCGTGCCCGTCGGCCACCACCCTCGGATCACCGCCGAAGCCGCTCTTGGCCAGCGAGCCGACGTCCGTGAAGGTGTAGCCCTTGATGCCGAAATCCTCTGGCAGGCCGAGCGGGAAGCTCATCTCCACCGTGCCGCGGGCGTACTCCTTGCCGCCCAGCGCATCGTGGGTGTCCCGGTCACGCGGACCGATGCCGGCGGTGCGGAAACCGCGCAGCGTGTCGCCGCCGATGAAGAAGCGGTCGGACAGCGATACGCGCCTGCCCAGGCCGGCGATGTAGCCCACCTCGGCCGAGGTGCTGAGCACCCAATCCTCGCCGAACACCGGGATGTAGTAGCCGGCACCCAGCTTGGTACGCAGGAAGCGGCTGCTGCCGCCGAGACCGGCCACATCGGTCTGCAGGCGCACGTAATAGCCCTCGGTCGGGTCGAGGCGGCTGTTGCGGGCGTCGTACGTCAGTTCCTGGCCCACCAGCGAGGTGACGCGGCTCCCCTCCTCCAGCTGAATGAGGGGCGACGCGGTGGTCGGCACGTTGGAAATGGTCGTGCCCTGGAGCTGGTAGTACAGCCGCTGGCGCAGCTTCTCCGACAGCGGATAGCCCAGGCGCAGCGCGAAGCCGTTGTTCCGTTCGTCGAACGAGGACTCGTCCTGGTAGTCGCGCGTCAGGCGGAACACGTCGAAGCCGGCCGACAGGTCACGGTCGAGGAAGTACGGCTCGGTGAAGCTGACGTCGTACTCCTGCCGCCGGGCGGACACCGTGGCGCCGAACCGCAGGTCCTGGCCCCTGCCGAGCAGGTTGCGCTCGCGGATCGAGAAGTCGGCCAGCGGGCCGTCGGTGGTCGAGTAGCCGGCACCAACGGCGATCTCGCCGGTGGACTTCTCCTGGACGTCCACGCTGACCACCGCACGGTCGGCCGCCGATCCCTCCTGCGAGGTGACCTGCACGCGCTCGAAGAAGTCGAGATCCTTGATGCGCTGCTCCGACCGCCTCAGCTTGGTGGTGTTGAAGGGGTCGCCTTCGGCCACCAGCATCTCGCGCCGGACCACCTTGTCGAGCGTGCGGATGTTGCCGGTGATGTCGATGCGCTCGACGAACACCCGCGGCCCCTCGCTGATCTCGTACGTGACGTCGATCGTCTGGCTGTCGCGGTTGCGATTGATCTGCGGTCGGACATCGACGAAGGCGTACTGCAGATCGCCGACGGCGCTGACCAGCCGGTTGATCGTGTTCTCGACCTCCTGGGCGTTGTACCAGTCGCCTTCGTTGGTGGTGACGACGCTGCGCACCTGCTCGGGGTCGAGGGTCTTGAGGTTCGACTTGATGTCGACCTTGCCGAACTTGTACCGATCACCTTCTTCGATGGTGAAGGTGATGATGAAGTCCTCCTTCTCCGGCGTCAGCTCGGCCACCGCGGAAACTACCCGGAAGTCGGCATAGCCTTCCTTCAGGTAGAAGCGGCGCAGCAGCTCGCGATCGTAATTCAGACGGTCCGGATCGTAGTTGTCCTCCGAGGTGAGGAACCGCCACCAGGCGGTTTCCCTCGTCTGGATGTTCTCGCGCAGAGTGCCGGCGGAGAAGTGCTCGTTGCCGACGAAGTTGATGGCACGCACGCCGGTGCGCACCCCTTCGGAGATCTCGAAGACCAGGTCGACGCGGTTCTGGTCGAGCTTGATGATCTTCGGCTCCACCGTTGCGGCGAAGCGGCCCTGGCGGCGGTAAATGTCGAGGATGCGCTGCACGTCGTTCTGGACGCGGGTCCGCGTGTAGACGACTCGCGGGCGCAACTGGATCTCCTTCTCCAGCTGCTCGGTTTCGATCCGCCGGTTCCCTTCGAACGCGATGCGGTTGATGATCGGATTTTCCTGCACCGCCACGACCAGCGCATCGCCCTCGCGCTTCAACTGCACGTCGGCAAACAGGCCGGTGGCGAACAGCGCCTTCAGCGATGCGTCGATCCTGTCCGGATCGAAGGTATCGCCGGGCTGCACCGTGAGGTAGGAGCGCACCGTGCTCGGCTCGATACGTTGTGTGCCCTCAACCCGGATGTCCCGGATGGTCCCACCGGTGAACATCGGTGCGACCGCGCCACTCTGTGCCCCATCCACCTGGGCCAAGGCGAGAGACACCGTTGTCATGGCGCAGCCAGCCATCAAGCTGAGCGCCAGAACTTTAGACGACACCCGCAAATTACGCTCCCTGGCTCTTCGCTCGTTTTAGGAGATCAGTCCTCGGAAGAAATCGACCACGCGGAGCTGCACGAGGTCGTTCCACGTGGCGAAGACCATGAGCGTTAATACCAGAGCCAGTCCGATGCGGAAACCGTATTCTTGCGCACGCGGACCGAGCGGTTTGCCGCGGAGCGCTTCCAGACCGTAGAACAGGAGGTGTCCACCGTCCAACAACGGGACGGGGAACAAATTTATCATGCCTAGGTTGACCGACAGGAAAGCCATGAACCAGATCAGCGCATAGGCGCCCGTCTGCGCGACCTCTCCCGACATCTGCGCGATGCGCAGCGGCCCGCCCAGTTCCTCGGTGCCGCGCGAACCGTCGATCATCTGGCCGATGGCGGTGAAGGTGCCGCCGATCATGCCGCCGATCTCGCGCGCCGCCTGCCAGGTGGCGGTCAGCGGGTCGTGCCGCTTGTGATCGGTGCCGGCCCGCATGATGCCGAGCTGGCCGATGCGGTGCACGTTGCCGAATCGGTCGGTCACCTCGACCACCTCCGGCTTCACGGTCACGGTGATCCTGCGCCCGTCGCGCAGCACCTCAAGATCCAGCGGCTGGCCCGGACTCATGCTGACGACCTGCCGGATCTCCTCGAAACGCTGGATGCCGGCGCCGTCTATGGCGACGATCTCGTCGCCGGCCATCAGGCCCGCGCGCTCGGCGGCGCTGCCCGGCTGCACCCCGCCGACATCCGGGGGCGTGAACGGCTGTCCGGCGGTGGCGAACAGGAGTGCCAGCGCCACAAAAGCGAACAGGAAGTTGGCGAGCGGCCCGGCGGCGACGACCGCGGCGCGCTGTCCCAGGCGCTTGTGATGGAAGGAAACGGCCTTCTCGGCTTCGGTCATCCGCTGCAGTTCGGCACCCGGCGTGCTGGCCGGGTCGGCGTCGCCGAACATTTTCACATAGCCGCCAAGCGGTATGGCGCTGAACTTCCAGCGGGTGCCATGGCTGTCGTTCCAGCCGAACAGTTCCGGCCCGAAACCGATGGAGAACACCTCCACCCGCACGCCATTGCGCCGGGCGACGAAGTAGTGCCCGAACTCGTGAACGAACACGAGCACGGACAAGACCAGCAGGAAGGCGAAGACCGAAGTGCCGAAACCACCCAAGAAATTCATCAACCCTTTGCCCTATGTGCGCTCAGGCACACATGCGCCCGAGGTGTTCCGCGGCGTACCGGCGCGCCTCGGCGTCCGTCGCCCTCACCGCCTCCAGGTCACGTAGAGGCTGGTGAGGCAGTGCTTCCAACGTCCCTTCGACGACGCGCTCGATGTCGAGGAAGCCGACTCGGCGCTGCAGAAACGCCTCGACGGCCACTTCATTGGCAGCACTGAGGATAGTAGGGGCACCCCCTCCGCTTTGCAAGGCTGCCCGGGCGAGGCGCAGGGCGGGGAACCGGTCGAGGTCCGGCTCCTCGAAGGTGAGTTCGCGCGCCTTCCCCAGATCGAGTCGCTGTGCAGGCGTCTCCATACGGTCGGGCCAGGCCAGCGTGTAGGCGATGGGTATGCGCATGTCCGGCGTGCCCATCTGCGCCAGCACCGAGCCGTCCACGTACTCCACCATGGAGTGCACCACCGACTGCGGATGGACCAGCACGTCGATGCGCTCCTCCGGCATGCCGAAAAGGAAGTGCGCCTCGATGATCTCCAGCCCCTTGTTCATCATGGTGGCGCTGTCGACCGAGATCTTGGCGCCCATGTCCCAGGTCGGATGCGCCACCGCCTGCTCGCGCGTGGCCGCGGCCATGAAGGCGCGGTCCTTGGTGCGGAACGGCCCGCCCGACGCGGTCAGGATCAGCCGGCGGACGCGCTGCGGGTGGGCGAAGTCGAAGACCTGGTAGATGGCGTTGTGCTCGCTGTCGACCGGGAGCAGCGTGGCGCCATGCGCCCTCACCTCCTCCATCATCAGGGCGCCGGCGCAGACCAGCACCTCCTTGTTGGCGAAGGCCACCGACGCGCCGCGGCGCACCGCAGCCAGAGTCGGCTCCAGTCCGGCAGCGCCGACGATGGCCGCCATCACCCAGTCGGCCTCGCTCCGGCCCGCAGCCTCGACGACGGCATCCGGCCCGGCGGCGGTCTCGACGCCGGTACCCGCCAGCGCGGCCTTCAGGTCGCGGTAGCACGCCGGATCGGCGACCACCGCGAAGCGCGCGTTCAGTCGCCGGGCCTGCTCGGCCAGCAGGGCGACGTTGCGGTTGGCGGTCAGCGCCTCCACGGCGAAGGCCTCAGGAGCCCGAGCCACCAGATCGATCGTCTGCGTACCGACCGAGCCGGTTGAGCCGAGGATCGTCACCCGCCTCGGCGCACCGTCCCGCTTCACCACCATTGCCACTTTGCCCCTAGGGTCGCGTGCAACACCGCCAGCACCGGGGCGGCGACCAGAAGCCCGTCGATGCGGTCGAGCAGCCCCCCGTGACCGGGGATCAGATTGCTGCTGTCCTTCACGTTGTACCGGCGCTTCACCCAGGATTCGAACAGGTCGCCGGCCTGTCCGACCACCGCCAGCAGCGGCCCGATCAGCAGCGCCATCCATGGCCGCGCCGCGTCCGCCGCCAGCGCCACACCGTACGCGAACACCGCCGCCGCGACCATGCCGCCGATCAGGCCGGCCCAGGTCTTTTTTGGGCTAATGCGCGGTGCCAGCTTGGGCCCGCCGATGCTCCGCCCGGCGGCGTAGGCACCGATGTCCGTCGCCCAGATGGCTGCCAAGCAGAACAGCACCAGCGGCAGGCCGGGATGCTCGCGCAGCCACGCCAGCCCGGCGACGCCCGCCGTCACGTAGGGAATGCCGAAGCCCAGCAGCCACGAGGCCTTGCCACCAGTGGATATCTGCACGATGACGCCGAGCGCCACGGCCAGCGGCATGGCCGCCAGCGGTCCACCCAGCGCATAGGCCACCAGCACCACGACCATCGCGAGGATGGAATGCCAGAACGCCTCCGGCATGCGCTCCGAGGCAACGAGGTTCACCCACTCCCCGATGGCGACCAGCGCGGAGACGACGAGCAGCGCGCGGAACACCCAGCCGCCGTACCAGACGGCCAGCAGCACCAGCGGCCCCATCACCAGGGCCGAAAGGACCCGGACCTTGAGGTCGCCCGTCTTCTTAGCGGCTGCCGGCGGTGGTGGCGCCGAAGCGGCGCTCTCGGCGGTGAAACTCTTCAATGGCAGCCTCCAGGTCGCGCTTGGTGAAGTCGGGCCAAAGCGTGTCGGTGAACACGAACTCGGCATAGGCCGACTGCCACAAGAGGAAATTGCTCAACCGTTGCTCGCCGCTGGTGCGGATGATCAGGTCGGGGTCGGGGATGTCCGCCGTGAACAGCCGCGCCGTGAACGCCTGCTCGTCGATGGCGGCCGGGTCGATTCGGCCGGCCTTCGCCTCCTCCGCCAAGCGTCGCGCCGCCGCAACCATCTCCTGGCGCGAGCCGTAGCTGAGCGCCACCACCAGCGTCATGGTGCGGTTGCCGGCGGTCGTCTGCTCGGCGTTCTCGATGAGGCCCACGATCTCCGGCGACAGGCGCTCGCGCTCACCGATCACGCGGAGCCGGATGCCGGCCTTGTGCAACTCGGCGATCTCGCTGCGCAGATAGAAACGCAGCAGGCCCATGAGGTCGGAGACCTCCTCCTGCGGGCGCCGCCAGTTCTCGGACGAGAAGCTGAAGATGGTAAGATAGCCGATGCCCAGCTCGCGCGCAGCCTCGACCGTGCGCCGCACCGCCTCGACACCCTTCTTGTGACCGGCGGTGCGCGGCAGACCACGCGCCTTTGCCCACCGGCCGTTGCCGTCCATGATGATGGCCACATGGACGGGCGGCTCGGCCGGGCGACTCTCCTGAGCGTCGCGCATACCTCAGACCTGCGTGATTTCCTTTTCCTTCTGGGCGAGGGCCTCGTCGATCAACTTGATGTGCTGATCGGTGACGCCCTGGACCTTGTCCTGCCAAGTCTTGTGCTCGTCCTGGGTGATATCGCCGTTCTTTTCGGCCTTCTTCAGCATCTCCATGCCGTCGCGGCGCACGTTGCGCACGGCGACGCGGGCCTGCTCGGCGTACTTGTGGGCAACCTTAGCCAGTTCCTGGCGGCGCTCCTGGGTGAGGTCGGGGATCGGCACGCGGATCGTCTGGCCCTCGGCCTGCGGGTTCAGGCCCAGGCCGGAGTCGCGGATCGCCTTCTCGACGGCCTTCATCATGCCGCGATCCCACACCTGCACGGTAATCAGGCGCGGCTCGGGCACGCTGACCGTGCCGACCTCCTTGAGGTGCATCTTCGAGCCGTAGGCCTCGACCGTGACTGGTTCCAGAAGGCTGGCCGAGGCGCGCCCAGTGCGCAGCCCGCTCAATTCCTTCTTGAAGGCCTCAAGCGCGCCATCCATGCGCCGCTTGATATCGGAAATGTCGGGATCGGCCACGGAAGTTACTCCCTCTCTTCTGTAATGATCGTGAACTTGCCCCGAGCGGCCATCACCTCGGCAAACGCGCCGGGGGTGCGGATCGAGAATACCAGTATGGGGATCCGGTTCTCGCGCGCCAAGGAAATTGCCGAGGCGTCCATGACCTGAAGGTCGCGCGACAGCACGTCCAGGTAGGTCAATCGGTCATAACGTACGGCGGCGGGGTCCTTCTTCGGGTCGGCGGAGTAGACGCCGTCCACCTGCGTGCCCTTCAAGAGCGCGTCGCAGCCCATCTCCGAGGCGCGCAGCGCCGCGGCGGTGTCGGTGGTGAAGAACGGGTTGCCGGTACCGGCCGCGAAGATCACCACGCGGCCCTTCTCCATGTGCCGGATAGCGCGGCGGCGGATGTAGGGCTCGCACACGCTGGCCATGGGGATGGCGGACTGAACGCGGGTGTGCACGTTCATGCGCTCGAGGGCGCTCTGCATGCCCAGCGCGTTCATCACGGTGGCGAGCATGCCCATGTAGTCGGCCGTGGCGCGCTCCATCCCGGCCGCCGCCCCCTTGATGCCGCGGAAGATGTTGCCGCCGCCGATGACCAGGCACACCTGGACGCCGAGGTCGACGACCGCCTTCACCTCGCTGGCGACGCGGTTCACCATGTCGGGGTCGAGGCCGTAGTCCCGCTGCCCCATCAGGGCTTCGCCGGACACCTTGAGCAGAACGCGCTTGTAACGGATACCGTCGGCAGGCACTGGGATCTGACCCATGGAAACGCTCCCCTCGCGGTGGTGGCCGGATACGAATGGGCTCCGGCGCCCCTAAGGGCGCCGGATCGGTTGCCGATCAGCCCTGCTGGCCAGCCGCGGCAGCCACCTCGGCCGCGAAGTCGGACTGGGCCTTCTCGATGCCTTCGCCCAGCGCGAAGCGGACGAAGCCGGTCAGCTTGATCGGGGCTCCGACATCCTTGGATGCCGCCTCGACGACCTTGCGGATCTTGGTCTCGCCGTCGATCACGTAGGTCTGCTCCAGCAGGCAGACTTCCTCGTAGTACTTGCGCAGGCGGCCCTCAACCATCTTCTCGATGATGGCCTCCGGCTTGCCCGAGGCGCGGGCCTGGTCGGCCAGCACGTTCTTCTCGCGCTCCAGCGCCGAGGCGTCGACGTCGGCGATGTCCAGCGCCTCCGGACGGGCGGCGGCCACGTGCATGGCGATCTGCTTGCCCAGCTCGGTCAGCTTGGCGGCGTCGCCGGTCGACTCCAGGGCCACCAGCACGCCGATCTTGCCGAGGCCCGGCGCGATGGCGGTGTGGATGTAGCTGGTGACGACGCCGGCCGACACGCTCAGCTTGGCGGCGCGACGCAGGTTCATGTTCTCGCCGATGGTGGCGATCAGGCCGGTCAGCTCGTCCTGCACGGTGTGCGAGGCGCCCGGATAGGCGGCCGTCTTCAGCGCCTCGACGTCGCCGCTGGTGCCCAGCGCGATCTCGGCGGTCTTGGCGGCGAAGGCCTGGAACTTGTCGTTGCGGGCGACGAAGTCGGTCTCGGCGTTCACCTCGACGACGGCACCGGCGGTGCCGAAGGTGGCGACGGCGACGAGGCCCTCGGCGGCCACGCGGCCCGACTTCTTGGCGGCGGCGGCGAGGCCCTTCTTGCGCAGCCAGTCGACGGCGCCCTCGAGGTCGCCATTCGTCTCGCCCAGCGCTTTCTTGCAGTCCATCATGCCGGCGCCGGTCTTCTCGCGCAGTTCCTTGACGAGCGCAGCGGTGATCTCGGCCATGGGGGAGCCCTTTCTTCGAAAAGCGGTTCTAAATTCGGTTGAACCCGAAACTCATAAAAAAGGCAGCCGGACCAGTCGAAACACGGCCCGGCTGCCTTCAAGCCTAAGCTCAGGCCTGGGCCGAGGCCTGGGTGGCGTCGGTCTCTTCCGGCAGCGTCTCGCCGGCATTCTCCTGCGCGCCGACGTCGATGCCGGCGGCGACCATCTCGGCCTGCAGACCGTCGAGGACGGCGCCGGAGATCAGCTCGCAGTAGGTGTCGATGGCGCGCAGCGCGTCATCGTTGCCGGGGATCGGGAACGCGATGCCGTCCGGGCTCGAGTTGCTGTCGATCACCGCGACCACCGGGATGCCCAGCTTGTTGGCCTCCTGGACCGCGATCGACTCCTTGTTGGTATCGATGATGAACAGCACGTCCGGCAGGCCGCCCATCTCCTTGATGCCGCCCAGCGCGCGCTCCAGCTTGTCGCGCTCGCGGGTGAGCATCAGGATTTCCTTCTTGGTCAGGCCCGCGGTGTCGCCGGCCAGACGCTCTTCCATCTCGCGCAGGCGCTTGATCGACTGGGAGATCGTCTTCCAGTTGGTCAGCATGCCGCCGAGCCAGCGGTGGTTGACATAGTACTGGCCGCAGCGTTTGGACGCCTCGGCGACCTTCTCCTGCGCCTGGCGCTTGGTGCCGACGAAGAGGACGCGGCCGCCGCCGGCGACGACGTCGCGAACCGCCTGCATGGCGCGGTGCAGCATCGGCACCGTCTGCTCCAGGTCGATGACGTGCACGCCGTTGCGGACGCCGAAGATGTACGGCGCCATCTTGGGGTTCCAGCGGCGGGTGTGGTGACCGAAGTGGACGCCGGCTTCGAGCAGCTGGCGCATGGTGAAGGTGGGCATTGCCATGGAAAAATCTACCTTTTTTCCGGTTGTTCCGCCACGGGCGCTGTCCGCGAATTGCGAACACCGGAGGGGGCCGTCGACTCGCGCCGAAGGTCCGCCAGCCCGCGTGTGGTTTTGACGACGGCGCTTACATAGCCCGCCCTGCCCCTTTTGGCAACAGGGATGGAGGGTTAGGCGCGACCTCTCTGCAACACCGGTGCACTTCCGGTGCGGGCTGGGCGTGGCGCTGTGGGGCATGGCGGCGTGGATCCACCTGCGCGCCGCATCGTCAACCAGACGGCGCTCGACGATTGAACGGCGGGGCGGTGGCGCCATCTCTCAAGGATGGCCGACCGACGGAAGTAGCCCATGCCCACCCCCCGCTTCGCCTTCCTCGTCCTGCTCGCCGAACTGCTCGCCGCCCCTGCTTTTGCTGCGGACGTGCGGGTCTACGACGTGCCCAAGGGCGCGCACCCGCACGACGTCGCCCCGGCACCCGACGGCGGCGTCTGGTACACCGCCCAGCATCAGGGCGCCTTGGGCATCCTCGACCCGAAGACCGGGCAGGTGCAGCAGGTGCCGCTCGGCGAGCGGTCTTCACCGCACGGGGTGATCGCCGGGCCGGACGGCGCGGCGTGGATCACCGACAGCGGACAGAACGCCATCGTCCGCTACGATCCGAAGACCCGTAAGGTCGACCGCTGGCCCCTGCCCGCCGAGGCCCGCAACGCCAACCTCAACACCGCCGCCTTCGACGGCCGCGGCGTGCTGTGGTTTACCGGGCAGTCGGGCATCTACGGCCGCCTCGACCCGAAGAACGGCGCCATGCAGGTGTTCAAGGCGCCGAAGGGCCGCGGTCCCTACGGGATCACGGCAACGCCGGACGGCACCGTCTATTACGCCTCGCTGGCCGGCAGCCACATCGCCCGCATCGACCCGAACAGCGGCGCCGCGACCGTCATCGAGCCGCCGATCGCCGGCCAGGGTGCCCGGCGCGTCTGGTCCGACTCCAAGGGAAACATCTGGGTCAGCGAATGGAACACCGGCCAGCTCAGCCGCTACACGCCGTCGGGCGGCGCCTGGAAGAGTTGGCCGCTGCCCGGCGGCAGCCAGCGCGCCTACGCCGTTTACGTGGACGATCGCGACGTGGTGTGGGTGAGCGACTTCGCCGCCAACGCGGTGCTCAGCTTCGACCCGAAGACCGAATCCTTCACCAGCTATCCCTGCTCGGCACCGGAGGGCGACGTACGCCAGATCCACGGCCGCCCCGGCGAGGTTTGGCTGCCGGAATCCGGCACCGACCGTCTGATGGTGATCCGCACCGCCCCGGCAGGTTGAACACGCTTACCAACCGTTGAGGACTTCATGTCAGGATGGGAGGATTTTCCCTGGAGGGCTCCCGTCATGACGTCGAAGATCGTCGGTGAATACACAAAGGGCAAAGTGGACAAGCTGCTGACGCCGGAGATCGCCGACAAGGCGGCGCAGCACCGCGTCATGCACTTCCTGGAGAACCTGCAGGCCGCCATCCTCGAGGCCAACTGCGAGGTGATGGGCCACGCCATTCCCAACCTGAACCAGCAGACCTTCCTCAAGGTCGCGGTGCGGGTGGCGGAGCTGCGCGCCGACTACATCCGGTTCGGCCTCCAGGTCGCCGAGCACCGCCACCCCGACGCCGAATCCGTCGCCAAGTTGGAAAACCTGCGTAGGGCGTACGAGGAAATGGTGCATGTCTTCGAGGCGGCCGAACGGGTAATCGAGCGCGGCTACGTGAAGCTGGCCTGACGGCCCGAAGCGTTGGCGTTGAAACAACCAAGTCCCTCCCCCGCCCCCGGCGGGGGAGGTTAGGAGGGGGCAAGGTCATCCCGAGAAACCTTGCCCCCACCCTTCCCGCTTCGCGGGCCCCTTCCCTCCCCCGCCGGAGGCTGGGGAGGGAGAATAGTCGGCGCCGGGCACATCATTTCTTCTGGAACGGGTTCGTGTAGCCCTTGCGCCTTTCGGGAAAGTGCGCCGACAGGTACTCGACGACGGCACGGCGTGTTTCGTCTGGCGGAACGGCCATGCCGTGCCGCTCGATCATGAAGTCGATGGTGGCGTCCCAGCGCTCGGCGGACATCCCCTGCTGGGCGATGATCTTCACGCCATGGCAGGCGGTGCAGGTGTAGAATACCTCCTCCCGCCCCGCCCCTTCCGGCAGATCGTCCAGCGTGTCGTTGTGCGCCTGCCCCCACGCCGGCAGTGCGGCGGCGCCGAGCAGCGCCACCGCCATGGCCATGGACTGCGCCCTCATGCGCCCGCCGGCACCAGCACGGCCACCCGGTGCATGGGGTTTCCGCCGTATCCCTGCGGGTTCCAGTTGCCGGCCACAACCGGCTGCATGACCCCGTCGGAGTCCGTCGCCCGCACCCACAGCTCATAGTAGCCGTGCGACGGCAGGTCCACCGCGGCGCGCCAGTTCTGCCAAGCGTACTTGTTCTTCGGCTGATCCACCTCCGCCTTGCGCCACGTGGCGCCGTAGTCGGTGGAGACGTCCACCGCGCGCACCGTCTTCTCACCCGCCCAGGCGTGGCCGCGCAGGTCGATGCGCCGGGTGCCCGCCGGCAGCTCGGTGCCGTGCGCCGGGTTGGTGATGACCGCACGCACGGGCATCGATTCCATGATGACGGTGTCCTTCTCGTCCACCTTGCTGCCCGGCACCACCGGGTACTTCGTCAGACGGTACGAGTTTCCGGTCATGCCCTGCCCGTCGTGCACGCGGTCGCGGATCCAGATGCGGGTCAGCCACTTCTGCGAGGTCGAGCCCGGCCAGCCCGGTGCGACCAGCCGCGCCGGCGCGCCGTGCACCTGCGGGATCGGCTGGCCGTTGAGGCGCAGCGCGATGATCGTGTGCTCCTCCATCGCCTTGGCGATGGGAATGCCGCGCGACAGCGCCTGCTTCGTGGTGTCGCCCGACAGGTGGGGATCGGCGCCGAAGTGCCCCGTATAGACGGCGCCGGGCTTGAGGCCGGCGGCCTCCAGCACGTCCTTGAGGCGCACGCCGGTCCACTCGCCCTGGTGCACGGCGCCGTGGCCCCACTGGTTGCCGCGCGTCTCCGGCACGAAGAAGCTGCGTCCGTTGCCGCCGCACTCGAGCTGGAGGCGGAGCGTGACCGGCCGGAAACGACTCTCCAACTCGCCGACGGTGAGCGTGAGCGGCGTGTTCACCTCGCCGTCGATGGTGATGCTCCAGGCCTTGGGGTCGGTGGCCGGCTCGGGGATCCGACCGTTGTTGCGGATGAACATGGCCTCGGTCGGCGTCACGTCCGGGTCGAGCAGGTGGATCGGCGTCTCGACGTTGAGCGGCTGGTCCTGGAGCACCATGAGGTCCTTGGCCTTGCCTTCGAAGGCGAAGGGCTTGGCGTCCCCCTTGGTCTCGGCCAGCGCTGCGGGAACCAGGCCGGCCGGCATGCGGCCGGCGAAGACCACCGGTCCGCCCACCGCCGCAGCCAGGGCGGCCAGCCCGGCACCGTTCAGGAACCCGCGCCGCGACGCCCCGGTCCGACGCCCGAACACCAGCGCGTCGGCGCGCTCCGGGTCGTCGTCATAGAGTTCGAAGAATCCACGCTCCCGCCGTGTCATGATACCCCTCCCCGTTTGTCGTTGTATTAGCAAACGATGGTGTTCGGCGGAGACGACGGCAAGTCAGCGGAAAGATAGGAGGCCGTTACAGTTCGACTACCTCGATCACCCCCGGCACGGCCTTCAGCGCGGCGCGGCTCTGGGCGCTGATGTAGTAGGCGCCGGGGAGCTGGATCTCGACCTCCTTCAAGGGCTCGATCTCCACCAGCACGTGGACGCGGCCCTTGCCGCGCTGGAAGCGCTCCAGCATGCCCTTCAGGCCGACGATGGGGCGGTCGTCGCGTAGCACCACGCGCAGGCCGTCGGAGACCTGCGCCACCGCCTCCTCCAGCGGCTTCACCTCCTGGCAGGTCAGGCGGATCTCCTCGCCGTTCATCTGCGCGTCGACGCTCAGCAGCACCGGCCGGCCGGCTTCCAGCAGCTCGCGGTTGCCGGCCAGCACCTCGGAGAAGCAGGTCACCTCGTAGCCGCCGGTGGCGTCCGACAGCTCGACGAAGGCGAAGCGGTTGCCGGACTTGGCGGTCTTCTCCTTCCGGCTGACCACGATGCCCGCCATCTTGTAGCGGGTCGAACCGCCGCGGCTCATGGCCTGCGCCAGCTCCGCCGACTTCACCACCTTCATGCGCCCGAGCGGCCCGGCGAAGGCGTCCAGCGGGTGGGCGGAGAGGTAGAAGCCGATGGACTGGAACTCGTGCTTCAGCTTCTCCAGCGGCTCCCAGTCGGCGACCTTGGGCAGGTCGGGTTCCTTCAGGCCGCCGCCCCCGCCGGCGAACAGGTTGCCGATGCCGCTCTCGCGCTCGGCCGCCTCGGCCTGGGCGTAGCGGATCAGCGTCTCCAGCGCGGCGTGCACCTGGGCGCGGTTGGGGTTAATGCCGTCGAAGGCGCCGGCACAGGTCAGGTTCTCCAACTGGCGCTTGTTGATGGTCTTCAGGTCCAGACGGCGGGCGAAGTCGAACAGGCTCTTGTAGGGGCCGTTCTTCTCGCGCTCCTCCACCACGGCCTTCATGGCCGGCAGGCCGACGCCCTTGACCGCCGCCAGCGCGTAGCGCACCGCCTTCGATCCATCCGGCAGATGCTCCACGCCGAAGATGGCGGTGGACATGTTGATGTCCGGCGTGAGCAGCTTGATCTTCAGCCGCCCCAACTCCTGCCGGAAGACGTTCAGCTTGTCGGTGTTGCCCAGGTCGAGCGTCATCGACGCCGCCATGAACTCGACCGGATAGTTCGCCTTCAGGTACGCCGTGTGATAGGCGACCAGCGCGTAGGCGGCGGCGTGCGATTTGTTGAAGCCGTAGCCAGCGAACTTCATCACCTGGTCGAAGATCAGGCTCGCCTGCTCGGCCTTCACCCCACGCTCTTCCGCACCGTCGCAAAAGATCTTGCGCTGGGCGTCCATCTCCTCCTTGATCTTCTTGCCCATGGCGCGGCGCAGCAGGTCGGCGCCGCCCAGCGAATAGCCGGACAGCACCTGGGCGATCTGCATCACCTGCTCCTGGTAGATCATGATCCCGAAGGTTTCCTTCAGGATCGGCTCCAGGGTCGGGTTCATGTAGTCGGGGGGCTCGTCGCCGTTCTTCACCCGGATGTACTTGGGGATGTTGTCCATCGGGCCCGGCCGGTACAGCGACACGAGCGCGATGATGTCCTCCAGGCGGTTCGGCTTCAGGCGACGCAGCACGTCGCGCATGCCCGAACTTTCGAGCTGGAACACGCCGGTCGATTCCGCCCGGCCCAGCAGCGCGTAACTCTTCTCGTCGTCCAGCGGCACGACGGTGAGGTCCGGCTTCTCCGGGATCAGGTTGACCGCGGTCTGGAGCACGGTGAGCGTCTTCAGGCCCAGGAAGTCGAACTTCACCAGGCCGGCCTGCTCCACGTACTTCATGTTGAACTGGGTGACCGGCATGTCCGAGCGCGGGTCTCGGTACAGCGGCACCAGCTGGTCCAGCGGCCGGTCGCCGATCACCACGCCGGCCGCGTGGGTCGAGGCGTGGCGGAACAGACCCTCCAGCTTCAGCGCGATGTTGATGAGCCGGGCCACCGTCTCGTCGCTGTCGCGCGCGGCGCGCAGCATCTCCTCACTGTCCAGCGCCTGCTGGAGCGTCACCGGGTTGGCCGGGTTGTTGGGCACCAGCTTGCAGATCTTGTCCACCTGCCCGTAGGGCATCTGCAGCACGCGGCCGACGTCGCGCAGCACCGCGCGCGCCTGCAGCTTACCGAAGGTGATGATCTGCGCGACGCGGTCGTAGCCGTACTTGTCCTGGACGTACCGGATGACCTCTTCGCGGCGGTCCTGGCAGAAGTCCACGTCGAAGTCGGGCATCGACACGCGTTCGGGGTTCAGGAACCGCTCGAACAGCAGGCCGAAGCGCAGCGGGTCGAGATCGGTGATGGTCAGCGCCCAGGCGACCACCGAGCCGGCACCCGAACCGCGGCCCGGTCCCACCGGTATATCGTGCGCCTTCGCCCACTTGATGAAGTCCGACACGATCAGGAAGTAGCCGGGGAACTTCATCTTGACGATGACGTCCAGCTCGAACTCCAGGCGCTCGAAATAGCGCTTGCGCGTCTCCTCCCTCTGCTCGTCGGTCATGTCGGGGGTGAAGACGACCTTTTGCAGGCGCATCTCCAGGCCTTCACGCGACTGGGCGCGCAGCTCCTCCGCCTCGTCGCGGTCGCCCTCGCAGGGGAAGGCCGGCAGGATGGGCTTGATGGGCTTCAGCAGGAACGAACAGCGCCTGGCGATGACGAGGGTGTTGTCCACCGCCTCCGGCAGGTCGGCGAACAGGGCGCGCATCTCCTCCGCCGACTTGAAGCGGTGGTCGGGGGTGATGCGGCGGCGGTCATCCTGGCTGATGTAGGCGCCTTCGGCGATGCACAACAGCGCATCGTGCGCCTCGTACATGTCCTCAGTGGCGAAGTAGCAGTCGTTGGTCGCCACCAAGGGCAGGTCATGCGCGTAGGCCAGATCGATCAGGCCCGGCTCCACCGCATCCTCGATGGCGGCGAAATGCTGGCCGTGGCGTTGCAACTCGACGTACAGCCGGCCGGGGAACAGGCGCTTCAGCGTCTCCAGCACCGCTACGGCGGCGTCCTTCTGCCCCTCGCCCAGCAGCCGCCCGACCGGGCCCTGCGGCCCGCCGGTCAGCGCGATCAGCCCGTCCGAATGGCCCTCCAGCGCGGAAAGATCCACCTGCGGGCCGGCCATGGGGTCCGACTCCAGGAAGGCCTTGGAGACCAGCTTCATCAGGTTCTGGTAGCCGTCCTGGTTCTGGCAGAGCAGCACGAGCTGGTCGGGCGTCGAGGCCGCCTTGCCCGGCACGCCGGGCCGGCCGTTAGCCGGGCCGACGCGGGTGATTCCCAGCACCGTGCCGATGATGGGCTGCACGCCCACGTCCATTGCCGCCAGCGCGAACTCCAGGGCGCCGAACAGGTTGCCGGTGTCGGTCACCGCCACCGCGGGCATGTGCTGCTTGGCGCAGAGCTTCACCAGCTCCTTGACCTTGATGGCACCCTCCGACAGCGAATAGGCGGAGTGCACCCGCAGATGAACGAAATCGGCGTGCGGCATAGTCTCGTGGGGCGGAGCCAGAACGGAGCCGGAGCATGCCGCACTTTCGCCGAAATTGCACCGGTGATATCTGATGAGCTTGCCCTCCCGAACGGGGGCGCCGTTTGAGGAGCCCGTATGCGTCGCACCCGCGCCCCCGCCGCTCTGCTCGGCCTCGGCCTGCTGGTCGCCTGCCAGACGACGGAGGCCCCGTCCCCGGTTACCCAAGGCGGCGCCTCGCGCTTCTCCGTCCCACAGACGCCCCAGCCCGACGCCCGCAAGGTGGCCGAGCGCAAGGGCTGGGTGGTCGAGGCGGTGACGGGCAGCTTCGCCGAACCGGCGCACTGTCGGGCGACGCGTCCGGGCGACAGCGGCCCGAAGCTCACCTTCCAAACCTCGCCCGGCCGTTTCAGCGTCCTGATTGGAACGCCGAACCGGCTGCTGGCACCCGGCGCCACCTACGACCTCACCTTCGCCTTCGAGGGGGCGGCCTCCGAGTCCCATACGGCGCAGGCGGTCGACTCCGACACACTGGCGGTCCGCATATCCTCGCTGGACTACGAGGACATCACCGATCCCTACGCCCGCGCCAAGCGCCTGGAGGTGTCCAGCCCGCGCCTCGGCGGACACATAGCCGCCTTTCCGCTGGCGGGATCGAACTGGGCGATCAACGCCATAGATGAGTGCCGTCGCATCCACACCAAGAGCTGACATGCGCCCCGCCCACATCGCCCTCGCCGTCCTGGTGGCCGCCGTCTGGGGATTCAACTTCGTCGCCATCAAGGTGGGCCTGCGGGACTTCCCGCCGCTGCTGTTCTGCGTCCTGCGCTTCGTGCTAGCCGCAACGCCGCTCCTGGTGTTGGGTGTGCGGCGCGGGCCGCCGGTGGCGTGGCGGCACGTGCTGACCATCGGATTGGTGCTGGGGGCGCTGCAGTTCGCCCTGCTGTTCACCGGCATCAACGTCGGCATGCCGCCCGGCCTGTCGTCGCTGGTGCTGCAAAGCCAAGCGTTCTTCACCGCGCTGTTCGCCGCGCTGACTCTGGGCGACCGGCCGGCGCCGCGCCAGCTCCTCGGCATGGCGGTGGCGTTCGGCGGCATCGGCGTGATCGCGTGGAGCATGCCGGCGGGGAACTCGCTGCTCGGGCTGGGCCTGTGCATCGCGGCGGCCGCGGCATGGGGCGCCGGCAACATCGCCATGAAGCGGGCCGCCGCCCCCGACCTGTTCCGCCTGATGCTGTGGGTCAGCCTGGTGCCGCCGCTGCCGCTGCTTGCCCTGTCACTCGGCGTGGAAGGGCCGGCGCAGATCGCCCACGCGCTGACCGAGCTGACGTGGCTCGGCTTCGCGGCGCTGGCGTACATCGCAGCCGGAGCCACGCTGTTCGGCTTTGCCAGCTGGGGCTTCCTGCTGCGCCACTATCCGGCTAGCCTGGTGGCACCCTTCTCGCTGCTGGTGCCGATCTTCGGCATGAGTTCGAGCGCCCTGCTGCTCGGCGAGGACTTCAGCCCGGTGAAGATCGTCGGCGCCGTACTGGTGTTCGCCGGGCTGTCCATCACCGCGCTGCGGCTGCCGCGGGGGCTCGTCCCGGCCGCGCACTGAGAGTGGCTACAGGCCGCCTCGTAGGCGGCGACCTACCGCTCTACCCTCCTCGGATAGGCCTCAGACCAGGTACTGCCTCAGGAACTCCACCGTGCGGGTCCACGCCAGCTTGGCGGCCTGCTCGTTGTAGCGCTCGGCCGAGGTGTCGTTGTTGAAGGCGTGGTTGACGCCCTCGTACATGTAGATCTGGTGCGGCACGCCGGCGGCCTTCAGCGCGGCCTCGAACGCTGGCACGCCGGCATTGATGCCCTGGTCGAGGCCGGCGTAGTGCAGCAGCAGCGGCGCCTTGATGGAGCCGATCTGTGCGGGGTCGGGCGTGCGGCCGTAGTAGACCACCACCGCCTCAAGGTCCGGCGCCTTGATGGCGAACTGATTGGCGATACCGCCGCCCCAGCAGAAGCCCACCGCCCCCACCTTGCCGGTCGAGTACCGATAGGACAGCAGATAGCTCTGCGCCGAGATCAGGTTGTTCACCGTCTTGCCGGCATCCAACTGCCCGATCATCTCGCGCGCCCGGTCGGCGTCCTGCGGCGTGCCGCCCAGCGGCGACAGAAGATCCGGTGCCAGCGCCACGAACCCCTCAGTGGCGAAGCGGCGCGCCACGTCCTCTATGTGCGGGTTCAGGCCCCGATTCTCATGGATGACGATGACCGCCGGGGACCGCTCCGCCGTCTTGGGGCGCGCCACATAGGCGCGCAGGTCGCCGGTGGCGGCCTGGATGTTCACCGTGTCGACGGCAATGCGCGGATCGCCGGGCTCCACCAGGGCGGCGCGGGCGTAGTTCGGCTCGATGGCCGCCAGGATCGCCGGCACTGCGGCCGCCGAACCCACCAGCGCCGTCAGCCGCTCCAGGAACACCCGGCGCGGCAGCGGCGCGTGCGTGTACTCGTCGTAGAGGTTGATGATCCGCTGGTCCATGTGGTCCCTCCCGTAGGGCTTTTGCGGAAGTGTGGTGTCTCCCGCCGCAGCCGGCAACCGGACATAGGTCACATTTCGGCGAGCTACCCGTGTTGGACCAGCACGCCCTCGTGCATTTCCATCACGCGGTCCATGCGCTTGGCCAGTTCCAGGTTGTGGGTGGCGATCAGCGCGCCGACACGCGCCTTGCGGACGATCTCCATCAGGATGGCGAAGACGCTCTCGGCCGTGTGCGGGTCCAGGTTGCCGGTGGGCTCGTCGGCGATCAGCAGCCCCGGCGCGTTGGCCAGCGCCCGCGCGATGGCGACGCGCTGCTGCTCGCCGCCCGACAGGCGGGCCGGGCGGTGGCTGCCGCGCTGCTCCAGCCCCACCATGCGCAAGAGCTCGCGCGCGCGCTCCACCGCCTTGGAGCGCGGCAGGCCGGCGATCATCTGCGGCAGCACGATGTTCTCCTGCGCCGTGAACTCCGGCAGCAGGTGGTGGAACTGGTAGACGAAGCCGATGGCGCGCCGACGGATCTCCGTGCGCTTGCCGTCGTCGAGCTTGGAGGCATCGATGCCGCCGATCCGTACCGTGCCGGAGGTCGGCCGCTCCAGCAGGCCGGCAATGTGCAGCAGGGTCGACTTGCCGGCGCCCGACGGTCCGACCAGCCCGACCAGCTCGCCCGGCCGCACCGCGAGCTGCACGCCGCGCAGCACCTCCAGCGTGGTGCCCGCCTGCTCGAAGGTGCGGACGATGTCGATCAGTTCCAGCATGGGGGCCTCACTCATAGCGCAGGGCCTCCACCGGATCGAGGCGCGCCGCCCGCCAGGACGGATAGATGGTGGCGGCGAAGGACAGGCCCAGCGCCATGGCGATCACCTGCACCACCTCGCCCCAGTCGATCTTCGCCGGCATTTGCGACAGGAAATAGACCTCCGGCGAGAACAGCTCGGTTCCCGACAGCATCTGGATGAACTGCCGGATGCTCTCGATGTTCTGGCAGAACACCACGCCGAGGATCAGGCCGCCCACCGTTCCCATCACGCCCACCGAGGCGCCGGACAGGAAGAAGATGCGCATGATCATGCCGCGCGTGGCGCCCATGGTGCGCAGGATGGCGATGTCGCGCCCCTTGTCCTTCACCAGCATGATCAGGCTGGAGATGATGTTGAACGCCGCCACCATGATGATCAGCGACAGGATCAGGAACATGACGTTGCGCTCGACCTGAAGCGCCGTGAAGAAGCTGGAGTTCGACTGCTGCCAGTCCACCACGCGCCCCTTGCCGGCGACGGCCGGCTGGAGGGTTTCGCGCTGGGCGCGGATCTGCACGGGATCGGCGACGAACACTTCCAGGGACGTGACCGCTTCGGGGCCGGTGCGGAAGAAAAGCTGCGCCTGCTCGAGCGGCATGAAGATGAAGGAATTGTCGTACTCGAACATGCCGACGTCGAAGATCGCGCCGATGGGATAGCTGCGCATGCGCGGCACGGTGCCGAAGGCGGTGGCGTTGCCCTGCGGCGCGATCAGCGTGATCTGGTCACCCACCGACAGGCCCAGGCGCTGCGCCATGCGGATGCCGATGGCGACATTGTCCTCACCGAAGGCGTCGGCCGTGCCGCGCAGGATGTGATTGGACAGCGTCGGACGCACCCGGAAGTCCTCCGGCCGCACGCCGCGCACCACCGCGCCCGAGGCCGTGCCGCGCACGGTGACCAGCGCCTGCCCTTCCACCGTCGGCGTCACGTTGACCACGCCCGGCACCTTGCGTATCGCGTCGGCCAGCGCGTCGAAGCCGACCAGCGGCCCGCCCACGGAGGAGTAGACGTTGAGGTGCCCGTTGAGGCCGAGCACGCGCCCCACCAGTTCCGCACGGAAGCCGTTCATCACCGCCATGACGATGATCAGTGTCGCCACGCCCAGCCCGATGCCGAGCAGCGAGAACCACGCGATGACGGAGATGAACCCCTCCTGCCGGCGAGCACGGAGATAGCGCATCGCGACCATGCGTTCGAAGGCGGAGAAGATCATGGGGGGCGGTGTTCCGAATTGCGGCCGGCTGCCGGACGGCAGCGCTCACGCGTAGATACGTGCCGCGCGTCGGATACGCAAGCGTGCACCGCATGCGGGCGGGCCGGGGCACCGCCCCCGGCCCGCCTGTGGATCAGTGCAGGGTGCCGGGCTGCGGGACCATGCGCATATAGGGCTTCGGTGCCTTCCAGCCGCCCGGGAACTTCTGCCGGGCCTGCTCGTCGGACACCGAGGGCACGATGATGACGTCGTCGCCCTCCTTCCAGTTGGCGGGGGTCGCCACCTGGAACTCGGCCGTCAGCTGACAGGAGTCGAGCAGCCGCAGCACCTCGTCGAAATTGCGGCCGGTGCTCATGGGATAGGTGAGCATGGCCTTGATCTTCTTGTCGGGGCCGATCACGAACACCGACCGCACGGTGGCGTTGTCCGCTGGCGTCCGCCCCTCGGAGCTGGTGCCCGCATCCTCCGGCAGCATGTCATAGAGTTTCGCCACGGCGAGGTCGCGGTCGCCAACCAGCGGATAGTTCACGGTGTGGCCCTGCGTCTCCTCGATGTCCTTCAGCCATTTCAGGTGGTTCTCGACCGGATCGACGCTGAGACCGAGGATCTTGCAGTTGCGTTTATCGAACTCGGGCTTCAGGCCGGCCATGTAGCCCAATTCGGTGGTGCACACTGGAGTGAAGTCCTTCGGGTGCGAGAACAGGATAGCCCAGCCGTCCCCGATCCACTCGTGAAAGTTGATGGTGCCCTGCGTCGTCTCTGCGGTAAAGTTCGGAGCTTCGGAATTGATCCTGAGCGACATGGCGTTTCTCCTCATCACGCCCCCTCCTCTTAGGGGGTATGGCGCTTTTTAAGAACAACTACTTGCTCGCATCTCAAGTCAATTTATCATCACCACGCGCAAACCGTCAACGTGGCCGGGCGCACTCTCACGAGGGATGCGGCCAGCCGCGAAGGGCGCATGCACCGCGGGTGTACCCCGATTTCTCGGCATCGGATTGTTCTTCGGCACTTCGTCGCTGTTGCCAGCGGCGCGGCATCGGCGCGAGACTTCCCGGTGTCGGGACCACCGAAGGGGTCGCCATGCCCGCGCTCGTCCAGCCCTTCTTCCACACCCCGTCGTCCACGATCTCTTACGTCGTCTACGACCGCCCCGGCGGCACCGCCGCCATCATCGACTCCGTCCTCGACTTCGACAGCGCGTCCGGCCACACCGGCACGCCGTCGGCGGACGCCATCGCCACCTTCGTGACGAACGAAGGGCTGACCGTCGCCTGGGTGCTGGAGACGCACATTCATGCCGACCACCTCTCGGCAGCACCCTATCTCCAACGACGGCTGGGCGGGCAGATCGGCATCGGCTCGCGCGTCACCGAGGTGCAGGAGCATTTCGGCAAGGTGTTCAACGACCCCCTCGCCTTCCGCCCACAAGGGCAGCCCTTCGACCGACTGTTCTCCGACGGCGAGGCCTTCGCGGTCGGCGACCTGCGCGGCTGCGTGCTGCACACCCCCGGCCACACGCGGGATTCGGTGAGCTACCTGATTGAGGAAGCGGTCTTCGTGGGCGACACGCTGTTCATGCCCGACGGCGGTACCGCGCGTTGCGACTTCCCCGGCGGGAATGCCGCGGAGTTGTACGCCTCGATCCGCCGCCTGCTGGCCTTGCCGGGCGACACGCGGGTCTTCGTCTGCCACGACTACGCGCCGGGCGGCCGCGGCTACGCCTGGGAAACCACCGTGGCCGAGCAGCGCCGCAGCAACATCCACGCGCACGACGGCGTGGACGAGGCCGCCTACGTGGCGCTCCGCACCGCCCGCGACCGGACGTTGGCGATGCCGGCGCTGATAATCCCGGCCGTGCAGGTGAACGCCGCCGGCGGCCGGATGCCGCCGCCGGAGGGCAACGGCATCGTCTATTTGAAGGTGCCGGTGAACGTGCTGTAGGGAACAAAAGGCCCTCTCCCTTAAGGGGAGAGATCTGTAGGTTGGGTTGAGCGTCAGCGAAGCCCAACACACCTCGCGACGCCGCAACGTTGGGCTTCGGCTCCGCCTCAACCCAACCTACGAATCTGATGGTCAGCGCGTCAGCTTCGCCAGCGCGCTTTCCTCCGACAGCTCCTCGCGTTCGCCGGTAGCGCGGCGCTTCAGCTCGACCACGCCGTTCTTCAGGCCGCGCGGGCCGACCACCAGGTGCCAGGGCGGGCCGATCAGGTCCATGTCGGCGAACTTCACGCCCGGCCGCTCGTCGCGGTCGTCGTACAGCACCTCCACGCCCTGGGCGCGCAGCCTGTAATACAGCTCCTCGCAGACCCGGTCGGTCTCGGCATCGCCGGGCTTCAGGTTCACCAGGCCGACGTTGAAGGGCGCCACGGCGTCCGGCCAAATGATGCCGTTGTCGTCGTGGCTGGCCTCGATGACGGCGGCGACCAGGCGCGACACGCCGATGCCGTAGCTGCCCATTTCCACCAGCACCGGCTCGCCGTTGGGGCCGGCGACGGCGGCGTTCATCGGCTTGGAGTACTTGGTGCCGAAATTGAAGATGTGGCCCACCTCGATGCCGCGCGCGCTCTCCAGCCGCTCGGCCGGGATCGGGCAGTTGGCGGCGTCGTGCTTCTCGTCTGTGGCGGCGTAGATCGAGGTGTACTTGTCGAAGAACGGCTGCAGGTCGTCCTGGTAATCCGGCGCGTCGGCCAGCACGTCCAGGTCCAGCCACGCCTTGTCGCAGAACACGCCGCTCTCGCCAGTCTCGGCGAGGATGATGAACTCGTGGCTGAGGTCGCCGCCGATCGGGCCGGTGTCGGCGCGCATGGGGATCGCCTTCAGGCCCATGCGGGCGAAGGTGCGCAGGTACGCCAGGAACATCGCTTGGTAGGAGCGCCGGGCGGCGGCCGGGTCGAGGTCGAAGGAATAGGCGTCCTTCATCAGGAACTCGCGGCCGCGCATCACGCCGAAACGCGGGCGGATCTCGTCCCGGAACTTCCACTGGATGTGGTAGAGGTTCAGCGGCAGTTGCTTGTAGCTCTTCACGAAGGTGCGGAAGATGTCGGTGATCATCTCCTCGTTCGTGGGCCCGTAGAGCATCTCGCGCTCGTGGCGGTCGGTGATGCGCAGCATCTCCTTGCCGTAGTCGTCGTACCGGCCGCTTTCCTTCCACAGGTCCGCCGACTGGATGGTCGGCATCAGCAGTTCCTGGGCGCCGGCGGCGTCCTGCTCCTCGCGGACGATCTGCTCGATCTTCTTGAGCACCTTGTGGCCGAGCGGCAGCCACGCATAGATGCCCGCCGATGTCTGACGGATCATGCCGGCGCGCAGCATCAGGCGGTGCGAGACGATCTGCGCCTCGGTCGGGGTTTCCTTGAGGGTCGGCAGGAAGAAGGTAGAGAGCCGCATGGTTCCCAGTCTTTCAAGAATCAGGTGTGCGACTTTAGGAAGGTGCAGTCGTCTTGTCCATCGGTTGAGCGAACCGTCCGGCAAAAGGCCGGCGCCACGTCAACCCCGAACGGTGGCGACATTCGGCATCGCCTTCCAGTAGATGGAGAGATAGGGCATGCCCTTCTCCGCCTCCTCCTGCGTGCGGGCCGACTGGCGGATATACTTGCCGATGAGCGCCTTGGTCACGTGGTCGAGATCGACCGCGCACTTGATGACCAACATCTCGCCGATGCGCTCCGGAAGGTTGAAGTGCCACTTCTGCATGGCGTCTTTCAGCACGCCGGCCTTTGCCCGGTCCTTGCCCTGCACGATGAATTCCTGGTGGTGGTACTGGCTCAGCTCTTTCCAGGCCGCCGCCAGCCGGCTCGGCTTGGTGCGGATCAACCCCTTGAACACCTTGGTATCGTCGTGAAACAGCGGCAGGCAGCCGCGCCTCTCGGCGAGTTGGTTCAGCATGGTATAGAGGCCGGCCATGACGTTGCCCTCGTCCTCATCTTCGACCGGCTTGGCCTCGGGTTTGGGCTCGCTCTTGCGGCCGAAGAGGGACGTCAGAAAACCACCCTTCTTCTTCCCGGACGTGACGGGCTGGGGCGAGGCCGGCGCCTTGCGCTCGTCCCACAGCGCGTCCCAGGCGTAGTCCCAGGCGGTGAACACGGCGTTCGAGCGGTCGTCCAGCACGGACAGCAGGTAGTCGCGCCCGTCCTTGACCCAGTCCACGTCACCCTGGATCGCGCGCACCGGACGGCGGCTCATGACGACGGGGAATATGCCGACCCTCACCACCTCGGCGTAGATGTCGAAGAAAGCGTGCGTTTGGGCGAACGGCAGCGGCGAGCATGGCGTCCGCTCAGGCGCGAGCAACTCCATGTTCCTCTTGGTGCGCTCCAGCAATTCGGTCAGGAGGACCGCAGAAAACTGCTCGAACCGTTCGTTCTCGGACACGGTCATGGACGCCTCAATGGACTCCCTTCCCCGAACATAGGACCACCTTTGGTCGATGCCATGCTGCTGGGGAATGGGCATCGACCCGACACGCACGCACTGCGTCGGTTTTTCTCGTTGGTCCAGGCTTTTTGAAGCTTACGACATTAATAAAAAGCTAAGACCCGCACGAACCATCCTCATACCAGCGCATCGTTCCTGCGGACCAGCCATCGGGCCGGCAGGAAAAGTACGGACCGCGCGGCATCCGCAGCGCGGTCCGAGTTTAGGAAGGAATCGCCACCAGGTTCAGAAAAGGGAACACCCTCTTCGCAAGAGGAATATTGGTTCTGTTATTGACATTGATCAAGCATACAGGAACCAGCGCCGTGCCAGATGACACATTTTCTTGCAAATTTGCTTAACGACTGGGCATTTGCTTACACGGCAGGCACAGAACTGCCCATGTCGCAGGCACCATAGCCGGCAAAGCCCTGCCGCATGGCAGCCATCCAGGGAGGGTTGCGCGCGGCGAGTTCCGCCCACACCGGGCAGCCCGCATGATGGGCGCCGGGCAGGTAGCCGAGGCTCATCAGGAACTCCCCGACGATCTCGCCGCCGGTAAACCGGAAATTGGCCTTGAACAGCTTGACCCACTCGGCCTTGGACAGTGGATGGTGCGCCTCCAGCCATCCGCCGAAGGAGCCGTAGCGCTCCCGCAGCGCAACGATGCGCCGGGCGTTCTCGATGGTGGCGTCCACCTTCAGGCGGTTGCGGATGATGCCCGGATCGGCCAGCAGTCGCGCGCGCTCCGCCTCACCGTAGGCGGCGACGCGATCGACATCGAAGCCGTCGAAGGCGGCGCGGAAAGCATCGCGCTTCTTCAGGATGGTCAGCCACGACAGACCGGCCTGGTTGATCTCCAGGACGAGGCGCTCGAACAGCACGGCGTCGTCGGTGCTGGGAAAGCCGTACTCGGTGTCGTGGTAGGGGGCGTGGATCGGGTGGCCGGGCGCGGCCTCGCAGTAGGTGGTTGCCCCCATTCCTCACATCCTCTTCGCCATCTCGCGGAAATTGATGATGCCCGAATCCACGACCAGCCAGATGCCCAGCGTGATCACCGCCGACAGCACGGTGGTCACGGCGAACTTGAGCAGCAGGTTGGGCTTCTGGGGCGCGCTGTCGGCCATGCCGGCTTCCGGCTGTTCCGGCGTGCGCACGCCCCAGGGCAGGACGGCGAAGAGGACCGTCCACCAGACGGTGAAGAAAACCGCAACCGTGGTGACCGTCCCCATGGCCCCTTTACGCCTGCTCGAGTTCCACCAGCGTCCCGCAGAAGTCCTTCGGGTGCAGGAACAGCACGGGCTTGTCGTGCGCGCCGATCTTCGGCTCGCCGTCGCCCAGCACGCGTGCGCCCTGGGCCTTTAGCTGGTCACGCGCGGCCAGGATGTCATCCACCTCATAGCAGATGTGATGGATGCCGCCGGATGGGTTCTTTTCTAGGAACGGCGCGACGGGCGACTTCTCGCCGAAGGGGTGCAGCAGCTCGATCTTGGTGTTGGGCAGAGTGACGAAGACGACCGTGACGCCGTGCGGCGGCAGGTCCACGGGCGCCGACACCTGCGCCCCCAGCGTGTCACGGTAGAGCGCCGTCGCAGCAGGCAGGTCCGGAACGACGATGGCGACGTGGTTGAGCTTGCCGATCATGATTATCCCTAGGATTCTTCTTGTGTTCGTAAGTTGGGCCGCGCTGGCGCTTGGCCCAACTTACGATCAAACCCGCACCAAGTGAACCTCGGTCATCGGCTTCTTCCCGTGCGAGGCGTTGAAGCAGCGGCGCACCGCCACGCGGGCCACGTCCTTCACCAGGGCATCGTCCTGACGCGCCGGCTTGGGCATCCCGGCGATGGCCTCGCGCACGGCGTCCACCACGTCGAGCAGCGCATCATGATCAGCCTCGCCGTCCAGCAGGCCCATGACCGCCACCTGGGGGGCCGTCACCAGCTCGCCCTTGGCGGTCATCACCAGGGTCGCCACGGCGGCGCCGTTGTGCACCATGCGGTTGCGCGCCCGCATCAGCCCGGCATCGAGCGGCACCAGCCGCTTGCCGTCGATGGCCCAGCGGCCGGAGCGGACCTGCGTCACCACCTCCACCGGCCCCGGTGCTAGGCGCACCACGTCGCCGTTGGCGGGAACGATGCCGTGCGGCACTTGGCAGCTCTGCGCCAGCTTGGCGTGCGCGAGCTGGTGGCGCTGCTCGCCGTGCACGGGCACCGCCACCTTGGGGCGGACCCACTGGTACATCTGCACCAGCTCCTCCTGCGCCGGGTGGCCGGAGACATGGACGAAGGCGTCGTCCGCGGTGACCAGCTCGATGCCGCGGTTGACCAGCAGGTTCTGCACGCGGCCGATGGCGCGCTCGTTGCCGGGGATCTCGCGCGAGGAGAAGATCACCGTATCGCCGCGCTCCAGCGTGACCTGCGGGTGGTCGCCGCTGGCGATGCGCGCCAGCGCCGAGCGCGGCTCGCCCTGACTGCCGGTGCAGATCATCACCAGCTTGTCCTTGGGCAGGTAGCCGGCGTCGTGCTCGGTCAGGAAGGCCGGGACGTCGGCCAGGTAGCCGTTGGCGCGCGCCGCCTCGTTGATGCGCCACAGCGAGCGGCCGACCAGCGCCACATGGCGGTCGTTGGCCGCGGCGGCCGCGGCGATGCTCTCCAGCCGCGCCACGTTGGTGGCGAAGCAGGTCACCGCGATACGGTTCTCGAAACGGCCGAGCAGGTCTGTCAGCGCCGTGCGCACCTGCGCCTCGGAACCGGAGCGGCCGGGCACCAACGCATTGGTGCTGTCGCACACCATGGCCATCACACCCTCGTCGCCCAGCGCCCGCAGCCGCGCCTCGTCGGCAACGGTGCCGATGATGGGGTCGGGGTCGAGCTTCCAGTCGCCGGTGTGCACCACCAACCCCGCGCCCGTGCGGATCGCCAGCGCGTTCGGCTCGGGGATGGAGTGGGTGACGGTGACGAACTCCAGCCCGAACGGCCCAAGCTCAAACCGGCCGCCCATGGGGATCTCGTGGATCGGCACCTTGTGCGCGAGCTGGCGCTCGTACAGCTTGGCGCGCAGCACCGACGCGGTGAACGGCGTGCAGTAGACGGGACACTGCAGCTCCGGCCACAGGTACTGGACGGCCCCCAGATGATCCTCGTGCGCGTGCGTCAACACCAGACCGACGAGGTTTTCGCGCTGCTCGCGGATGAACGTCGGGTCCGGCATGATCACGTCGAGGCCGGGCATGGTGTCGTCGGCGAAGGAAATGCCGAGGTCCACCATCAGCCACTTGCCGCGGTGCCCATACAGGTTGAGGTTCATGCCGATCTCGCCCGACCCGCCGAGCGGCAGGAAATACAGGCCATCCCCGTCAGGAACGAAAGATACCGGAGAGAACTGGGTGTCCAAGGTGCTCATGCCGCCGTGTTGCGTTTGTATACCGACAACAGGCCGCGCATCGTCAGCTCGTTGTCGACGTAATGGATCATGGGTGTGGCTTCCGCGAACGTGCGGCCGAGGCCGCCGGTCGCAATGACCGTTACAGGCGGGTCGCCGCCGGGCGACAGCTCGGCCGAGATGCGGGTGATCAGTCCTTCGATCATACTGGTATAACCCCAGAACATGCCGGACTGCATCGCCCCCACGGTGCCTTTACCGATGACCTGCGGCGGTCGGACGATCTCCACCTTGGGCAACTGCGCCGCCACCTTGTGCAGCGCGTCCAGCGCCAGGGTGGGGCCGGGCGCGATGACGCCGCCGACGAAATTGCCGTCCCGGTCCACCACGTCGAATGTGGTGCCGGTGCCGATGTCGACGATGATCAGGGGCGGCGTGTAGGCCTGCGCCGCAGCGATGGAGTTGACCAGCCGATCAGCACCCGCCTCCTTGGGATTGTCCAGCAGCACCTTGATGCCGAGATCGACGCCGGGGTCGCCCACCTTCATGGGCTCGCAGTGGAAGTGGTTGCTGCACAGCCGCATCAGGTCGAAGGTGGCCGCCGGCACCACGCTGGACATGACCGCCGCATCAATGTCCGTGGGCTTCAGCCCCTTCACCGCCATCAGGCTGAACAGCCAGACGGCATATTCGTCGGCGGTGCGGCGGCTGTCGGTGGAGATGCGCCACTGCCCGCGCTTCTCGTCGCCGTCGAACACGGCGAAGACCACGTTGGTGTTGCCGGCGTCGATGGCGAGCAGCATGCCTTAGATCCTCGGAAAAAAGACGTCGCCGGCGGCGATCCGCACGGGAGCGCCACCGTCGCCCCTATCGAGCAGAAGAACGCCGTCGCTGTCCAGGTCGACAAAGGTACCGGTGAGTTCCCGATCGGACAGGCGCACCACCACCGGACCGCCGAGGTTCACCGCGCGGGCCAGCCACGCAGCGCGCACCGGCGCGAAGCCTTCCGCCTGCCAGCGCTCGTACCACGCGGCCAGGCGGCCGGCGTAGACCTCCAGCGCGGCGGCCGGGTCGGGGTGCTCGGCCCCCTCCTCCGCCAGCGAGGTGGCGGCGAACTCCGTGCCCTCCGGGAAATGCAGTAGGTTGATGCCCACGCCCAGCACCAGCCAGGCGAGGCCGCTGCCTAGCTCGGCTTCCGACTCCAGCAGGATGCCGGCGATCTTGCGGCCGTTCACCAGCACGTCGTTGGGCCACTTGCAGCGCACCACGGCCATCGCCGGCAGGAACGCCTCGGCGGTCTCGGCAATGGCGAGGGAGGCGACGAACGACATCTGCGCGGCGACGGCCGGCGTCACCCGCGGGCGAAGGATCGTCGAGGTGTAGAGGTTGCCTTCGGGTGAAGTCCAGGCCCGGCCGCGGCGGCCGCGGCCGCTCTCCTGCCGCCTGGCCCAAACGACGGTGCGCTCCGGAGATCCGGAGCGCGCGCGGTCCTTCGCTTCGTCGTTGGTGCTGCCGACGCTGTCGAGAGCGACGACATGGAAGCCCGGGGGCAGGGACAAGCCCCCTGCCCCCGATGCCGGCCCGTCCGTCATCCGGCGAACAGCGATGCCGCAGCCGTCGCCGCGTAGTTCAGGATCGGCGACGGGACCACGAAGAACAGCAGCGTGAACACGCTGGTGCCGATCAGGATGGCGTTCATACCGTCGTCCGTCACCTTGTCGAAGGCCGCGACCGGCTCGTCGAAGTACATGACCTTGATGATGCGGATGTAATAGTAGGCGCCCACCACGCTGGTCAGCACACCGATCACCGCCAGCGTGTAGAGCTCCACCTGCACCGCCGCCAGGAACACGTACAGCTTGCCGAAGAAGCCGGCCATCGGCGGGATGCCCGCCATGGAGAACATGAAGATCGCCATCGCCGCGGCCAGCATCGGGTTGGTGCGGGCTAGGCCGGACAGGTCCTTGATGTCCTCCACCATGCGGCCCTTCTGTTTCATGCAGAGGATGACCGCGAAGGTGCCGACGTTCATGAACAGGTAGATCGCCATGTAGATCAGCACGCCGCGCACGCCTTCCTGCGTCCCGGCGGCGAGGCCGACCAGCGCGTAGCCGACGTTGCCGATGGAGCTGTAGGCCATCAGGCGCTTGATGTTGGTCTGAACGATGGCGGCGAAGGCACCCAACGCCATCGACAGGATCGAAGTGGCGATGATGATCTGTTGCCACTGGTGCACCAGATGGCCGAACGGTTCGATCAGCAAGCGGGTGAACAGCGCGATGGCGGCGATCTTCGGCGCCACCGCGAAGAAGGCGGTGACCGGGGTCGGCGAGCCCTCGTACACGTCCGGCGTCCACATGTGGAACGGCACGGCCGAGATCTTGAAGGCCAGGCCCGCGGCCACGAACACCAGGCCGATGATCACGCCGATGGACGGGTGCGTGCCGCCGGCGAACAGCGAGGCGATCCTGTCGAAGCTGGTGGTGCCGGCGAAGCCGTACACCAGCGACGCACCGTACAACAGCAGGCCCGACGAGAGAGCGCCCAGCACGAAGTACTTCAGGCCGGCTTCGGTCGAGCGGTTGGAGTCACGCCGGAAGGCGGCGATGACGTACAGCGACAGGCTCTGCGTCTCCAGGCCGACATACAGCGAGATCAGGTCGTTGGCCGAGATCATCATCAGCATGCCCAGCGTCGCGAAGAGCATGAGGACAGGGAACTCGAACCGGGCCATCTCCTCCCGCTCGATGTAGCCGAGCGACATGATGACGGCGAGCGCCGCCGCCAGGAGGACGAGCACCTTCATGAAGACGCCGAAGGCGTCCATCACGAACAGGCCGTTGAAGGTGACGACGCGGCCGCTGCCGTACCCCATGGTGAGGAACGCCGCGAACAGCATCGCGCCCACGGCCAGGTAGGCAACCACACGGGTGGTACCGTCGCCGCGGAACACGCCGAGCATGAGCAACGCCATGCCGGCGACCGCCATGAAGATTTCCGGCAAGGCCGGCCAAAGGTCGGGGAACTGGGCGATCATGGCATACCCTCTAGCGCGCGGCCACGGAGACGCCGCCGGCGGCGGCCAGCTTGGTTTCGTAGGTCTGGATCAACTGCCCGACCGAGGCCGAGGTGATCTTCAGGAAGCTCGTGGGATAGATGCCCATCCACAGCACCACCAGGACCAGGGGCACGAACACGGCGATCTCGCGGGCGTTCATGTCGAACAAGCCCTTGAGGTCCGGCTTGGCGAGCCTGCCGAACACGATGCGGCGCAGCAGCCACAGCGCGTAGGCGGCGCCCAGGATCAGGCCGGTGGCCGCCAGGGTCGCCACCCAGGTGTTGTCCTGGAAGGCGCCCATCAGCACCAGGAACTCGCCGACGAAGCCCGACGTGCCCGGTAGGCCGACCGAGGCCATGGTCATGAAGGCGAACACCACCGCGTACTTCGGCATGTTGTGCACCAAGCCGCCGTAGCGCGCGATCTCACGGGTGTGCAGGCGGTCGTACACGACGCCCACGCACAGGAAGAGAGCACCCGACACGACGCCGTGCGACAGCATCTGGAAGATCGAGCCCTCGACACCCTGAGTGTTCAGGGTGAACATGCCGATGGTCACGAAGCCCATGTGTGCCACCGAGGAATAGGCGATGAGCTTCTTCATGTCCTCCTGCGCCAGCGCCACCAGCGAGGTGTAGATCACCGCAACGACGGACAGCGCATAGACCAGCGGCGTGAAGAACTCGGTCGCCTCGGGCAGAATCGGGATGTTGAAGCGCAGGAAGCCGTAGCCGCCCATCTTCAGCAGCACGCCGGCCAGGATCACCGAACCGGCGGTCGGCGCCTCCACGTGGGCGTCCGGCAGCCAAGTGTGCACCGGCCACATTGGCACCTTCACCGCGAAGGACGCAAAGAAGGCCAGCCACAGCCAGAGCTGCATCGTGCGGCCGAACGAGGTGGCGGTGATCGTCGGGATGTCGGTGGTGCCGGCGACGTACCACATGGCCAGGATGGCCAGCAGCATCAGCACCGAGCCGAGCAGCGTGTACAGGAAGAACTTGAAGGCCGCGTAGACGCGCCGCGCCCCGCCCCACACGCCGATGATCAGGAACATCGGGATGAGGACGCCCTCGAAGAACATGTAGAAGAGCACGAAGTCAAGCGCGCAGAACATGCCAACCATCAGGGTCTCGAGGACCAAGAAGGCCACCATGTACTCCTTGACGCGCTTCTCGATCGACTCCCAGCTCGCGAGGATGCACAGCGGCATCAGGAAGGTCGACAGGATGACGAACAGCATCGAGATGCCGTCCACACCCATGTGATAGGAAATCTTGAAGGCCGGGATCCACTCGGCCTTCTCGACCATCTGGTAGCCGGGGTTCGACGGGTCGAAGTTGAACCAGATGAACAGCGACAGCACGAAGTTGATGAGCGTCGTCCACAGCGCCACGTTGCGGGCGTTGCGGTTCACGTCCTCCTGGTTTCCGCGCAGGATCAGGATGAACAGGGCTCCGACGAGCGGCAGGAAGGTGGTGATCGAAAGGATCGGCATTTCTCTTGTTCCCCTTTACACCGCTCAGCCGGCCAGCGAGAGCCACACGACCAGCGCGACGACGCCGATCACCATCGCGAACGCGTAGTGGTAGACGTAGCCGGACTGCAGGCGCGACGCCTTGGCCGCCACGTCCTGGGTCGCCGCCGCGATGCCGTCCGGACCGACGCCGTCGATCACCGCGCCGTCGCCGCCCTTCCACAGCCCGTAGCCGAGCCAGTGCGCCGGGCGCACGAAAGCCCAGTCGTACAGCTCGTCGAAGTACCACTTGTTGTACAGGAAGGCGTGCACACCGCGGAGCTTGCTCACGATCACGCCGGGCAGGTGGGGCATGAACATGTACAGCGCATAGGCCAGCGCGATGCCGATCAGGCCGACGATGATCGGCAGGATCGGAACCCAGCCGGGCAGGTGGTGGTGCGCCGCCTCGATGCTGTCGTGGTTCTGCAGCACCAGGATCGACTTGCCCCAGAAGTCGGCGCGATGCTCGCCGATGAACGAACCGGCGAACAGCATGCCCGAGAATACCGCGCCCAGGCCCAGCACGAACAAGGGCACCAGCATGATCATGGGCGCCTCATGCGCGTGCTCGAAGACCTTCTTGTCGACGCGGGTCGGGCCGTGGAAGACCATGATCAGCAGGCGCCAGGAGTAGAAGGCCGTCATCAGCGCCGCCGAGATGCCGAGCCAGAAGGCCAGCATGCTGACCGGGCTGTGCGCCGCGAACGCCGCCTCGAGGATCATGTCCTTCGAGTAATAGCCGGCGAAAATGGGCAGGCCGGCCAGCGCCAGGTTGCCGATCCACATCAGCGCATAGGTGACCGGGATCTTCTTCCAGACGCCGCCCATGCAGCTCATGTCCTGCTCATGGTGCAGGGCATGGATGACCGAGCCGGCGCCGAGGAACAGCAGCGCCTTGAAGAAGGCGTGCGTGAACAGGTGGAACATGGCCGCGCCGTAGGCGGAGACGCCGGCGGCGAAGAACATGTAGCCGAGCTGGCTCATCGTCGAATAGGCGATGACGCGCTTGATGTCGAACTGCGTGAAGCCGATGGTCGCGGCGACGAACGCCGTGAAGGCGCCGACGACGGTGACCACCTCCAGCGCCGCGGGCGCATACTCGAAGATCGGCGACAGGCGGCAGACCATGAAGACGCCGGCGGTCACCATGGTGGCCGCGTGGATGAGCGCCGACACCGGGGTCGGGCCTTCCATGGCGTCGGGAAGCCAGGTGTGCAGACCGAGCTGCGCCGACTTGCCCATGGCGCCCATGAACAGCAGGAGGCAGGTCACGGTCAGCGCGTCGACGTCCCAGCTCAGGAAGTGCATCTGTTGGCCGACCAGGCTCGGGGCCTTGGCGAACACCACGTCGAACTGCACCGAGCCGGTCAGCACGAAGATCGCGAAGATGCCCAGCGCGAAGCCGAAGTCGCCGACGCGGTTGACGATGAACGCCTTCATCGCCGCATTGTTGGCCGAGGGCTTGTCGTACCAGAAGTTGATCAGCAGGTAGGAGGCCAGACCGACGCCCTCCCAGCCGAAGAACATCTGCACGAAGTTGTCGGCCGTCACCAGCGCCAGCATGAAGAAGGTGAACAGCGACAGGTAGCTCATGAAGCGCGGCTTTTCCGGGTCGTCGGCCATGTAGCCGACCGAGTAGACGTGCACGCACGCCGACACGGTGTTGACGACCACCAGCATGACCGCGGTCAACTGGTCGACGCGGATCGCCCAGAACACGTCCAGCGCACCACTCTGCATCCAGCGGAACAGCTCGATGGTGCGCGGCGCGTTGTTGCCGGTGACCTGGAAGAACAGCACCCAGGACAGCACGGCGGCCAGGACCACCGCGCCGCAGGTGACGATCTGCGCGGTGCGGTCGCGCCAGTCGGGCGGCGACACCGGGTGGTGTTCGTCGTGCTCACCTTCGTGATGCTCGTCATGCGCCTCGGCGTGGTGGCCGTGGTCATGACCGTGGCCATGTGCGGCGCCACCCTTCGGCGCGCCGTTGTGGCCGTAGGCGAACAGGCTGATCGATCCGGCGACGATGAACGCCAGCAGCGGAAGGAATACGACAAGGACTTCCATGGCGCTGCCTCAGCCCCTCATCATGTTGATGTCTTCGACTCGGATCGAGCCGCGGTTGCGGAAGTAGACCACCAGGATGGCCAGGCCGATGGCGGCCTCGGCGGCGGCGACCGTCAGGATGATCATCGAGAACACCTGGCCGACGAGGTCGTGCAGGTACACCGAGAAGGCCACGAGGTTCAGGTTGACCGCCAGCAGCATCAACTCGAGCGACATCAGGATGATGATGACGTTCTTGCGGTTCAGGAAGATGCCGAAGATCCCGAGGGTGAACAGGATCGCGGCGACCGTCAGGTAATGACCGAGCCCGATTTCCATGGTTTAGACGCCTTCTCCGGTCGGGACCTTGCGGATCACCATCACCTCTTCGCGACGGCGGGCCAGCTGGGCCGGGATGTTCTGCTTCCGAACCCCTTGGCGGCTGCGCAGGGTCAGCACGATCGCACCCATCATGGCGATCAGCAGCACGATGCCCGACGCCTGGAACAGGTACGCGTAGTGGGTATAGATGAGCTGGCCCAGCGCCCTGGTGTTGTTCACCTGGTCGAAGGCCGGCGTCGGGGCGCCCAGCACCTGAGTCGCAGCCGGGGCCGCCGCCCACGCGCCGAGCACGATCGCCAGTTCGGCCAGCAGGATCAGGCCCACCATGGCGCCGAACGGCATGTATTGCAGGAATCCTTGGCGCAGCTCGCGGAAATTGATGTCGAGCATCATCACGACGAACAGGAACAGCACGGCGACGGCACCCACATAGACGATGACCAGGATCATCGCCAGGAACTCCGCTCCCAGCAGGACGCACAGGCCGGCGGCCTGGAAGAACGCCAGGATGAGGTAGAGCACCGAGTGGACGGGATTCCGCGCCGAGATGACCATCACGCCGGAGGCCACCAGAATGGCGGAGAAAAGATAGAACGCCAGGCCTTGAACAATCATTGTATCCCCGCCTCCGCGGTCGAGGTTTTTCCGTTCGTCTTAGGGCGGGGGCCGTCGAAGCCCCCTACCCCTTATGGGCGATCGAGCTTTTACCGGTAGGGCGCTTCCGCCGCAAGGTTCGCGGCGAGCAAGGCTTCCCAGCGGTCGCCGTTCGCCAGCAGCTTTTCCTTGTTGTAGAAGAGCTCCTCACGGGTCTCCGTGGAGAACTCGAAGTTCGGGCCCTCGACGATGGCGTCCACCGGGCAGGCTTCCTGACAGAAGCCGCAGTAGATGCACTTCGTCATGTCGATGTCGTAGCGCGTCGTGCGGCGGCTGCCGTCTTCGCGCGGTTCGGCCTCGATGGTGATGGCCAGCGCCGGGCAGACCGCCTCGCACAGCTTGCACGCGATGCAGCGCTCCTCACCGTTGGGGTAGCGGCGCAATGCGTGCTCGCCCCGGAAGCGCGGGCTGATCGGGCCCTTCTCGAACGGATAGTTCAGCGTCACCTTCGGCTTGAACATATAGCTGAAGGTCAGGCTGAGGCCGCGCAGCAGCTCCACCAGGAAAAAGCTGCGCACCGTGCGATCGAGGAATGCCATGGCCTCTTCTTCTCCTTTTAGCCGCGGGGGCGGCCCCGGCCCCCGCGATCCTTACTTCGTCAAGTCCAGGTCCAGGCTCACTTCGGCAGCCAGCCGAAGGCGACGAGCACGCCGGCGGTCAGCACCACCCAGCCCAGCGAGAACGGCAGGAACACCTTCCAGCCGAGGCGCATGAGCTGGTCGTAGCGGAAGCGCGGCATGGTCGCGCGGACCCAGATGAACACGAACAGGCAGAACGCGATCTTCAGCGCGAACCACACCGGACCGGGGATCCAGGTGAAGGGCGCGATGTCGAAGGGAGGCAGCCAGCCGCCGAGGAACAGGATCGTGGTCATGGCGCTGACCAGGATCATGTTCGCGTATTCGCCAAGGAAGAACAGGGCGAACGGCGCCGAACTGTATTCCACCATGAAGCCGGCCACCAGCTCCGACTCGCCTTCCGGCAGGTCGAACGGGGCGCGGTTGGTCTCTGCCAGGCCCGAGATGAAGAAGATCACGAACATCGGCAGCATCGGGATGACGAACCAGATCGTCTTCTGCGCCATGACGATGTCGCTGAGGTTCAGCGAGCCGACGCACAGCAGCACCGAGATGATCACGAACCCGATGGAGACCTCGTAGGACACCATCTGCGCCGCCGAGCGCAGGCCGCCCAGGAACGCGTAGCGCGAGTTGGACGCCCAGCCCGACACGATGATGCCGTACACGCCCAGCGACGAGATGGCGAACAGGTACAGGATGCCGACATTGATGTCGGCCAGCACCAGCCCGGCGTCGAACGGGATGACCGCCCAGCCCAGCAGCGCCAGGAAGAAGGTCATCATCGGCGCCATGTAGTACAGCAGGCGGTTGGCGCCGGACGGCAGAACCTGTTCCTTGGCGAACAGCTTCAGGCCGTCGGCGAAAGGCTGCAGCAGGCCGAAGGGGCCGACGATGTTCGGGCCCTGGCGAAGCTGCATGGCGCTCATGACCTTGCGCTCGGCGTAGGTCAGGTACGCCACGCCGACCAGCAGCGGCACGATGATCGCCAGGATCTTGAGGACGATGATGATCAGCGGCAGCAGGAAGCCGCTCCAGAACTCAGCCATGGGTACCGGTCCTCTCCTGGGCAGAAGTCAGGAACGTCTCCGTGCAGCGGGCCATCGTCACCGAGGCGCGGCTGATCGGATCGGTCATGTAGAAGTTCGCGATCGGGCTGACGAACGGCGCCGGGTCGAGCGCGCCGGCGATGCCGAACGTCGTCCACGCGGCCGGCGTGAGCGCGCCGATATTGCCGAAGATCGGGTTCACGTCAACCAGCCGGCGGCGGAGCTGCGTCAGGCTGTCGTACGGCAGGGTGTGGCCCAGTTCCTCCGACAGGGCGCGGACGACCTTCCAGTCCTCGCGCGCCTCGCCCGGCGGGAACATCGCCAGACGGCCAAGCTGCGGCCGGCCCTCCGTGTTGACGTAGATGGCGTTCTTCTCGGTGTAGGCGGCACCCGGCAGGATGACGTCGGCGCGCGAAGCGCCGGCATCGCCGTGGTGACCCTGGTAGATCACGAACGCGCTGCCCAGCTTGGCAGTGTCGATCTCGTCGGCGGCCAGCAGGTAGACCACCTCGATCTGGCCCTTCGACGCGCCGTCCAGGATGCCGGCCACGTCGCGGCCGCCCGGACCCGGCAGGAAGCCGATGTCGAGGCCGCCGACACGCGCCGCCGCGGTGTGCAGCACGTTGAAGCCGTTCCAGCCGTCCTGGATCATGTTGTAGGACTCGGCCAACTTGCGGGCCGCCGCCTGGACCGCGAGGCCGTCGGCACGCCGGAAGGCGCCCTGCCCCAGGATCAGCATCGGCCGCTTGGCGTTCTTCAGCACCTCGGCGAAGTCGCCCTTGCCGTCCACCAGGTCCTGCAGCGTCTGCGCTCCGGCGCCCAGGTAGGTGTGCGGATAGGTCAGGTCGAGCTGCGGGCCGATGACGCCGACCTTCAGGCCGCCCATCAGGTAGCGCTTGCGGATGCGGGCGTTGACGATGGCGCCTTCCCAGCGCGGGTTGGTGCCGATCAGCAGGATGACGTCGGCCTTCTCGATGCCGGCGATGCCCGTGTTGAAGAGGTACCCGGCGCGGGCCGAGGTGTCGTACACGGCGCCGTCCTGGCGGCAGTCGATGTTGGGCGAACCCAGCGCCGCCATCAGGTCCTTGAGCGCCAGCATCGACTCGGTATCGACCATGTCGCCGGCGATGGCGGCGATCTTCGAGCCGGCCACGCCCTTGACGCGCGCGGAAATCGCCTGGAAAGCCTCGGCCCAGGTGGCGGGCTGCAGCTTGCCGTCCTTGCGGACGTACGGGCGGTCGAGACGCTGGCGCTTCAGGCCGTCACAGGCGAAGCGGGTCTTGTCGCTGATCCACTCCTCGTTGACGTCGTCGTTGACGCGCGGCAGCACGCGCATCACTTCCGGCCCGCGGGTGTCGATGCGGATGTTGGAGCCGACGGCGTCCAGGACGTCCACCGATTCCGTCTTGCGCAGCTCCCACGGACGCGTGGTGAAGGCGTACGGCTTGGAGGTCAGCGCGCCCACCGGGCAGACGTCGGCGAGATTGCCCGACAGCTCCGAGGCGATCGCCTTCTCGACGAAGGTGGTGATCTCCATGTGCTCGCCGCGGCCGACGGCGCCGATGTCCGCCACGCCGCAGATCTCGTTCACGAAGCGGATGCAGCGGGTGCAGTGAATGCAGCGGGTCATGATCGTCTTGATCAGCGGACCCATGTATTTGTCCTTGACCGCCCGCTTGTTTTCGCCGTAGCGGCCGCGGTCGAAGCCATAGGCGACGGCCTGGTCCTGCAGGTCGCACTCGCCGCCCTGATCGCAGATCGGGCAGTCGAGCGGATGGTTGATCAGCAGGAACTCCATCACGCCCCTGCGGGCCTTGTGCACGGTCTCGGTGTCGGTCTTGATCACCATGCCGTCGGCACAGGGCATGGCGCAGGAGGCCACCGGCTTCGGCGCCTTCTCCATTTCCACCAGGCACATGCGGCAGTTGGCCGGCACGCTCAGGCGCTCGTGGTAGCAGAAACGCGGGATTTCGATACCGAGCTGCTCGCAAGCCTGGAGCACGGAGGTGCCCGGCTCGACTTCGATCTCGATCCCGTCGATGGTCAGTTTCGGCATGGACCCTCGGGCTCCCTTACTCGGCGGCTGCGCGGACGGCGGCGTTGCGGTAGGCGGCGATGCGGGCCTCCATCTCCGGCCGGAAGTGCCGGATCAGGCCCTGCACCGGCCACGCGGCGGCGTCGCCCAGCGCACAGATGGTGTGACCTTCGATCTGCTTGGTCACCTCGAAGAGCATGTCGATCTCCTCGACGGCGGCATTGCCCTTGACCATGCGGTCCATCATCCGCATCAGCCAGCCGGTGCCCTCGCGGCACGGCGTGCACTGGCCGCAGCTCTCGTGCGCGTAGAACTTGGACAGGCGCGCGATGGCCTTCACGATGTCGGTGGACTTGTCCATCACGATCACCGCGGCGGTGCCCAGGCCCGAGCGGACCTCGCGCAGGCTGTCGAAGTCCATCAGCACCGTGTCGCAGATCGACTTCGGCAGGACCGGAACCGACGAACCGCCGGGGATGATCGCCAGCAGGTTGTCCCAGCCGCCGCGCACGCCGCCGGCGTGGCGCTCGATCAGCTCCTTCAGCGGGATGCCCATCTCCTCTTCCACGTTGCACGGCTTGTTCACGTGGCCGGAGATGCAGAAAAGCTTGGTGCCCGTGTTCTTCGGACGGCCGAGCCCGGCGAACCATCCGGCACCCCGGCGCAGGATGGTCGGGACGACCGCGATGGACTCGACGTTGTTCACCGTCGTCGGGCACGAGTACAGGCCCGCCTGCGCCGGGAATGGCGGCTTGTTGCGCGGCTGGCCCTTCTTGCCCTCGATGGACTCGATGAGCGCCGTCTCCTCGCCGCAGATGTAGGCACCGGCACCACGGTGGATGAAGATGTCGAAGTCGTAGCCGGTGCCGCAGGCGTTCTTGCCGATCAGACCGGCAGCGTACGCCTCGTCGATGGCGACCTGGACGGCCGAGCCCTCGTTGTAGAACTCGCCGCGGATGTAGATGTAGCAGGCGGTGGCGCCGATGGCGAAGCCGGCGATCAGGCAGCCCTCGATCAGCTTGTGCGGATCGTGGCGCAGGATGTCGCGGTCCTTGCAGGTGCCCGGCTCGCCCTCGTCGGCGTTGATGACCAGGTAGACCGGCTTGTCGGTGACGTTCT
>Ga0196970_1000434_pt1 | contig 49022 bp, 45 predicted proteins | sample S1v_513CmetaG_FD_148672 | JGI IMG/M metagenome (GOLD analysis project Ga0196970, IMG submission 148672) | Soil microbial communities from Anza Borrego desert, Southern California, United States - S1+v_5-13C | ecosystem: Environmental > Terrestrial > Soil > Desert | place: USA: California... | reverse complement strand
CGGACCGCTTGTCGACCAGCCATTGGGCCACCGCCTTCACGTCGTCGACGGAGACGGTGCGCCCGTCCTCGAAGCGCAGCAGGTTTTCCAGCAGCACCTTCATCGAGAACGGCAGCCGCGACAGATCGCCGAGACCCGCCTGTTCGGCGGCCTTCAGGCTGAAATAGTCGTAGCTCTTGCCGCCCGCGCTGAGCGAGCGGCGGGTCTTGAGTGAATCCTGGCCGGTGAAGGTGGTCACTGGAAAGACTCCTTGGCTTCTGTGGCTTTTGGATCCGGCGGTCCGGATCGTGGCTTTCGGTTCGGGCGGGCACCTGGAAGGCCGTCGGACAGGACGCGCCATGCAGCCAAGATGTAGGGCGCAAGGCCGGTCTATCAACGCGCCACATGACCCTTGCCGCAAGACAAGAAGGCCGTCTGGTTCAGGGGGCGAGACTTGGCGTGCGCTCCGGTACTGGAAACGATTACGGTGTGGTGGTCCATACATTACAAAGTTTTATGCTATCCGGAACCGAATATGGCTTTCGGCGTCTTGCTCTTCCGCCTAGTCTGTTGCGCGTCAGCCGGCAGGGACTGGAGGAGACGGGCGATGCAGGGCAGGGGTGGTCTGTGGGATACGGTCCGCACGGTGGCGGTCGCGGGGCTGCTGGCCCTCGGCGCCCGTTCGGTGGTGGCGCAGCCCTTCCACATCCCGTCGGGATCGATGGAGCCGACGCTGGAGGTCGGCGACTTCCTGTTCGCCAGTAAATTCCCCTACGGGTACAGCCGCTACTCCTTCCCTCTCGATGCGCTTCCCATCGCCGGGCGGGTGCTGGGCCATGCGCCGGAGCGCGGTGACATCTTGGTGTTCCGCTTGCCGCGCGACCCGGCGCAGACCTATGTGAAGCGGCTGGTCGGGCTGCCGGGCGATGTCGTGCAGATGCGGGGCGGCGTTCTGTATGTGAACGGCCAGCCGGCGGTGCTGGAGCGGGTGGAGGATTTCGTCGAGACGGCGGCCGACGGCCGGCGCCGGACCATCCCGCAATTCGTGGAGCATCTGCCGGGCGGGCCGGCACACCGGGTTCTGCATGTGGCCGGGCGCGATGGTCTTGACGACACGCCGCCGCTGCGGGTGCCGGACGGCCATTATTTCATGCTGGGCGACAACCGCAGCAATTCGCTGGACAGCCGGGTGGCGGCGACGGCCGGCGGCGTCGGCTTCGTCCCCGCCGAAAACCTCGTCGGACGGGCCGATCTGCGGCATTTCTCCGTCGATCCTTCGGCATTGGACGAACCGACCCGCTGGCCGGCCGCCCTGCGGCTCGACCGCATCGGGCTGATCCGCTGACGGGCGCGGAGTCTCACGCCGGCTTCATCGCCACATAGCGGACGAAGCGCAGGCCGCTGCCCAGCACGCGCAGCCGCGCCCACCACAGGGCAAGCTCGCGCTTCAGCGCCGCCAGCACCGGGGCCGCCGGCGGGACGGCGTTGGCCAGCGTGTCGGCCAGCCTGCGCACACGGTCGATGATGTGGCGGCGGTGCAACTGGGTCAGATCCTCGGAAATGCGGAGGTCGAGGTTGCGTTGCGTCAACTCGTCGGCCATGCGGGTGGCGGTCCAGGGATAGACCTCCATCGGCTCCTCGTCCCGCCATGCGGTCCAGGCATCCCAGGAACCGGGAGCACCGTCGATCACGTAATCGAACAGGGCAATGCCCCCTTTGGGCTTCACGCAGTCGCCGATCCGGTCCAGGAACAGTTCCTTGTCGCGAACCCGGTGGACGACGCGGTCGGCCATGACGAGGTCGAAGCTGCCGGCCTGATTGAAATGCTCCGGGTCGTAATGGGCGATCGGCGCCTTCTTCGACAGGCCCAGCGCCTTCGACCGGTCCATCGCCAGCTTCGCCAGCAGCGGCGACGGCTCCAGCCCGGTCACCCAGGTGTCGCAGCTCTCCACCAGCGCGCGGGCGGTGCCGCCTAGCCCGGCCGACAGGTCCAGCACGCTCTTGGCCGGGTTCAGCCCGAAGGAGCGGACGGAGTCGATCATCCACGCCGCTTCCTCCGGCCCGGTCATGTCCTGGCCCCAAAGGAGCTGTGCCCCCTCGCTGCGTGCGGGCGACCAGACGGGGTCGCCGTGGCGGTCGAGTTGCATCAACGCCAGCCGGTCCAGTTCCGGATTGCCGCCGGCCGCCGGGCTGGGGGCAAGCGGATCGACCGCAGCGGGGAAGGGAGCGGAAAGACCGAACGCGGTGCCGACCGCATTGACCGGCCCGTTCCTGTGCTCGTCCGTCACGTTACGCAGGGCAGACCGGTTCGTAACGCGGGGCAACCGGGAGAGGTCATACCCTTCCCACCAGGCAACCAAACGGTTACGCCAGTCGGGATTTCGCCACCGCTCCAAATCCTGTGGACTGAACTGCGGAGCCACGTAGCTGCCCTTTCCAGGTCAATGGGCGGGTTGCCGCCCCACCCATTCGGAGTATGACCGCGACTTTTCCTGACACGATTTAGAAGTAAGTGCGGTCGATTTGTCTGTCAAGAAACCATTATTTAACGATTTGGACTTGGTTTCCGCCAATTGTTGGAAAATTTTATCATTTTTTGTCTGTGACCTGCTGCGGTGCAGCCATTGCGACCGCGGAGCCGTCTCCCTATACTCCGATCGCAACCGACGGAGGGGGCCTCGCGTGCCGATCGAAACCGGTGAGTCCACCGGCAATCCCTGGACCGTGCTGACCAGCACGACGAAATACGAGAATGCCTGGATGGAGGTGGTCGAGCATAAGGTTCTGACCCCGAAGGGCGCTCCCGGCATCTACGGTGTCGTCCATCCCCGCAGCCTTGCCACCGGCGTGGTGCCGATCCACGACGACGGCACGGTGACCCTGGTCGGCCAGTATCGGTTCCCGCTGAAGCAATACAGCTGGGAAATTCCGGAAGGCGGCGGGCGCAAGGGGGTGGAACCGCAGGAATCGGCGGCGCGCGAATTGCGCGAGGAAACCGGCCTGACGGCGCGGCGCTGGATGCCCCTGATGAAACTGCACCTGTCCAATTGCATCACCGACGAGGTCGCCCATACCTTCGTCGCCTGGGGTCTGGAGCAGGGCGAGTCCGCCCCCGACGAGACCGAGGTTCTGGCGGTCCGCCGCGTGCCCTTTCCCGAGGTGATCGACATGGTGCTGGCCGGCGCCATCACCGACGCCATGGCGGTCGCCAGCCTGCTGAAGCTGCGGGTTCTGGCGGCGGAAGAGGCGCTTCCCGAGGATCTCGCCGGCATTCTCCGCCTCTGACCTGCCTGCAAATCGGACATCAATGACCGTCATCTCCGGCCACGCCGTCGCCATCGACTTCGAAACCGCCAACGAGACCCGCACCAGCGCCTGCTCCATCGGCGTCGCCTGGATCGAGAACGGCCGCGTGACCGGGACGGAGGAGCATCTGATCCGCCCGCGCGAGTTGCGCTTCAACTCCTTCAACAGCGCCATCCACGGCATCCGCGAAGAGGACGTGGCCGGGGCGCCCGAATTCCCGGAGGTTTGGGCGGCCCTGCGAGAGCGGGTGCAGGGCCGGCTGATCCTGGCGCACAACGCCGCCTTCGACCTCAGCGTCTTGCGCCACACCCTGACCGACTACGGGCTCGACTGGCCCGCCTGCGACTATCTCTGCACGGTCGTGCTGGCGCGCCGTGCCTGGCCGACGCTGACCGCGCACAGGCTGAACCACCTGGCCGATTTCCTGGGGATCGCGCTCGACCACCACCATGCCGGCAGCGATGCCGAAGCCTGCGGCCGCATCGCGCTGGCTGCCACGCAGGAGATGGGGCTGCGCGGCTTCGGCGAGATCGAGCGCGCCGGCATCAGCCTGGGCCGCATCGCGCCCGGCGGCTACAGCCCCTGCAAGGGGGGCAAGGCGCAGCGGCGTCCGCGTGTGGTCGCCTGACCGTAAAGCCGGCGCTTTCCCCCCGCCGTCCCCTGCGCTAGGCTCCCGCTCCACCGTATGGAGGAGGGGACCGCATGCTGTTCATGTTCCATTGCGTCGACAAGGCGGGTGCCGCCGATGTCCGCGCCGCCAACCGCGTCGAGCATCTGGCCTATCTGGAAGCCAACGCCGACCGCATCTTCGCCGCCGGCCCGCTGCTGTCGGACGACCAGAGCGGCATGGTCGGCAGCCTGCTGATCGTCGAGTGCGCCGATGCCGCGGCGGCGCAGGAGTTCGCCGCCGGCGATCCCTATGCCAAGGCCGGCCTGTTCGACAGCGTGACGATCCGGCCCTGGCGCCGCGTCTACCCCAAGGCCTGAGCGGGAGAGCGCCGGCTATGGCCTATTGGCTGCTGAAGTCCGAGCCGTTCAAATACTCGTGGGACCGCATGGTCGCCGATGGCCGGACCCATTGGGACGGGGTGCGCAATCACCAGGCGTCCAACAATCTGAAGGCGATGGAGGTGGGCGACCGCGCCTTCTTCTATCACTCCAACGAAGGGCTTGAGATCGTCGGCATCGTCGAGATCGTCCGCACCTGTTATCCGGACCCCAGCGATGAGTCCGGCCGCTTCGGCATGGTTGACGTCGCCCCGGTGATGCCGGTGAAGATGCCTGTCACGCTGAAGCAGATCAAGGCCGATCCGCTGCTGCAGTCGATGGCGCTGGTCCGCCAGTCCCGCCTGTCGGTCTGCCCGGTCAGCGACGAGGAATGGGCGCGGGTGTGCGATCTGGCGGGGGTTGGGGTGCCGGCTTGAGGGGCTGCCGAATGCCCCCTCCCTAACCCTCCCCCACCTTCGGTGGGAGAGGGAACTCCGCTGCCTTCGCACTTAACTCCCTCCCCCGCGATCGGACCGGCCTTCGGCCGGCCGAGAGCGGGGGAGGGTCGGGGGAGGGGGCAACCGCCCACACACTCCCCCAATCAAAAGTACCCCTACTCCGCCGCGTCCTGCATCGCCGCGTGGAAGTCGTTGGTCGCCTGCTTCATGCGCCGGGCGATGTCCGCCACGCCGGCGGCGGAATTCACGTTGAGGGGAGCGCCGAGCGCGCGCAGCGTGGCGTCGATGGCCATCAAGCTGGTGCGGTCGGCGAGACCGGCGAGGCGGTCGCTGCGGTCGCCGGTTTCGGGAAGATCATCCGCGTTCGTGGTGCTGGGCATTGCGATCCTTGCCGACGATGATCGTTACCGTGATGCAGCAACTCTATAGCTGCCTCCCGGTTAAGGTCGGGTTAAGCAAGGGATCACCCGTTACAGGATGGTCATGACGCGTTTTGCACTGCGGCGCGGCGGATAGTCGCGGCAAAGGATCGACGCAAAGATCGCCGCCGCCCGGACCCGACCGGCGCAGGATCCTGCGTGCCCTGATTTGCTTGGGTATGCTTGAGGAAGAAACAGTCTCGCGCCGCAAAATCAGCGACACAATCCTCCTTTGGTCGGGGGGCCTGCGGGGGCCGATTTGCTTGTTAGTCCCGCAACATGTGTGGATAATGCCGCTCAATTCCGGGCGGCGGCCCGCCGCCCTGCAACATCTTCCGGCCAATTCGGAAGCACCACGGGGGAATCGCACTCATGACCGACAACAGCTTCTTTCCGGTGAAGCCCGAGATCGCGGCGACCGCCCACGTGAATGCGGAAGCCTATGCCCGCATGTACGAGCAGTCGGTCAAGGACCCCGAGGCCTTCTGGGGCGAGCAGGGCAAGCGGCTCGACTGGATCAAGCCCTACAGCAAGGTGAAGGACGTCAACTTCAACGACGACGTTCACATCCGCTGGTTCTACGACGGCACGCTGAACGTTTCGGCCAACTGCATCGACCGCCACCTGGCGACCCGCGGCGACCAGACCGCCATTCTGTTCGAAGGCGACGATCCCGGCGTTTCCAAGGCCGTCACCTACAAGGAACTGCACGAGAAGGTCAGCCGCCTCGCCAACGTCCTGAAGAAGAACGGCGTCAAGAAGGGCGACCGCGTCACCATCTACCTGCCGATGATCCCGGAGGCCGCCTATGCGATGCTGGCCTGCACCCGCATCGGCGCCGTGCACTCCATCGTCTTCGGCGGCTTCTCGCCCGACAGCCTGAAGGACCGCATCGTCGACTGCGACAGCCATTTCGTCATCACCTCCGACGAGGGCCTGCGCGGCGGCCGCAAGGTGCCGCTGAAGGCCAACGCGGACAAGGCGGTTGCCGGCGCGCCGATGGTCAAGCATGTGCTGGTCGTCAAGCACACCGGCGGCAACGTCGCTTGGACCGAGGGCCGCGACCTCTGGTATCATGAGGAGATGGAGACCGTCTCCGCCGACTGCCCGCCGGAGGAGATGAGCGCCGAGGATCCGCTGTTCATCCTCTACACCTCCGGTTCGACCGGCAAGCCGAAGGGCGTGCTGCACACCACCGGCGGCTATCTCGTCTATGCGTCGATGACCCACCAGTATGTCTTCGACTACAAGGACGGCGAGGTCTACTGGTGCACGGCGGACGTGGGTTGGGTCACCGGCCACAGCTACATCGTCTACGGCCCGCTCGCCAACGGCGCGACCACGCTGATGTTCGAAGGCATCCCGACCTATCCGGACTCCTCGCGCTTCTGGCAGGTCATCGACAAGCACAAGGTCAACATCTTCTACACCGCCCCCACCGCCATCCGGTCGCTGATGCGCGAGGGCGAGGGCCCGGTCAAGAAGACGTCGCGCGCCTCGCTCCGCGTCCTGGGTTCGGTCGGCGAGCCGATCAATCCGGAAGCCTGGCTGTGGTACTACAACGTGGTCGGCGATGCCCGCTGCCCGATCGTCGACACCTGGTGGCAGACGGAGACCGGCGGCATCCTGATCACGCCGCTGATCGGCGCCATCGGCCAGAAGCCGGGTTCGGCGACCAAGCCCTTCTTCGGTGTCCAGCCGGTCGTCGTCGACAACGAAGGCCAGATCCTGGACGGCGAGACCGAGGGCAACCTCTGCATTGCCGACGCATGGCCCGGCATGATGCGCACGGTGTTCGGCGACCACGAGCGTTTCGTCCAGACCTACTTCTCGACCTTCCCGGGCAAGTACTTCACCGGTGACGGCTGCCGCCGCGACGCCGACGGCTATTACTGGATCACCGGCCGCGTCGACGACGTCATCAACGTGTCCGGCCACCGCATGGGCACCGCAGAGGTCGAAAGCGCGCTGGTCGCCCACCCGAAGGTCGCCGAGGCCGCAGTCGTCGGCTATCCGCACGACCTGAAGGGCCAGGGCATCTATGCCTACGTCACGCTCAACGCCGGCGAGACCCCGACGGAAGAACTGCGCAAGGAACTGGTCGCCTGGGTCCGCAAGGAGATCGGTCCGATTGCCTCGCCCGACCTGATCCAGTGGGCTCCGGGCCTGCCGAAGACCCGTTCGGGCAAGATCATGCGCCGCATCCTGCGCAAGATCGCCGCGAACGAGCATGACAGCCTGGGCGACACCTCGACGCTGGCCGATCCGGGCGTGGTGACCGACCTGATCGACAACCGCATGAACAACGCTTGATCTGCGGTTGATGGAAGAGGGGGGCGCTCTGGTGGGGCGCCCCTTTTTTCTTGGAATATCGTTGGCATTTTGCCCCCTCCCTAACCCTCCCCCGCCTTCGGCGGTGGAGGGGACTGCCGCCGCTTTTCCGTCAGGCCCCCTCTCCCGCGATAGCGGGGGAGGGATGGGGAGGGGGCATCGTCAGCCGACTACGCTACAACACCGAATCCCCTCAACGCTCCGGCAGCACCAACTGCGCGGCGGGGGAGATGGCGAAAGCCGTGGGGGAGGGATAGCGTTCGGCGATCCGCTTGCGCGCGTCCTCGGCATTTTCGGCGGCGACGGCGTAATGGCGCACGCCCGACCATGGTGCGGTGGCGTCCAGCGCCTCCACCGCGACGTACCACAGCGGGCCGCCGGAACGGGCGACGCGGTCGACGGAGTAAAACTCCATCGGCGCGAGTGCGGCCTCGTCGGTCACGGCCGATTGCAGGGACAGGATCTCGCCCTCCACCTCCGCCACCTCGCGGCGCAGGCCGGCCAGCGTTTCCTCCGTCTCCGCCCGGCGGAGTGCGGCGAGCTTGGCGTAGTTGGCGTAGACGTCCAGCCGCTCCTTCAGCGCGGCCAGCTTCTGCGACTGGCGGCGGGCGCGGATGCCGAGGATCCGTTCTCCCACCACGCCGGCGCCCAGGCTGGCGACCGCGCCCAGCACCCACAGGATGGTCATGGCGCGGCGGCTCCCGCAACGGCGTCCCGCTCGGCATCCTCGCCGGAAACCGTCACGCCGACGCCTTCATGGAAAATGCTGCGGGTCAGCATCTGGGCGGCGGCGAAATCGGCAGCCCAAACCTGCGCCACATTCTCGAAACGCCAGATGGCGGGATGAACCACCGCCTTGGCGTCGGGCTGGGCAACGAAGCCCGGCGCAATCGCCAGCCGGAAGGCGAAGCACTTGCGCCCGGGCTCCGGCCGGCCGATCTCGTGGATGAAGAGGCGCGACGCCGCGGCTCGCTTGCCGCCGCGGCGGCTGAGGATCAGCTTGTCGGTCGACAGTTCGACCAGTTTGGCCTTCATCGCGCCGATGCCGGCCTGCATGGCCTCAAGCTCGTTGGCCTGACGTTCCAGCGCATCGCGCTCCCTGATCAGGGTCGCGCCGGCGCAGCGGATTTCCTGGTCGGTGCGTAGGATCAACCCGCGCCGGACCGCCAGGAACAGCAGGGTGGCGCCGACGCAGAACAGCGCCAGCAGCATTTCCGACGTCATACGCGCCCGCTCCGCAAACCATCCGGCAAGTTGGGGGAGTTGTAGCGCAATCCGCACGGGCACGCATCACAAGCAAGTGCTCTGCGGCCATGAAAAACGGCGCCCCTGAAGGCGCCGCCTTTCGTCATTCCCGCGAGAAGGTGCTTACTTCCGCTCGGCGATGGCGGTCTGGGCGGCCTTCACCAGATCGGGACCGATCTGCTTGGACCACTTGTCGAAGACCGGCTGGGTGGCGGTCTGGAAGGCCTTCTGCTGCTCCGGCGTCAGGCGGACGACCTCGACGCCCTGGGCGGCGATGTCCTTCAGCAGGCTGTCGTCCTCGGCGGTGATGCCCTTGCGCGAGATCGCCACCTCTTCGGCCGCGGCCTGGACGGCGGCGGCGCGCACCGCTTCCTGGTCCTCCTTCGACCAGCTCGCCCACACCTCCTTGTTGACCACGAAGATCAACGGGTCGGCGACATAGCCCCACAGCGTCAGGTTCTTCTGGCCCAGCGTCGCCAGCTTGGCGGCGACGAAGATGGTCAGCGGGTTTTCCTGCCCGTCGACGGCGCCGGTGGACAGCGCGGGCTGTGCGTCGGCCCAACTCATCTGCGTCGGGTTGGCCCCCAGCGCCGTGAAGGTGTCGAGGTAGAGCGGCGAGCCGACGACACGGATCTTCAGCCCCTTCAGGTCGGCCGGCGTGCGGATCGGGTGCTTGGAGTTGGAAATCTCGCGGAAGCCGTTCTCGCCCCAGGCCAGCGGCACCACGTCCTTGGTGGCGAGCAGGTCGAACAGCTTCTGGCCCACCTCGCCCTTGGTCAGGGCGTCCAGCGCCTTGTGGTCCGGCATCAGGAAGGGCAGGGAGAAGAGGTTCAGTTCCTTCACCTGCGGCGACCAGTTGATGGTGGAGCCGACCGCCATGTCGATGGTGCCCTGGCGGAGCGCGGTGAATTCCTTGGTCTGGTCGCCGTTCACCAGCGAGGTGCCGGGATACATCTTGATGTTGATGCGGCCGCCCGTCTTCTCCTTGACCAGTTCGGCCCAGCGGTCGCCGCCCACGCCCCAGGGGAAAGGCTTGCCCAGAACGGTGGAAAGCTTGTACTCCGCCTTGTAGTCGGCAGCGTTCGCAGCACCGGCCAGAACGGCGGGAACCGTCAGCGCGGCCAGCGCGATGCCGGCGAGCAGAGCCTTCAGCGATTTCATGCTTGTTTCCTCCCAAGCGCCCTATACGAAAGATACGGACCGGGATCGTACAGATGCACGCAGGACTGTTCCACGGGCAATGTGACACGACCGTCCGCGGTCCGAACAATGCGGCCATGCGGCGGAGCCGCAATTGGACCATGCGGCTCGGCCTGATGCTCGGTGCTTGCGTCTGGCTGGTTCTGCCGGTGGCGGCCATTGCCCAGGGGTTGCCGAACCCGGCCATGCCGATGGGGCCGAATCCCAGCGAATGCGAGATCCAGGCGGCGCTGCTCGGCACCACCGGCCCCAACTGTCCGCCGGTGACGATGCAGCGTCCCGCCGCCCCGCCGCCGGCAGCCGTGGCCGCTCCCCCCGGACCGGTGGCGCTGCCGCCGCTGCCGGGACCGGCCGCCCTGCCGGCGCCGGAAATGCGCGCCGCCTTCCGGGTGGAGTTCGACTTCAACTCCGCCCGCATCAAGCCGGAGTCGCGGGCGATCCTGGACAAGGTGGCCGCGGTGATGGTGACGGCGGGCAACACGCGCTTCCGCATCGTCGGCCATACCGATGCCGTCGGCGGCGATGCGGCCAACCTCATCCTGTCCAAGCGGCGGGCGGCGGCGGTGGTCGAGTATCTGGGGTCGAACCACCAAATCCGCCGTGACCGGCTGGAGGCATCGGGCATGGGCGCGCGGGAACTGCTGCTGCCCGACGAGCCGAAGGCGGCGGCCAACCGGCGGGTGGAGATCGTCAATCTAGGCGGCTGATTTTTTTTGGTCCTACCGGGAACCTTCGGGGGCTTGCGGTGTTGCGCAGGAGCGCCGCCGACCCTTACACCTTCCTGACCGGGAGAGCCGATGCCCGACTTCACCCCCGTGCCCATCGAAAGCCGCCGCATCGCCGATGACGAGACCGGCAAGCCCGCGGTGTTCGGCGCCATCCTGTCCGGCCAGCCGCAGGAGATTCACCGCAACCTGTTCGACGGCGACTTTGGCCGCTTCAAGTCGGGGGTGTGGCAATGCACACCGGGCTTGGTGGCGATGAAGGACTGGCCGTATCACGAGTTCTGCGTCCTGCTGTCCGGCCGCGTCATCATCACGCCCGAAGGCGGAATGCCGAGAGAATACAAGGCCGGCGACGCGCTGGTCCTGCCGATGGGCTTCACCGGCACCTGGGAGATCCTGGAAACGGTGCGCAAATACTATGCGGTCCAGGCACGCCAGCCGCTGCTGCGGCGGGTGAAGGAGCGGGTGAAGGGCTTGTTGCGTCGGGGCGCCAAGGGAGGGCAGACGGGAGATGCGCAGGCCGGTGCCGCGTTCTGATACCTCGCCATCCGCCGGACGCCCGTGTTAGGGTCCGCCGCGCCGTCCGGCAAGGCGGTTCGTGACGACTCTGACACCGGTGCTTTCCCATGACCAAGCCCCATCCGACCCAGGCCCCCCGTACTCTGGCCGAGATCGCCGAAGCGCTGGGCGCGACGGTCGAAGGCGACGGCTCCATCCTGGTCCGCCGCGCCGTCCACCCGTCGGAGGCGGAAGGGCCGGAGGATCTGGCGCTTGCCATGGACAAGGACCTGCTGGCCCTGCTGCCCGGCAGCAAGGCGGTGGCCGCCGTGGTCGCCGAGGGGGTCGAGGTGCCGGACGGCATCGAGAACCGCATCGTGGTGAAGCGCCCGCGCTATGCCATGGCCGGGATGCTCGACATCTTCGAGAAGCCGGTCCATGCCGAGCCTGGGGTGTCGCCGCAGGCCTATGTCGCGCCCGACGCGGTCGTGGCGCCGGATGCCTCCATCGCCCCCTTCGCCTACATCGGTCCGCGCGCCCGCATCGGGGCCGGCGCCATCATCCTGCCGCACGTCACCGTCGGTGCCGACGCGGTGATCGGCGACGGCTGCCTGCTGCACCCCGGCGCCCGCATCGGCGAGCGGGTGGAGATGGGCGCGCGCTGCATCATCCATCCCAACGCCGCCGTCGGCAACGACGGCTTCAGCTTCGTCACTCCGGAGCCGGGCAGCGTCGAATCGGCCAAGACCACCGGCCGCGTCGTCGGCACCAACGTGCTGATCCGCCGGGTGAACTCCATCGGCACGGTGATCCTGGGCGACGATGTCGAAATCGGCGCCGGCGCCACCATCGACCGCGGCACCGTGACGGCCACCCGCATCGGCAACGGCACCAAGATCGACAACCTCGTCCAGATCGGCCACAACGTGCAGGTCGGCACCAACTGCATGCTGTGCGGCCATGTCGGCGTCGCCGGCAGCACGGTGATCGGCGACCGCGTGGTTCTGGCCGGCAAGGTGGGCGTGGCCGACCATGTGAAGATCGGCAGCGACGCGGTGGTGGCCGCCAATTCCGGCGTCGGCATGGACATCCCGCCGAAGTCGGTGTGGATGGGCTATCCCGCCGTGCCGCGCGCCCGTGCCTTCGAACAATACAAGGGCCTCGCCCGCCTGAAGCGCCTGTTCGCCGACGTCTCCGACCTGAAGAAGCGCCTGACCGCCATCGACGGCGGCCCGGTTCAGGTCGAGGCGGAGAAGGCGGAACAGCAGGACTAGGCGGCGCTCGGGTCCGGTTTGCCCCCTCCCCAACCCTCCCCCGCCCTCGGCCGGCCAAAGGCCGGTCCGATCGCGGGAGAGGGAGTTAGTCGCAGAGCGGCGGCAGTTCCCTCTCCCACCGAAGGTGGGGGAGGGTTAGGGAGGGGGCCTCTGCACTTTACCTCAAACGAACCTACGTCCCATGACCTCCGGCCAGAATCCCACGCGTGAGTCCATCCTTGGCGGCCCCGCCGTCATCCTGGTGCAGCCGCAACTCGGCGAGAACATCGGCGCCTGCGCGCGCGCGATGCTGAATTGCGGGCTGACCGACCTGCGCCTCGTCAAGCCGCGCGACGGCTGGCCGAACCCGAAGGCGAGTGCCGCCGCATCGGGCGCCGACCTCGTCATCGACAACGCCAGGATCTTCGAGACGACGGCCGAGGCGGTCGCCGACCTTGAGGCGGTCTACGCCACCACGGTGCGCACCCGGGACATGATCCAGCGCTTCGTCACCCCGCGCGTCGCGGCGGGCGAAATGCGGGAACGCTATGCCGCCGGGCAGAAGGTCGGCGTGATGTTCGGGCCGGAGCGCACCGGGCTGTTCAACGACGACCTGACCTTCGCCCAGACGCTGGTGACGGTGCCGCTGAACCCCGCCTTCTCCTCGCTCAACCTGGCGCAGGCGGTCCTGCTGATCGGCTACGAATGGTTCCAGGCCGGCGACCGCACGCCCGACCGCTTCCTGCACACCGGCCAGACCCGCCCGGCGACGATGGCGGAACGGGTGAACTTCTTCGAGCGGCTGGAGGCGGCGCTGGATCGCACCGGCTTCTTCACCAGCGAGGAAAAGCGCCCATCGATGGTCCGCACCCTGCGCAACGCCTTCGAACGCATGGAGATGACCGAGCAGGAGGTGCGCACCTTCCACGGCGTCGTCGCCGCCCTGGTGCAGGGCAGCCGCCGGAAAGGCGAGAGCCAGGACTGAATCACCGTTATAGTGGGCGTCCATGGACTATGCGTTGCAGAACATGGACGTCGGGCTGGTGCTGCTGGACAGCGCGCGGCGCGTGCTGACCCTCAATCCGGCGGCGGTGCGGCTGTTGGGGGAACGGGCGGCCGGGCTGGTCGGCGCCTATCTGCACGACCTGCACCCGCCCTCGCACCGGGCCAAGGTGGAACTGCTGCTGGCCGCGGCCGGCGATCCGGCCGCTCCGGCCTCCGCCTGTTCGATGATGGTGGCACTGCCCGGCCGGGTTCTGGTGGTGAAGGCGACCGCGCTGGCGTCCGCCGCTACGGTGGCGGAGGGGAGTGCCGTCACCGCCCTGATGCTGATGGAGGCCGTTCGGCCCGCCGTGGTGGATGCGCAGGCCCCTTCCGTCCCGCCATCCGCATCGCCGCCCGAACCGCTGGTCAAGCTGCCGGTGGAAAAGGGGCAGGGCATCGTCCTGCTCGACCCGGCGGATGCCGTCTACCTGCAGGCCGACGGCCATTACACCACCGTCCACACCGGTGACGGCGCCTTCTTCTGCGGCCTGCCCTTGTCGGAACTGGAGGCGCGGCTCGATCCGCGGTCCTTCGTGCGCACCCACCGCGGCTACATCGTCAACCTGCGCCATGCCCGCGCGGTGGAGCGGCAGGACGGCCGCGCCGCCTTCGTCATGGCCGCCCCTGGCGCTCCCCGCGTGCCGGTCAGCCGCAACCGGGCCGACGCGCTGAAGAAGCGGCTGGCGCTTTAGGCGTCTCCGTTCACGCAGCGATTCCACCGTTCGCGCAGGCCGGATGCCGCTGGTGCTGCGCGGCTTGCGGGCAGGGTCGCGTTTGGCGAAGCATCGATGCCATGTTCCCCACCCCTGGCAACCGGCATGAGGAGGCCGCATCCCGTGGACAGCATCGACGCGCCCGACCGTTACGTCTCGTTCAAGGGAATCGATTGCGAGGGCAACAGCCGCCGCATCATCGACTGGCTGTACATGCACATCGACGATCCGGCCAAGACCAACGCCTTCTGGGAGCGGTTCCGCGCCAAGCTGGCGGTGGCCGAGGACCCGCTGAAGCGGCAGGCCGACGGTCTGTGCCTGCTCTGCTCCAACATCTATTACATCGCCGACCTGTTTGAAGAGCATGACGACGAGGAGGGGCTGGCGATGCTCCGCCGGCTGGAGGACGAGTGCTGTTGACCGGATCACGGATCGGGCGGCGGCGCGGTCAGGGCTTGGCGGCCGGTTCCGGCTCCCGGTCCGCCGCGGCATAAGCCACCCGCCAGACCGTGCCGGAAGCGTCCTCGGCGATCAGCAGGGCGCCGTCGGCGGCGACCGCCAGCCCGCTCGGCCGGCCCCAGACCCGCGGGGTCTCGTCGCCGTCCGACCGGCTGTCGATGCGGAAGCCGGTGACGAAGGTCTCGTAGGTGCCGGTCGGGCGGTTCTTGTCGAAGGGGGCGGTGTCGAACGGCACGAAGGCGATGGCGTATCCGGTGGGACGGGACCGGTTCCACGACCCGCGCAGAGCCACGAAGGCGCCCATGCGGTAGCGTTCCGGGAAATGGGTGGCGTCGCCGAAGACCAGCCCGATCGGCGCGGAATGGGCCTGGAACAGCAGCCCGGGCACCAGCGCCGCCTTGACCAGATCGGGCCGCCGTCCCGCCAGGTCCGGCTGCGGGTTGGTGCCGATGTAGGAATAGGGCCAGCCATAGAAGCCGCCGGGGGTCACCGCCGTCAGGAAATCGGGGACCAGCTGGTCGCCCAGCCCGTCGCGCTCGTTCACCACGGCATAGAGGTCTCCGGTGCCCGGCTTGAAGGCGAGGCCGACCGGGTTGCGCAGCCCGCCGGCGAACAGGCGCTGGCCGCTGCCGTCGATGCGGAATTCCTGGATGGTGGCGCGCGGTTCCGGCTCCACCCCGATGTTCCCCTCCGACCCGATGCCGACGTAGAAATGCCGGCCGTCCGGCGCCACCACGACGGAGCGGGTGTTGTGGCCGCCGCGCTTGCCGAACGCACCCTCCGGGGTCAGCCGCCGCCGCTCCCCCGCCTGTGCGGTCCCGGCCGTCCAGGGCAGCCGCCAGACCCCGTTCAGGTCGCCGACCAGCACCGCCCCGCCATGGAAGGCGAGGCCGAAGGGATGGTCGAAGCCCTCCGCCCAGACCTGTGCCATCTCCGCGTGGCCGTCGCCGTCGCCGTCGCGCAGCAGGGTCAGGGTGCCGGGCCGCTGCTGGGCCACCAGCACGTCGCCGTTGGGCAGGACCAGCAGGTTGCGGGCATTCTCCACCCCGTCGCGGAACAGGGTGACGGTGAAGCCGCGCGGCGCCCGCAGCGGCTGGTCACCGGGCCGCGGCACCAGCACGGCCTCGTTGGCGACGGCGGGCGTGGCATAGGGCTTGGGCAGCGTTTCCATCCGCACATGCACCTCGGCGCCGACCGTCTGCATCGGGTCCGTCCGTACCGGCCCCGTCATCGCCCCCTGCGCCAGCGCCGTCGCGGCCGGGGTGGTGCAGACCGCCAGAGCCAGCAGGCCAGCGCCCAACAGGGTGGCGCCCAACAGATTGGCTGGGAGGAACTTGGCTGGGACGAGGCGGCGGTCGGCCATCGATCGGGCACTTTCAACGGGACGGGAACGGAAACGGGCATCATGACAAATATGGGGCACGATGCCGCCGGCCGCGCGCAAAGGCAGGCGGTGCAAGGGGGGCTGTACCGTCGGGGTCCCCCGCAAGCGCCGGATGTCCCCATCGTCACCGTTGCGCACATCAAGTTGCTTGCGGTCACGGAGCGCACCAGACCATACTCCGACCGATGTAGGCGAAAAGGCTGGCGGCGGGCGCCGGCCGACGGCAGCGGTGCGGCGACGGTTCGGCAATGATGGACAGAAACGCGATCGACGCTGCGGCTCTTGCCCTGTCGCCCACCCGCACCCGCCTGCTGCTTGCCGCCGCCTTTTCGCTGATCGCATTGCTGGGCATCGGTTTCTGGGGCTATGTGGTCTGGGCCGACCGGACGGAGACGCTGCGCCATGCGCAGGAGCAGGCGCAGGCGTCGGCGCGGCTCACGCAGGAGCATGTGCGCCGGACGGTCGCGACCGCCGATCTCGCCATCCGGCGCACTCAGGACCTCATAAGCCGCTACGGCATGCCGGGGCTGGACACCAACCGCGAGGCGTGGATCACCGTCCGCGACATGGTGGACAATTTGCCGGAGATCGCGGCCCTGTGGGTCCATGGTCCCACCGGCGACAATGTGCTGTCCAGCCGCCAGTTTCCGGTGCCGCGCGGCAATGTCGCCGACCGTACCTATTTCCAGGTCCACCGCGACGGCGCGGAATTCCATGTCGGCGAGCGGATCACCGGCAGGATGACCGGCATCCAATCCTTCACGGTTACCCGGCCGGTCCTGCAGGATGGCCGCTTCCTGGGAGTCGTCCACGCCAACATCGACCTTGATTACTACCAGCAGCTGTACGAAAGCCTGGATCTCGGCGCCGGTTCGGCGGTCGCGGTCTACCGCACCGACGGCAAGCCGGTGCTGCGCTTCCCCGACAGCGAACCGCTGGACGGGCCGGACGGCAGGATCGTGCTGCGCCACGCCGCCGAAGCCGCCACCGAGACCTTCGACGTGGAAGGGCACATGCCGGGCGAGCGGCGCATCCTGTCCTATCAGCGGGTGCCGACCCTGCCGCTGGTCGTCTTCGTCGCCCTGTCGGAGCGGACGGAACTGGCGGCGTGGCGGGAGCGGACAGTCCGTGGCGGCATCCTGGTCGGGCTGGCGGTGCTGGCCTGTGCCGGGCTGGCCTACGGTGCCCTGCGCAGCCTGGAGCGCGAGGTGGCCGGCCGCCGCCGGCTGGCCGACACCAATGCCGAACTCGACGCCAAGAAGCAGGAGCTGGAGTCCGCCAACGAGGCCTTCGCCAGCGCCAACCGCCGCCTGAACCTGATCCTGCATTCCGCGTCCGACAGCATCTGCGGCGTCGACCGCGAGGGGCGGATCACCTTCGCCAACCCCGCCACCTCGGTGCTGACCGGCTATGGCAACGAGGAACTTCTGGGCGGGAACCTGCATGCGCTGATCCATTCCCGCCGCGCCGACGGCTCTGCCTTCCCGGCGCTGGAGTGCCCGGTGACCGCGGTGCTGCTGAGCGGGGAAAGCCGGCGCGGGTTGGAGGACACCTACTGGACCAAGGCCGGAAAGCCCTTCCTGGTGGAATACACCGCCTCGCCCATGCTGGCCGACGGCAAGGTGGAGGGGGCGGTGGTGGTCTTCCACGAGATCGCCGAGCGCAAGCGGGCGGAGGCGGCGATGCAGCGCGCCCGGCTGGCGGCGGAGGCGGCGAGCCGCGCCAAGAGCGAGTTCCTGGCCAACATGAGCCACGAGATCCGCACGCCGATGAACGCGATCCTCGGGCTGATCCACCTGCTGCAGCAGACGGAGCTGACCGACCGGCAGGCGGACTACGTGCACAAGGTGCGGGTGTCGGCACAGTCGCTTCTGGGCATCCTGAACGACATCCTCGACTTCTCCAAGGTGGAGGCCGGCAAGCTGGAACTGGAGCGGGTCGATTTCCGCCTGGACGACCTGCTGCAGACGCTGGCGGTGATCGTCGGCTCCGCCGCCCAGGAAAAGGATATCGATGTCCTGTTCTCCGTGGCGCCGGACGTGCCGCTCGACCTGATCGGCGACCCGCTGCGCCTGCAGCAGATCCTGATCAACCTTGCCGGAAACGCCATCAAGTTCACGGAGGCCGGCGAGGTGGTGGTGGCGGTCAAGGTCCGCTCGCTGTCCAACGACCGCGCCGTGCTGGACTTCGCCGTGCGCGACACCGGCATCGGCATCGCGCCGGAGCAGCGCGAACGGCTGTTCCAGGCCTTCAGTCAGGGCGACAGCTCCACCACCCGGCGCTTCGGCGGCACCGGGCTGGGGCTGGCCATCTGCGCGCGGCTGGTCAGGCTGATGAACGGCGCCATGGAGGTGGAGAGCGAGCCCGGCAAGGGCAGCGTCTTCCGCTTCCGTGCGGAGTTCGGGCTTCATGGCGGGAGCGGGGCGGGGCGCGCGATCGCGGCCGGGCCGGCCGGCCGGCTGCCGCGTCAGGTTCCGCGCGACCTGACGGTTCTGGTGGTGGACGACAACGCCACCGCGCGCGAGGTGCTGAGCGAGATCGCCGCCGCCTTCGGCTGGGCGGTGACCGCCTGCGCCGACGGACAGGCAGCCATCGACGAGTTGGAGCGGGCGGCGGCGGCCGGCAACCCCTATGACGTCGTGCTGATGGACTGGAAGATGCCGGGGATGGACGGGATCGAGGCGGCGCGCCGCATCCGTGCCGATGCCCGTGCCGGCACCCCGATGATCATCGTCATCAGCGGCTATGGCCGCGACCGGCTGGGTGCCCGTTTCGAAGAGACCGGAGCCGCCGGATTCCTGGTGAAGCCGGTCACCGCCTCCACCCTGCTCGACGCCGTCACCGTCGCCTATGCCCGGACGGAGCCGCCCGGCGAGGGCGTCCGCCTCCCCGCCGCCATTCCGGCCCCGGCTTTTCCCACGCTTCGATCCGAGGCGGAGGGCGGCGGGCGGCCGGACGGGGGGCTTTCCGGGGCGGCCTGGGATGCCAGCCGGGCTCTGCACGGCCGCCGGCTTCTGCTGGCCGACGACAATGCCATCAGCCAGCAGGTGGCGCGCGAAATCCTGGAGCGGGCGGGGGCGGCCGTCACCGTGGCCGCCACCGGGCGGCAAGCGGTGGACTGCGTGCGCGCGGCCGCCCAGCCCTTCGACGCCGTGCTGCTGGACGTGCAGATGCCGGACATGGACGGCTTCGCCGCGACCGCGGCGATCCGTGCGCTCCCGGGCGGGCGGGATCTGCCGATCATCGCGATGACTGCCAGCGCCTTGCCCGCCGACCGTCAGCGCTGCCTGGACAACGGAATGGATGCCCATGTGCCGAAGCCGCTCGACCTGCCGCAGCTGTTCGCCACGCTGGCCCGCTGGATCGGACCACCGCTGGTGGCGATCCGGCCCTGCACGCCCTGCGCCGCCGGACCGATCCCCTCACGCGGCCAGACAATGCTGACCGCCGCGGCCTCTCCCGGCATCGCCATGCCGCCCGCGGCGGTGTCGGACCAGGCCGCAGGGGACCGGCCGAGCGACCTGCCAAGTGACCTGCCGGGTATCGATCTGGCCGACGCGCTCAACCGGCTCGGCGACGATTCCGGGCTGTTCCGCCGCTTCATCGGCCAGTTCGCGTCAGGCTACGGCGATGTCGCCGACCGGATTTCGGCGGCATTGGGCTCCGGCGACCTGACGACCGCCAAGGGCATCGCGCATGAACTGAAGAGCGTCGCCGGCAATGTCGGCGCCGTGCGCCTGTCCGCTGCCGCCGACGCGGTGCAGATCGCCGCGCAAAGGGGCGATGCCGCCGCGGCCGCCGCCCAGGTGCCGGTGCTGCACGCCGAACTGGCCTTGGTGCTGGAGAGCGCTGCCCTGCTGGCGGCGACGGCCGACGGTCGTGGGAACCCGGCAGGCGCCGGCAACTCCGGCCGGTCGGCGGAAAACCGCAAGGAGTTGGCGGAGCGACTGCCGCAGTTCGCAACATTGTTACATGACAGCAACTTCGCAGCGGCGGAAGAGTTCGCTATGCTGGCACCGTTGCTGACGGATTCGGTCGAGCCCTCGACGATCAAGGGGCTGTCCGCCGCCATCGACGGTCTGGATTTCATCAAGGCGCTTGGGATCGTGCAGCGGATCGCGCGTGACCTTGGCCTCTCATTGCCGACGGTCTGAACGCGCCCATGGCCGAACCCCGCCCGAAGATATTGGTGGTGGACGATATTCCGTCCAACGTCCATGTGCTCAGCCGCATCCTGAAGGGCGACTACGACATCTATTTCGCCACCGACGGCGAAAAGGCGCTGGATCTCGTCCAGGCGCGGATGCCCGATCTTGTCCTGCTGGACATCATGATGCCGGGGATGGACGGCTTCGAGGTATGCCGCCGCATCAAGGCCGACCCGGCCACCCATGACATCCCCGTCATCTTCATCTCCGCCAAAAGCGAGGTGGAGGACGAGACCCGTGGGCTGGAGGTCGGGGCCATCGACTTCATCACCAAGCCGATCAGCCCGCCCATCGTGAAGGCGCGGGTGCGCAACCACCTGCTGCTGAAACGCCAGACCGATCTGCTGCGCAGCCTGTCCTTCCTGGACGGGCTGACCGGCATCGCCAACCGCCGCCGCTTCGACGATGCGATGACCCGCGAATGGCGGCGCTGCGCCCGCTCGCACCTGCCGCTGTCGCTCATCATCCTCGATGTCGACCATTTCAAGGCCTACAACGACCAGTACGGCCATCAGGCCGGCGACGAATGCCTGCGCGTGGTGGCCGAGGTGCTGGCGGATAGGGCGAGGCGGCCGAGCGACCTCGTCGCCCGCTATGGCGGCGAGGAGTTCGTCTGCCTGCTGCCGGAGACGGATGGGCCCGGCGCCACCCGCGTCGCCGAAGGCTTCCGGGCCGGCGTGGCCGAACGGCGCATCCCGCACGCCCAGTCGCCCGTCGCCCCCTTCGTCACCATCAGCCTCGGCGTCGCCACCGTGATCCCGTCCACCGACGGCAGTCCGGAGCGGCTGGCGGAGATGGCCGACCAGCTGCTCTATCGTGCCAAGCGCGCCGGCCGCAACCGCGTGCAGGACGCAACGGTGCCGGCGCTGTGACCGCCCCGCCGTCCGCCGCCCCGCCCGCTGCGCCTGCATTCCATGATGTCCGCGGCCGAGGCTTCTCCCGCCGCTCGACGCTGGACGCCGCATGGGACTGGATCGACGGCCGGGTCGTTCCGCCGTCCGCCCGGCCTTTGCCGCTAGCGGATTGCGGCGGTCTGGTGCTGGCGGAGGCGGTCGGAGCGGTGGGCGACTGGCCGCCGTCCGACCGGGCCGCGACGGACGGCTATGCCGTGGCGGCGGCCGATACGCTGGGTGCCAGCTCCTACAATCCGGTGCCGCTGATGGGTGCGGTTGCAGTGGTGGCCGGCGATCCGCTGCCGCCGGACTGCGACGCGGTGATCCCGTATGAAGCGGCGCAGGCCGCCGGCCCCTTCGTCGAGGCGGTCGATGCCGTGGCGCCCGGCAGCGGGGTGGAGCGCCGGGGCGCCTGGATGGCGGATGGAGGCCCGCTGCTGCCGGCCGGCCGGCGCCTGCGCCCCGCCGATCTCGGCCTGCTCGCCGCCGCCGGGCACCGCGCCCTGCCGGTCCTGCCGGCACCGCGGGTGCGGATCCTGCTCGCCGGCGGTCCCAAGGCCGGCGCGCCGGAGCAGTTGGGAGACATGCTGGCCGCGCTGGTCCGGCGCGACGGCGGCAATGTCGAGGCGGTCGTCCCGTTGCCCGCCGACATGGATGCGCTGGCTGACGCCTTCACCCAGCCCGGCGCCGACCTGATTCTGTCGGCCGGACGCACCGGAACCGGTCCGGACGATGCGGCGCCGCCCGCGCTGGCGAAGGCCGGCGGCCTCGACCTGCACGGCATCGCCATGCGGCCGGGGGGAAGTGCCGGGCTGGGAGCCGCAGGCGGCACCCCGGTCCTGCTGCTTCCGGGCGAGCCGATGGCGGCGCTGGCGGCTTACGAGCTGCTGGCCGGGCGCGCGGTGCGGCGTGCCGCCGGCTTGCCCGCCGCGCTGCCCCATGCCACCGTTCAAGCGGTGACCGCGCGCAAGCTGGTCTCTGAAATCGGTTGTCTCGACCTGCACCGGGTCCGGCTGGCCGACGACGGCCGGCTGGAGCCGGCCGCTTCGCCCGGCTGGCCCGGACTGGCCGCCGCCGCGCGGGCCGACGGCTTCGTCCTGATCGGGGCGGACAGCGAAGGCGTGCCGGACGGCGTTGCGGTTACCATGTATCGTTTCGCCTGATCTTACTCTGCAAGGGTTTGCCGCGTGCACAGTTCCGACCCCAGCCGCGAGGACATCCGCCGTTTCGTCGCCCAGGCCGCCCGCCAGGACCAGTTCCTGGAGGTGGTGAGCGGGGAAGAGGCGCGCGCCCGCTTCCACCGTCACCTCGATCTGTCTCCTCGCGGGGAGGAACGGGTGCCCCTGGCCGCATCCCTTGGCCGCGTGCTGTCCGCCGATGTGGTGGCGGATGTGGACGTGCCCGGCTTCGACCGTTCTGTGGTGGACGGCTTCGCCGTGCGCGCCGCCGATACGGTGGGCGCTGCGGAGGACAGCCCGGTCGCCCTGCGCCTGAACGACGAGGTGCTGGCCGCCGGCCATGCACCCGAACTGACGGTGGAGCCCGGAACCGCCACGGTGATCGCAACCGGCGGCATGCTGCCGCGCGGTGCCGATGCGGTGGTGATGGTGGAGACGACGGAGGCGGTGGAGCGGTCGGACGGCCTGTTCGTCACGCTGACCCGTCCGGCCAACCCCGGCGCCTTCGTCGCCGCCGCCGGGTCCGACATCGGCCGGGGGGAGGTGGTCCTGCGCAAGGGCCAGGCCCTGACCTCGCGCGAAATCGGCGTGCTCGCCGCCATCGGACTGGCCGAGGTCGCGGTGGTGCGCCGGCCGCGCGTCGCCATCCTGTCCACCGGCGACGAGATCGTGGCGCCCGGCCAGCCGATCCGCACCGGGGCGGTCTATGACAGCAACGGCGCCATCCTGGCCGCCGCGGTGGCCGAACTGGGGGCCGAGCCGGTGCCGCTGGGCATCGCCCCGGACGAGGACGCGGCGCTGGAGCGGCTGGTCGCCCAGGGGCTGCAGTGCGACGCGCTGCTGCTGTCGGGCGGCACCTCGAAGGGGGCGGGCGACCGCTCCCACCGCATCGTGGCGCAGCTGTCCGATCCCGGCATCGTCGCCCATGGCGTGGCGCTGAAACCCGGCAAGCCGCTGTGCCTTGCGGTGACCGGCGGCAAGCCGGTGGTGATCCTGCCGGGCTTCCCGACCTCGGCCATGTTCACCTTCCACAGCTTCGTGGCGCCGGTGATCCGCGCCCTGTCCGGCCTGCCGCCCGCGACGGCGGAGGAGGTGCCGGCCACCCTGCCGGTGCGGCTGGGGTCGGAGCGTGGGCGCACCGAATATGTCATGGTCTCGCTGGTCCATGGCGCCGATGGGGACGCGCTGGCGGCCTATCCGCTGTCCAAGGGATCGGGCGCCGTCACCGCCTTCAGCCATGCCGACGGCTTCCTCGCCATCGACGCCCAGGCCGAGGCGGTGGAAGCCGGGACGCCGGTCTCGGTCCAGTTGCTCGGCCGTTCGGTGACGCCTGCCGACCTGATCGTGGTGGGCAGCCAGTGCATCGGCCTCAACGCCGTGCTCGGCGGCCTGATCGGCGAGGGGATGACGGTGAAGGCGCTGAATGTCGGTTCGATGGGCGGGCTGGCGGCGGCGCGGCGGGGCGAGTGCGACATCGCGCCGGTCCATCTGATGGATCCCGCCACCGGCACCTACAACACGCCCTTCCTGGCGCCGGGGCTGGACCTCGTCACCGGATACCGCCGGATGCAGGGCATCGTCTTCCGCCGCGGCGACCCGCGCTTCGAGGGCAAGTCGGCGGCAGAGGCGGTCGCGGCGGTGGCGGGCTTGCCCGACTGCATCCTGATCAACCGCAATGCCGGCAGCGGCACCCGCATCCTGACCGACCGGCTGCTGGGGCCGGCGCGGCCGACCGGCTATTGGACACAGGCCAAGTCGCACAATGCCGTCGCCGTCGCGGTGGCGCAGAACCGCGCCGATTGGGGTGTGGCCATCGGGACGGCTGCGACCATGTACGGGCTGGGCTTCCTGCCGCTGCAGGAGGAGCATTACGACTTCATCGTCCCCGCCGCCCGTCGCAACCGTCCGGCGGTCCGCCGCTTCGTCGAGGCGCTGGAGACGCCGGAGGTGGCGGAGGCCCTGCGTGCCATGGGGTTCATGCGATAGGGTGTGAACAATTCTTCCGTCAAATCCGAACAAAATGCCGCAGGTCAGGATTTTTCGTGATCCGACGGCCGGGCGGTTGCGTACCGACGGTCACGATGCGACATACAGCCCGGCGTCACGGCCGGTGGCGTGGGGGACCGGTGCAGGAGACCTGAAAAGGTGCCTGGAAAGGGGAGGGTGCCGCGAATTCCGGGAATGGGTGCCATCCCCGGCTTGTGCGGCGGCCGATGTTCCCCTTGAATGGGTCCATGCAGGACCAGCACACCCCCGCGGCCGACATGGCCCCCAGCCTGGAAGACCTGCTCGTCGCCGTCGGGCGCGAGCGGGACCGTCAGGCGTTCGGGGTTCTGTTCGGCCACTTCGCGCCACGGCTGAAGACGTATCTGCGCCGGTTGGGATGCGATTCCGCCGGCGCGGAAGAACTCGTTCAGGAGGTCATGCTGTTGGTCTGGCGTCGTGCCGAAACCTATGATCCGATCCATGCCTCGGCCGGCACCTGGGTGTTCACCATCGCGCGCAACAAGCGAATCGACGTGTTGCGCCGCGAACAGCGGCCGGAGATCGATCCAGACGATCCGGCCCTGGTCCCCGAACCCCAGGAGGCCGCCGACCGGCGGATCGAGGCGAAGGAGAGCAGCGGCCGCCTGCGCGCCGCGCTGAAGGACCTGCCGCACGAACAGGCCGAACTGCTGCGCATGGCCTATTTCGAGGACAAGCCGCACAGCGTCATCTCCGCGGAGCACGGCATCCCGCTGGGCACCGTGAAATCGCGGCTGCGTCTGGCGATGGAACGCCTGCGCCGGTCGCTGAGGGATGTGGGATGAGGCATTTCCGATGATTCGGCCCAGCCACCATCCGGGCGATACCCTGCTGATCGACTATGCCGGCGGCGCCCTGTGCGAAGGCGCGTCGCTCGCGGTGGCGACCCATCTGGCCTTCTGTCCCGCCTGCCGCCACGAGGTGGCGGAGATGGAGGCGATCGGCGGTGTCCTGCTCGACGAACTGGAGCCGGAACCGCTGTCCAGCGGCTGCCTGGAAGCGCTGATGGCCCGCCTGGACCATGAGCGGCCGGCGCCCTGCCGTCCTACTCCGAAGCCGCCGGCCGAGCAGTCGCGCTATCCGGAGCCGCTGCGCAGCTACCTGCGCGGCCGTCTCGACCGTGATGGCCGGATCGGGGAGGGCGGTTGGCGCTTTCTGCAGCCGGGCATGCGCTGCATGGATCTGCTGTCCGGTCCGAACGGGACGACCCGGCTGATCCGCATGAAGGGCGGCGTCGGCGTGCCCAAGCACACCCATGGCGGCATCGAACTGACCGTGGTGCTGGAGGGCGGCTTCTCCGACGAGTTCGGCGCCTTCCTGCCCGGCGACCTCGCCATCGGCGACCCGTCGCTGGTCCACCGGCCGGTGTCGGACCCGGAGGGCTGCCTGTGCCTCGCCACCACCATCGGTGGCCTGAGGCTGACCGGTCCTGTGGGGCGGCTGTTCAACCGCTTCATCAAGTTCTGAGGCGGGGACCGGCCTGAGGGCTGGCCCTACCGCGCGCAGTCCGCCAGCCCGTCCCGGCGCACCACCGCCATCCGCCGCTCGATCACCCCCGCCCGCCTGACGACATAGGGGCCGGGGCGGGTGGGCGACCAGTTGCGCGGGCTGGGCAGCACCACGGCCAGCAGCGCCGCCTCGCGCCGGGTCAGCGCCGCGGCGGACTTGCCGAAATGGTGCCGCGCCGCGGCCTCCGCGCCATAGACGCCGTCGTCCCACTCCACGATGTTCAGATAGACCTCCAGGATGCGGCGCTTGGTCCACAGCCCTTCGATCAGAAGGGTGAACCAGGCCTCCGCCCCCTTGCGGGTCCAACTGCGGTCGGGCCAGAGGAAGGTGTTCTTGGCGGTCTGCTGGCTGATGGTGCTGCCGCCGCGCAGGCGCTTGCCCTCCTCGTTGTCTTCGAAGGCGCCTTCGATCGCGGCCCAGTCGAAGCCGCCATGGCCGCAGAAATTGCTGTCCTCCGACGCGATCACCGCCTCCACCAGGGCTGGCGAGATGCGTTCCAGCGGCTCCCAGTCGCGCGACAGGCCGGAGCCGCCCAGCGCCCGGATCAGCATCAGCGGCGTCGCCGGCGGCGGCACGATCCGGTAGAGCGCGGCCCACAGAATGGTGAAGGCCACCAGACCCGCCACCCCGATCAACGCCCAGCGCAGCAGCTTCCGCATAAAGTCCCGTCTCCGCTCGGCTCCCCCGGACTTCCCTCAATGGGGGTGAAGCGGCGGCCCGTCAACATCCGGCACTCGCTTTGCGGCATGCCGCCGCCATATAGTGCCGCCGATGGACCTGACCGCCGATCCCACTCCGCTCCACAGTCTCGACGACGCGCCTGCCATGGTGGCCGGCGCGCGCCGCGTCGTGTCGCTGACGCTCGACGGCGAGGTGGAGGAACTGTCGCTGGCCGCCGCCGCATCGAAGGTGCGCCGCCAGCCGCCGCTGGTCTGCCATGCCCGCGCCTTCGCCCGCCGATTGGGGATCGACGGCTTCCCGGCCTTCGATGTGCTGGAGCTGTTCGCCTTCGTCCACCCCGCCCGTTTCTGCGTCCCCACCCCGCGCGGCATCGCCGAGGCGCTCGACCTCCCCACCCCGGATGGGCACGAGGCGGAAGCGCTGGCCCTGCAGCGCGCCGTGCGCCGCCTGCTGGGCGATCTCGGCGCCCCCTTGACTCCTGGGGGGCGCGAGGAGTCCTCCGACCCCGTCGCCTTCGCCTGGGAGATGGGGCGCGCCGGCTGGCCCTGGGCACCCGCGGTGCTGGCGGCGCTCGGCAAGCCGGACGGACCGGAAAAGGGCGCCGCCCGCTCGGGCCTGCGCGTCTGGACCCGCATCAAGGAGTGGGAGGAGGGTGCGCCGCCGCCTCCGCCCGCGCAGAACCCGGTCGATCCCGATGAGGCACGCCGCCGCCTCGCCGCCATGCTGTCGGCCAACGTGTTGGGCAAGGTGGCGGAGCCGCGGCCGCAGCAGGCCGATTACTCCAGCGCGGTGTCCGCCGCCTTCGCCCCGCGCCAGTTGCCCGACACGCCCAATGTCGTCTTGGCGGAGGCCGGGACCGGCGTCGGCAAGACGCTGGGCTACCTCGCGCCGGCCACAGTGTGGGCGGAGAAGAATGGCGGGACGGTGTGGATTTCCACCTACACCCGCAACCTCCAGCACCAGATCGACGGGGAACTGGACCGGCTCTATGCCGACCCGGCGACCAAGGCGCGCAAGGTGGTGTTGCGCAAGGGGCGCGAGAACTACCTGTGCCTGCTGAACCTGGAAGAGGCGGTGCGCGCCATGCCCTTCCAGCCGCACAACGCCATCGGCGTCGGGCTGATGGCGCGCTGGGCGGCGGCGACGCGCGACGGCGACATGACCGGCGGCGACTTCCCCGGCTGGCTGGTCGACATTGCCGGGCGCGGCCCGACCATGGGGCTGGCCGACCGCCGCGGCGAGTGCATCTATTCCGCCTGCGACCATTACGCCCGCTGCTATATCGAGAAGAGCGTGCGCCGGGCGCGGCGCGCCGACATCGTCATCGCCAACCACGCGCTGGTGATGGTGCAGGCGGCGCTTGGCGGCGGCGAGGAGCCGACGCTGCCCAGCCGCTATGTCTTCGACGAGGGGCACCATGTCTTCGACGCCGCCGACAGCGCCTTCGCCGGCCACCTGACCTGCCGCGAGACGCAGGAGCTGCGACGCTGGCTGCTGGGGGCGGAGGAGACCGGCCGCAGCCGCGCCCGTGGCCTGAAGCGCCGGCTGGAGGACATCGTTGCCGGCGACGAGGAGGCGCTGCGCCACCTCGACGACATCCTGATGGGCGCCCGTGTGCTGCCCGGCGACGGCTGGTCGGCGCGGCTGGCCGCCGACAACCCGCAGGGGCCGACCGAGCGTTTCCTGCTGCTGGCCCGCCAGCAGGTCTACGCCCGCACCGCCGGGCAGGGCGGCCCCTACAGCCTGGAGGCGGACAAGGCCTATCCGGTCGATGGCCTGCTGGAGGCGGCGGCGGAGCTGGAACAGGCGCTGGTCCGCCTGTCGGAACCGGTGGAGGCGCTGGCCCGCCGGCTGGCGCAGCGGCTTGAGGACGAGAGCGCCGAACTGGATTCCGACCAGCGCCGCCGCATCGACGCCCTGTCGCGCAGCCTGCACCGCCGCGGCACCCTGACGGTGGAGGCCTGGCGCGCCATGCTGCGCACCCTGCCGACCGAAACGCCGTCGCACTTCGTCGACTGGTTCGCGGTGGAGCGGATCGACGGCCGCGACGTCGATGTCGGGCTGTACCGCCACTGGGTCGATCCGACGGTTCCCTTCGCCGAGGCGCTGGCCGGTCCGGCCCACGGGCTGGTGGTGACCTCCGCCACGCTGACCGACGGCACCGGCGATGTCGGGCAGGACTGGCGCGCGGCGGAGGACCGCTGCGGCGCCAGCCACCTGCCGGCCCCGGCGATCCGCGCCCAGGTCCCGTCGCCCTTCGACTATCCGAACCGCACCCGCGTCTTCGTGGTCAACGACGTGCGCAAGGACGATCTGGGGCAGGTGTCGGCGGCCTACAAATCGCTGTTCCTGGCGGCGGGCGGCGGCGGGCTCGGCCTGTTCACCGCGATCAGCCGCCTGCGCGCCGTGCGCGACCGCATCGCCGAGCCGCTGGATCAGGTCGGCATCCCGCTCTACGCCCAGCATGTCGATCCATTGGACGTGTCCACCCTGATCGACATCTTCCGCAACGAGGAGCATGCCTGCCTGCTCGGCACCGACGCGGTGCGCGACGGGGTGGACGTGCCGGGCCGCTCGCTTCGCCTGATCGTCTTCGACCGCGTTCCCTGGCCGCGTCCCGACATCCTCCACCGTGCCCGCCGCGAGGCCTTCGGCCGCCGCCGCTACGAGGACATGATCACGCGGCTGCGCCTGAAGCAGGCTTTCGGCCGTCTGGTCCGCCGCGCCGACGACACCGGCGTCTTCGTCCTGCTCGACTCCATGATGCCGAGCCGGCTGGCCGGTGCCTTCCCGGAGGGGGTGGAGATGCGTCGCGTCGGTCTGAAGCAGGCGGTGGAGGAGACGGCGGAGTTCCTGCGGGGGTGGTGAGGCTACTCCAGCGTCGGCATCACCCGCCGCATGTAGGAGTCGAACAGTGGAACGGTAAAGGCCGTGTCGCCGTGCTGGGGAGAGTAGATCATCCCTTTCTTGATCAGCTTGCCACGCGTCGGACCAACGCTCGTGGTTTTCAGGCCGAGACAGTCGGCGACATCTCCCGAACGATGTGCGCCCGGGCCGAATTCAGCCAAAGCGCGCATGTAGCGCTTTTCGGAAGGAGTGCAGCGGTCGAAGCGGACGCGGAAGAAGCTCTCGTCCAACGTTCTAATCGATATATCGGTTGCCCGGACGACATCGCCATATGTAATGGAAGGACCGGACGCGATGTTCCAAGCATCGTGCGCCCATTGCTGAAGAAAATAAGGATACCGCTCGGTAACCCGAAGTATTTCTTTGATTGCCTCAGGCTTGAAACTCGCACCTTCCGCGATAGCCGGCCCGGCTATGGCCGCCTCTGCATCAATCTCGTCGAGTGCGCCGATCTTCGGGTAACGGAATAGCCGCTCGGAATAGGATTTGGACTCTCCGGCCAAACCGAGGATCTGCGGCAACCCAGCACCGATCAGGGTCAAAGGCAACTGCGCTTGACTGATCTTGTGAATGGACATGATCAATGCGCTGAACTCCTTCTCCGATAGGTATTGGAGTTCATCGACGAAAAGCGCCACGGGGCAGCCGACCGCTTTTGCAGCGTCCCCGACGGCAAGGAAGAGGTTCGGCAGATCGACTTCGATGTCGCCGCTGTCGGCAACCCCGGTTTCGGACTCGATACCCAACTCGATGTCGAGTTCGCCGACCTTCACCTTGATGCTGCCCAGAAAGCTTTTCAGCACGCGCAATCCACGGCGAACCTTGTCTTTCCCGTTCTCAAATCGGCTGAGAGAAAGCAATAAGGATCGCAGGCCCGGCGCGATCAGTTCGGCGAACGGCTTTGCTTCATGAGCTTCGACGATGTGGGTCTTGTAACTCTGTTCTTCGGCGATCTCCTTGATGCGCACAAGAAGCACGGTTTTTCCGACGCCACGCAAGCCGACCAGTATTGAGCTTTGGGCAGCCCGCCCTATGGCGATCCTTTGCAGTGCGACGCGCGCATCATCGAGGACGGAGGAGCGTCCGGCCAGTTCCGGGGGCGGGTTACCGGCACCGGGAGCGTAGGGGTTACGGACGCGATCCATCCCAGACCTCTTTGTATCGACTTTATCCATTTTGACCTGGATATTGGTAAAAACGGGTAAACTCGATACAAAGAGATGTCAATGGTCCTGACGGCCGACGAACCTCACCCGCCAGGCGCATACACCGCCAGCAGCGCCGACAGGGTCACCACGCTGAACACCGTGGACACCAGGATCGCCGAGGACGTGCGCTCCACATAGGTCTGGTATTGGGTGGCCACCACGAAGGTCAGGGCGCCGGTCGGCAGTGCCGCCAGGATCACGGCGCTGCCGGTCCAGAACGGGTCCATCGGGAACAGGGTCTGCGTCAGCACCCAGGCCAGCGCCGGATGCACCAGCAGCTTCAGCGCGCTGATCCACCCCGCCTCCGCCAGCCCGGCGGTCAGCCGCTGCGAGGCCAGGAACAGGCCGATGGCGAACAGGGCGCAGGGGCCGGCGGGGGAGCCCATCAATTCGCAGAAGGTGGCGATCGGCTTGGGCACCGCCACGCCGGGCAGCAGCGCCGACCAGGCGAGGCCGGCGGCGGTGGACAGGATCAGCGGGTTCTTCGCCAGCGCGCGCCCGACGTCGCGCAGCGCCTTGCCCACCCCGTTGCCGTGGCTGTTGGCGAACTCCATCCAGACCACGGCGATGCCGACCATGATGGCGCTCATGATCACGGTCGCCAGGATGGTGGGCGCCAGATGGTCCGGGCCGAAGGCGGCCAGGAACAGCGGGATGCCCATGTAGCCGGTGTTGGAGAAGGCGGCGTTCAGCCCCTGCATGCACTGGATCTGCGTGCGTTCCCGCCGCAGGAGCCGGCCGATGACCGCCCCCAGCGCATAGACCAGCAGCATCGACCCCAGGAAGGCGCCGATGAAGGGGCCGTTGAAGATCTCCGGGATCGACCGTCGCGCCGTGCCCAGGAACAGCACCGGCGGCAGCGCCATCCAGTAGACGAACTTGTTGAGCGCCTCCGACGAAGCCGCGCCCAGCAGCTTCGACTTTCCGGACAGGAAACCGGCCAGGATGATGGCGAATACGGGAAAAGCGACATTGAGGACGACGTTCATGATGCGCGACAATAGGGGGAGCCAACCGTCGCGTCGAGCGACCGACCCCTCCGCCCCGAGCATGGCACCCTTGACGCCGCACAAGCGGCGTCGGACGCCGGGCTTGACGCGGGTGGAGCGGCGTTCGAGATTGCCGCCCGGACACGCGACCGCTCCCCGAGGGAGACCGCCTCATGAGAAAGCCGACAGACGCAATGATCGACCACCACAGCGCCCTCATCTACGTCATGGTCCTGGTATCCGCCTGCGACGGCGACATGACCGACGCGGAACTGGAGGCCATCGGCGAGAATGTGCGCTACCTGCCGATCTTCAAGGATTACAGCGGCGATCAGGTGATGGCCGCCACCCGCGAATGCACCGCCATGCTGACCGACAATGACGGGCTGGACACCGTGCTGACCATTGTCGAGCAGGCGCTGCCGGCCAAGCTGCGCGAGACCGCCTATGCGGTTGCCTGCGACATCGCCGCCGCCGATCCCAAGGCCTCGCAGGAGGAGCTGCGCATGCTGGAGCTGATCCGCCACCGGCTTGGGGTGGACCGGCTGTGCGCCGCCGCCATCGAACGCGGCGCCCGCGCCCGCCACATGCGCCTGTGATCCTGCCGGCCTTCTTCTGAAAGCCCGGAATTTTACCGAAAGCCCGGATTCTACCGAAAGCCTGGACATGAGCGAAGAGACCACCCGCCCCGACCTTTCCGGCCAGCGCATCGGCTTCATCGGGCTTGGCCTGATGGGCAAGCCGATGGCCCGCGCCCTGGCCCGCGCCGGTGCGGAGCCGGTGGTGACCAGCCGCAGCCCCGGTCCGGTCGCCGAACTGGCGGCGGAGGGAATGATCGCCGCCACCGGTCCGGCCGCGGTCGCCGGACAGGCCGGGATCATCATCCTGATGCTGACCGATACGGCGGCGGTGGAGACGGTGGCCGACGCGCTGCTTCCGGTCCTGCGCCCCGGTCAGCTGGTGATCGACATGGGCACCACCGCGGTCGCCGCCACCCGTGCGCTCGCCGAGCGGGCTGCCGCTGCCGGCGCGGACTGGCTCGACGCTCCCGTTTCCGGCGGCACGGTGGCGGCGGAGGCCGCGGCACTGACCATCATGGCCGGCGGTTCCGACGCCGCCTTCGCCCGTGCCCTGCCGGTGCTGCAGGCGATGGGCCGCCGCATCACCCATGTCGGGGCCAGCGGCGCCGGACAGATCGCCAAATCGGCCAATCAGGTCATTGTCGCCCTCACCATCGGCGCCGTGGCGGAGGCGCTGGCCCTGGCGCGTGCGGCCGGCGCCGATCCGGCGAAGGTGCGGGACGCCATCCGCGGCGGCTTCGCCGAATCCCGCATCCTCGACCTGCATGGCGGCCGCATGGTCAGCGGCGACTTCACGCCGGGCGGCCGCGTCACCACCCAGGTCAAGGATCTGCGGCAGGCGGAAGAACTGGCCCAGCAGTCCGGCATCGACCTTCCGACGCTCGGCCTGTCGCTGGAACTGTTCGAGATGCTGGTCGAACAGGGAGACGGCGCGCTGGACCATTCCGCGCTCTATCGCCTGTTCGCGCGCTGAAAGGACCCTTCGAGCCCCGACTATGGTTGTATGCGTCAACACCTCGCATTGCCTTAAGCAATAATCCTGATCCATACCGGCTGGAGGTGTTGCAGTTCTGTGACGCCGCGGCGGGGGATGGCAATGTCGTTGCGCATGATTCTGGTTGGGGTTCTCACGTCGCTCGGTCTGATGCTGGGCTTCGAGGCATTGAACGGCATCACCACGCTGGAAACCGCCAACGGACGGATGAAGTCGGTCTATGAGGACCGGGTGGTGCCGCTGCGGGACCTGAAGATCGTCTCCGACGCCTACGCGGTGATGATCGTCGACACCTCGCACAAGGTCCGCGCAGGGGCGATGCCCTGGACCGACGGCGCCGCTTCCGTGCGCAAGGCCCTGACCACGGTGCGCGAGCGCTGGCAGGCCTACACCTCCACCTCGCTGACGGCGGAAGAGTCCCGGATGGTGGCGGAGACGCGGGCGGCGATGGAGCGGGCCGACGCCGGCGTCGCCACGCTGCTGCGCGTTCTGGACGGCGGCGACAAGGCGGGGCTGGAAGCCTTCATCGCCCGCGACCTGTACCCCACCATCGACCCGGTGACGGAGCATGTCAGCGGCCTGATCGACCTTCAGGTCCGTGTCGCCGGCAACGACTTCGCCGACTCCCAGAAGTCTTACGAGCGCGAGCGCCGCGGCTCCTGGATGCTGCTTGCCGGCGCGGCCCTGCTGCTGGCGGCCGGGATCGCCGTCGTGATCCGCCGGGTGATCGCGCCGCTGACGGCGATGACCGCCGCCATGGCCCGGCTGGCCGGCGGCGACGTGACCGTGACGGTTCCCGCGACCGACCGCGGCGACGAGATCGGCCGGATGGCCCGCGCCGTGGCCGTGTTCAAGGACAACGCCATCGAAAAGCAGCGCATGGAGGCGGAGCAGGATCGGCAGAAACAGAACATGGAGGCCGAACGGCGCCGCATGATGGCCGAATTGGCCGACCGGTTCGAACAGGCGGTTCGCGGCGTGGTCGCCCAGGTCAGCGCCGCCGCCGGGCAACTGACCGCCAACGCGCGGTCGTTGTCGACGCTGGCGGAGCAGAGCCGCTCGCAGGCCGCGGCGGTGGCGGGTGCCAGCGAGCAGACCTCCGCCAACGTGCAGACCGTCGCCGCCTCGGCCGAGGAGATGGCCGCTTCCATCGGGGAGATCACCCGGCAGGTCAGCGACACGGCGGCCGTCGCGCGCCACGCCGCCGAACGGGCCGGCCGCACCGATGCCACCATCCGCCAGTTGGCCGACCATGCCAAGGCCATCGGCGACGTCGTGCAGCTGATCAACGCCATCGCCGCCCAGACCAATCTGCTGGCGCTGAACGCCACCATCGAAGCGGCGCGCGCCGGCGAGGCCGGCAAGGGCTTTGCGGTGGTGGCCGGCGAAGTCAAGAACCTCGCCAACCAGACGGCCAAGGCGACCGAGGAGATCGCGAGCCAGATCGGCAGCATGCAGGGCGTGACCGGCGAAGCGGTGGACGCCATCACCGAGATCGGCCGGACCATCGACGACATCAACCGCATCGCCGCCTCCGTCGCCGCGTCGATCGACCAGCAGGATGCCGCCGCGCGCGAGATCGCCCGCAACGTCCAGCAGGCCGCGGTGGGAACGGAGGAGATTTCCTCCAACATCGTGGTGGTGCGTCAGGCGGCCGACGACACCGGCAGTGCCGCCCGCGACGTGCTGGGTGCGGCCGATATCCTGTCCGCCGACGCCGACCGGCTGTCGACGGAGGTGGAGCGTTTCATCCGGCAGGTGCGGACCGCCTGATCGGCGATCCCGCTCCGGCCGGCCTGTTCCGGTCGCCAATCCCTTCCGTTGCGGCAAAGGGGCAGTTTTCGCAAGTTTCTTCTCAAAACGGTTGAGCGCAGGCGCCGCATCGTCCATTCTCCCGGCTTTCCACGGGGCGGCGGACCATCTGCCGTTCCACCGGCTTAAGACGGGTCAGGCGGCGATGACGGGCGAACGCATCTATCTTTACGACACCACGCTGCGCGACGGGGCGCAGACCCAGGACGTGGATTTCTCGGTCGCCGACAAGATTGCGATTGCCAAGGACCTCGACCGGCTGGGCATCGACTATGTCGAAGGCGGCTGGCCGGGCGCCAACCCGACCGACGACCAGTTCTTCGCCGAGGCGCCGGAGCTGACCCGCGCCACCTTCACCGCCTTCGGCATGACCCGCCGCCCCGGCCGCAGCGCCGCCAACGACCCGCAGCTGACCGCGCTGGTGCAGTCGCGCGCCAAGGCGGTCTGCATGGTCGGCAAGACCTGGGACTTCCATGTCGACGTCGCTCTGAACATCCCGCGCGAGGAAAACCTCGACCTGATCCGCGACAGCATCGCTGCGCTGCACGCCGCCAAGGGCGAGGCGCTGTTCGATGCCGAGCATTTCTTCGACGGCTACAAGCGCAACCCGGCCTATGCGGTTTCCTGCATCAAGGCGGCGTATGAGGCCGGCGCGCGCTGGATCGTGCTGTGCGACACCAACGGCGGCACCCTGCCGCACGAGATCGACGCCATCGTGCGCGAGGTGGCGGAGACGCACGGCATCCCAGGCGACCGGCTGGGCATCCACTGCCACAACGACACCGAGAATGCGGTCGCCAATTCGTTGGCCGCGGTGCGGGCCGGCGCGCGGATGGTGCAGGGCACCATCAACGGCCTGGGCGAGCGCTGCGGCAACGCCAACCTCGTCTCGCTGATCCCGACGCTGATGCTGAAGCTGGGCTACGAGACCGGCATCCGGCGCGAGGATCTGCATCTCCTGACCCAGCTGAGCCGCGCCTTCGACGACCGGCTGAACCGCGCGCCCAACCGCCATGCGCCCTATGTCGGCGCCAGCGCCTTCGCCCATAAGGGCGGGCTGCATGTCTCGGCGGTGGAGAAGGACCCGTCCTCCTACGAGCATGTGGCGCCCGAGGCCATCGGCAACCGCCGCCAGATCGTGATGTCGGACCAGGCCGGCCGATCCAACCTGATCGTGCGGCTGCGCGACATCGGCATGGCGGTGGATGCGAAGGACGACCGGCTGGCCGGCCTGCTCGATCTGGTGAAGCAGCGCGACAGCGACGGCTACGCCTACGACACGGCGGAGGCCAGCTTCGAATTGCTGGTCCGGCGCGAGTTGGGCGAGGTGCCGCGCTTCTTCGAGCTTCTGCGCTTCCACGTCACCGACGAGCGCCGCTACAACGCGGTCGGCAAGCTGGTGGTGGAATCGGAAGCGGTGGTGCGCGTGCGCGTCGGCGACGCCATCCGGCTGGAGGTGGCGGACGGCAACGGTCCGGTCCATGCGCTGGACGTTGCCATGCGCAAGGCGCTGGAGCCTGTCTATCCGGCGCTGGCCCAGGTCAGCCTGTCCGACTACCGCGTCCGCATCCTGGCCGCCAAGGACGGTACCGGCGCCATGCCGCGCGTGCTGATCCGCAGCGCGCGGACCGACGGCAGCGAATGGTCGACGCTGGGTGTCTCCACCAACATCATCGAAGCCTCGATGGAAGCGCTGGTGGACAGCTACACCTACGCCCTGATGAAGAGCGAGGCGAAGCCGGTCTGAGGGCCAGGGTGTAAGGGCTGAATGCCCCCTCCCTTCCCATGCTTGCGCATGGGCCCCTTCCCTCCCCCGCCTTTGGCGGGAGAGGGAGTATAGCGCAGAGCGGCGGTAGTCCCCTCTCCCGCGATCGGATCGGCCTTCGGCCGACCGAGGGCGGAGGAGGGTTAGGGAGGGGGCAGACTACACCTTCCCACCATGGCGATGTTCTGATAGCAACGGCGGTTTCGGGGCGCTCGCATTCACGCGGGGACTGCTCCGGTCACCGGCGCCCGTATTGCCGCGGGTCCGCTCTCGGAGGATCATCGCCATGCTCTGGCTCGCCGCCTATATCGGCAGCATTCTTGCCATCAACTTCGCCTTCAGCCTGTTTCCGCACCTAGATCTGGTCTGGTCCTGCTGGGCCGGGCTGATCTTCATCCTGCGCGACATGGTTCAGGTCCGCTTCGGCCATTGGGCGCTCGCCGCCATGCTGGGCGGCACCGTGCTGTCCTATCTGCTGACCGATCCCTTCGTCGCCACCGCCAGCGTCCTCGCCTTCGCGGTGTCGGAGATGATCGACTGGGCGGTCTTCACCATCACCCGCCGGCCCCTGCGCGACCGTCTGTGGATCAGCGCCGCCCTGTCGGTGCCGGTCGACACCGCCATCTTCTTCGGCATGCTGGACATCTGGGATCCCACCGTGTGGGCCGCCAGCCTCGCGTCGAAGCTGCTGGGTGTGTCGGCGGTGTGGCTGCTGATGCGCACGCGGGAAGGGCGGATGGCCGTAGCGGCCTGAGCGCCGGCCGGAGGATTCAAGTGGGGGCGTCCGCACCAGGGCGGCGTCCCACCTCCACCGAATCTTAACCGCGGCGGCGGTAGACTCCTCCATGCCCCTGCCCGGCCCGGAGGAGGCCGACCATGGCCACGCACCGCACGCTGCACGGAACGCCGTACCCGGCCCCGCCTCCCAATCCGCTGAAGCCGGATCCGCTGGATGCGCTTGCCCCGCAGCATACGCCCCATTCCGAACCTGCCCATCCCACCCGCACGCTGATCGTCGTCCTGATCGCCCTGCTGACCCTGGCGGGGCTGGCCTATGGCGGCGGCATCGCGGTGGACCGCATCGTGGAACAGCGGCGGATCGAGGCGCGCATGGGGCCGAAGCCCAGTCTTGCGCAGTTGCCGGCGATCGAGGTTCCGCTGGGGGGCTTGCGCGCGGTGGAGATGCAGGTCTCGCTGGTGCTGGCGCCGAAGGTGAAGGCCGACCGAGTCCTGCGTTACCAGGACCGCATCGCCGACCGGCTGTTCCAGACCGTCAGCCAGGCCGACGCCGAAACCCTGACCGGCACCGGTTCCGCCGCCTTTCTGAAACAGAGCATCAGGGACGCCGTGAACCGCGAGGCCGGGACCGGCCTGATCCGCGACGTCTACATCGAACGCATGGTCGTCAAGTGAACGACGCGGGGCTCGTTCGGCGATGCCCCTTGTCTTGTGCGGCGCAATAGCTTATGTAGGGCGTCTTGATCGCTGGAGGCTCGCGCGTCTCTTGAGCGAGACGCGCTGTGATTGCGCAACGGCGAACGCCCCCAAGGTTCTGGGGCGCACTGGCCGCTGCATCGGATAGACGCCTCTCCCTCTATCGACCTCCTCCCGGCGAGTCCGCCGGTATGTCCCACGCCCGCCATCGGGGCGCGCGGGGCCGTGCCGTGTTGCTTTGAGAAGGTTGTTACGACTTGACGTTTTCCGAACTCGGCCTGCACCCGCTCGTCTTGAAGGCCCTCGAGGCGTTCGAATACACCGTTCCCACCCCGGTCCAGCTGGCCGCCATTCCGCCGGCGCTCCAGGGCCGCGACATCCTCGCCACCGCCGAGACCGGCACCGGCAAGACCGCCGCCTTCATGCTGCCGGCGCTGACCCGCACCGCCGAGCTGCCGCTGAACGGCGCCGCTACCCCGCGCGTGCTGGTTCTGGCCCCGACCCGCGAGCTGGCCAAGCAGGTCACCGACGCCGCCCGCAAATACGCGAAGTTCATGAAGCTGAACATCGTGGACGTGGTCGGCGGCATGCCCTACCGCGAGCAGCTGCGCCTGCTGTCGCGCCCGGTCGACGTTCTCGTCTGCACCCCGGGCCGCCTGCTGGACCATGTCGCCCGCCGCCGCATCGCGCTGGACGAGGTCGAGGTGCTGATCCTCGACGAGGCCGACCGCATGCTGGACATGGGCTTCCTCGACGATGTCGAGACCATTGCCAAGTGCTGCCCGCCGACGCGCCAGACCCTGCTGTTCACCGCCACGCTGGACCGCCGCATGGCGCAGCTGGCCGGCAACCTGCTGCGCAACCCGGAGCGCGTGGCCGTCGAGAGCCAGGCGACCGCGATCAACGTCGAACAGCGTCTGCACCATGCCGACGACCTCGACCACAAGCGCCGCCTGCTGCAGCATTTCGCCGCCCAGGAAGAGGTCGGCAAGGCGATCATCTTCGCCGCCACCAAGCGTGATGCCGACACGCTGGCCGAGGAGCTGAGCGCCGCCGGCCATGCCGCCGCCGCCCTGCACGGCGACATGGACCAGACCAAGCGCAACCGCACGCTCCAGCGTCTGCGCACCGGTCAGGTCCGCCTGCTGGTCGCCACCGACGTCGCCGCCCGCGGCATCGACGTGCGCGACATCACCCACGTCATCAACTTCGACCTGCCGCGCTCGGCGGAGGACTATGTCCACCGCATCGGCCGCACCGGCCGCGCCGGCGCCTCGGGCGTTGCGATCTCCTTCGCCGCCCGCGCCGACCGCGAGACCCTGGTCCGCATCGAGCGCTACACGAAGGCAACGCTCGAGGTGCATGTGGTGCCCGGCCTGGAGCCGACGCGCCCCTTCACCACCGGCGGCGCCGGCCGTCCGGCCGGTCGCGGCGGCCGTCCGGGTGGCGGCGCCGGCAAGCCGTGGCACCGCAACGGCGAGTCCAAGGGTCCGCACGCCCCGCGCGGCCCGCGTCCGGACTATGCCCGCAACGACAACCACCGCGGCGATGCCCGTCCGGACCATGCCCATGCCCGCCGTGAAGCCCACGGCAACGGCAAGCCGGCTGCCCGTGCGAAGAGCTGGTAAGCAGCGTCCCTGACGCTTCTGACCCTCGAATGAAAACGCCCTCCCTGTCGGCCTCGCGGTCGGCAGGGAGGGCGTTTTCATTTCAGGCCCGCTCTTTCAGATGCGCCTTACTGAAACGCGATCTTCGCGTTGTCGCCGGGGTCCGGCGATTGGCCGGTCAGCTTCGCCTTCACATAGCCATAGGCGTAGACCATGGTGCTCGACGGGCTGTCCCAGTATTCGGCCTGATCGACCGACACCTTCAGCAGGGCGACCTCCGGATCATCCGGACCCTGGGGGAACCAGGTGCTCATGATGTCGCGCCACAGGAAGCGGATCTTGTCGCGATCGCGCACGACCTCGGCGACGCCTGAAACCGAAATGTAATCCTGCTTGTCGGGGTTGGAGTAGGCGAGGTTGACGCGCCAGTGGCGGTCGATCTCCGCAACCTTTTCGGAATGGGCGCGGGTGAAGAACCACAAGGTGCCGTCTTCGAAACCCGCATGGGACAGAGTCGCCATCGGACGGGAGTTCAGCCGGCCGTTGTCGTCCAGCGTCGTCATCATCGCGACCTGGACGCCCTTCATCATCTCCCAGAGCTTCTTGACTTCACCCTGGTCAGGGCTGTGGCCGGCGGTGGTGCTATGGACCATGGTCTGCCTCTCGTTCGGTAGCCCAGCGGAGACAGGGGAACGCCTTTCGTGGTCAGAAGGTTCCGGGTTGAGCGTTCACTCCCCCGACCGACCAGGATCCTGTCCCGGCGTGGTAGTGGTCGATCCGGGTCAGCGACCAGGGGTCGATCCGCAGCCGCAACGCCGCCTCCGGCGTCAGATCCAGCGCCAGCGCCAACGCGCCGCGGATGGTTCCGGCATGGATCACCGCAACCACGTCGCGTCCGACATGGATGTCGGTCAGCCGCCGCAGCGCCGCCGCCGTACGGTCCATCACCGCGGCGAAGCTCTCGCCACCGGGCGGCGCGTGGCGTGCCGGGTCGCGCCAGAAGCGCGCCGCCGCCTCGGCATCGCGCATCGCCGCGGTGTCGTGGCTGATGCCCTCCCACGCGCCGAAATCCTGCTCCGCCAGCGCCGGCTCCACCACCGCCGTGTCGGCAAGGCGGGGATTGCGGGTCCACAGCGCCTGGGCGGTCTGCCGGCTGCGGCGGAGCGGGCTGGTCAGCCACAGGGCGTCAGCGGGCAGACCGGCCGCGAGCGCCGCCGCCGCCGCGCGGTTGCCGGTATCGGCCTCGCGGTCGCTCGACCCGCAGATGACGTTGTCGGGGTTGTGGACGGGCGCATGGCGGATCAGCCACCAGCGGGTGACGGTCAGGGGGGTGAGGCTCACCGCGTTCATGCCGCTGCTCCAATGAGGGCGGACCCCAGGAAGGAGGAAAGGGTCAGCAGGACCGCGGCCTCTGCCACCTGCTGGGACGCGCCGAAGACGTCGCCGGTCTGTCCGCCGAGATGGCGCCTGGCGAGCGCGCCCACCGCGGCCACCCCCAGCAGGGATGCCGCCATCGCCGGCAGGGCCAGCCCGCCGAGAGCCACCGCCGCAATCGCGATGCCGAAGACGAGCGCCAGCAGCACTGTCGCCATCGCCGGCCGTCCCTGTGCCGCCGCCAGCCCGTCACGCCGCGCCGGGGAGAGGACGCGCGCCATCGCCGCCAGTCCGCAGCGCGACAGAGCGCCCGCCGCCACCAGCGCTGCGACCGCCGCCGGCACCGGCAGGGCCGCCAGCGCCGCCGCACGGATGCCGACCGAGAAGACCAGCGCCAGCACGCCATAGCTGCCGACCCGGCTGTCACGCATGATCTCCAGCTTGCGCGCCAGATCGCGCCCGCCGCCGAATCCGTCGGCGACGTCGGCCGCGCCGTCCTCGTGCAGTCCGCCGGTCAGCCGCACCGTCGCCGCCAAGGCCAGCAGCGCCCCGGCCAGCGGCGGCAGGTTCAGCAGTGCCGCCAATGCGAACACGGCACCGCCGGCCAGCCCGACCAGCGCCCCCACCAGCGGAAACCACCCCATCGCCCGCGCCGAAGCGCCTTCGGCCAGCGGTCCGTTGAGCGGGCCGATTGGGGGCAAGGGCAGGCGGGTCAGGAACACCAGCGCCAAGGCGGCGTCCTGGGTCCAGCGCGGGGAAGGGGAGGGGGCGGTGGTCGCGTCATGCATGATCGGCATCGACTACGCCCAAGCGGCGTTCGGTGCAACCCTGCTCGGCGGACTGCTTTAGCCCGCGTTCCTGCCGGTCCGATTCCTTGACCAAAACACTTGGTCCGCCTACTTTGTCCGTTTGAACTCCCCCTATCATCATCGAGCACCCATGGCCCGTCTTCCGATCCTCGTCGCCCCGCATCCGATCCTGAAGCGCAAGGCGCAACCCGTCGCCGAAGTGGATGCGCGCGTCGTCAAGCTGATGGACGACATGGTGGAGACCATGTACGACGCCAACGGCATCGGTCTGGCCGCCCCGCAGGTCGGCGTGCTCGACCGCGTCATCGTCGTCGACGTCCATGAAAAGGGCGAGCCGGCGAACCCGATCCGCCTCGCCAACCCGGAAATCGTCTGGTCGTCGGACGAAAAGGCGATCTGCGAGGAGGGCTGCCTGTCGGTGCCGGAGCAGTATGCCGAGGTCACCCGTCCCCAGCGCATCCGCGTCCGCTATCTGGACGAAAAGAACCAGCAGCAGGAGATCGAGGCCGACGGGATGCTCGCCACCTGCATCCAGCATGAGATCGACCATCTGAACGGCGTTCTGTTCGTCGATTACCTGTCGATGCTGAAGCGGAACATTCTGCTGAAGAAGGTTCAGAAGATGCAGAAGGCGACGGCCTGACCCGCCCAAAAACAGATCGGCGATTTGATTCGATGACCCCGCTCCGTCTCGTCTTCATGGGCACGCCGGACTTCGCCGTGCCCAGCCTTGCCGCGCTGATCGAGGCGGGGCATCAGGTCGTCTGCGCCTACAGCCAGCCGCCGCGCCCGGCCGGCCGCGGCCAGCAGGTGCAGAAATCGCCAGTCCACCGCTTCGCCGAGGAGCACGGCATCCTCGTGCGCACGCCCAAGAGCCTGCGCAACGCCGAGGCCCAGGCCGAGTTCGCAGACCTCAAGGCCGATGCGGCGGTGGTCGCCGCCTATGGCCTGATCCTGCCGCAGCCGATCCTGGATGCGCCGCGGCTGGGTTGCGTCAACGTGCATGGCTCGCTCCTGCCGCGCTGGCGCGGGGCGGCGCCGATCCAGCGCTCCATCCTGGCCGGCGATGCCGAGACCGGGATCACCATCATGCAGATGGATATCGGGCTCGACACCGGCGCCATGCTGTCTCGGGAAGCGGTGGCGATCACCCCCGCCACCACCGCCAGCAGCCTGCATGACGAACTGGCGGCGCTCGGCGCCCGCATGATCGCTCCGGCGCTGGAAGGTCTGGCCGCCGGAACGCTCGCCGCCGTGCCGCAGCCCGAAGAGGGCGTCACCTACGCCGCCAAGCTGACGCGCGAGGATGGCCGGCTCGACTGGACCCAGCCCGCCGCTTACGTCGAGCGGCAGGTCCGCGCGCTGACGCCTTGGCCGGGCTGCTGGTTCGATGTCGCCAATGGGGCGGCGAACGGTGAGCGGATCAAGGTGCTGGCCGCTGAGCCGGCCTCCGGCAAGGGCGCGCCCGGCACGCTGCTGGACGACCGGCTGACGGTCGCCTGCGCCGATGGCGCGGTGCGGTTGGTCAAGGTGCAGCGTCCCGGCAAGGCGCCGGTGGACGGCGCGGCCTTCCTGCGCGGCTTTGCGCTGGCGGTCGGGCAGCCGGTCTCCGCCCCCGTATCCGCCGAAACCGTCGCGGACTGACCGCCGTGCAGCGCTGGAAACTGACCGTCGAGTATGACGGCCGTCCCTTCGTCGGCTGGCAGCGCCAGGACAACGGCCCCTCCGTCCAGCAGAGCCTGGAGGAAGCGGTGCAGCGCCTGTCCGGCGAGGTGGTGCGGGTCCATGGCTCCGGCCGCACCGACGCCGGCGTGCATGCGCTGGGGCAGGTCTGCCATTTCGACCTGGAAAAGCCCTTCACCGGCCTGAAGCTGCGCGACGCCCTGAACTTCCACCTGAAGCCGGCCCCCATCGCCGTGCTGGAGGTGGAGGCGGTGACCGAGGACTTTCACGCCCGCCTGACCTCGATCGGCCGCGCCTATGTCTACCGCATCGTCAACCGCCGTGCGCCGCTGGCCCTCGACGCCGGCCGTGCGTGGCACGTCACCCGCCCGCTGGATGCCGAAGCGATGCACGAGGCGGCGCAGGTCTTGGTCGGCCAGCATGATTTCACCAGCTTCCGCGCTGCGTTGTGTCAGGCGAAGTCGCCGGTGAAGACGCTCGACCGGCTGGATGTGGAGCGCCAGGGCGAGGAGATCCGCATTCATGCCGCCGCGCGTTCCTTCCTGCACCATCAGGTCCGCAACATGGTCGGCACGCTGGAACTGGTGGGTGCCGGCAAATGGAAGGCGGACGATGTCCGCCTTGCGCTGGAGGCCCGTGACCGCGCCAAAGCCGGGCCGACCTGTCCGCCCGATGGACTGTATTTCATGGCGGCGCGTTACTGAGCGACGGCGGTTCCCTTCAGCCGCGCCCGCTCGGCGGTGAAGACCGTCACCAGATGCTCGATCACCGCCCGCACCCGCGGCACCTCGCGGCGGTCGCGGTGAACCAGCAGCCAGACCTCGCGTGTCAACGGCGGGCCGGACAACGGCAGGCGTTCCAGCCCCGGCACGCCGTCCGCCAGCATGCAGGGCAGGAAGGCGGTGCCAAAGCCGGCGACTGCTGCGGCAAGCTGGCCCTGCACGCTGTTGGACCGGAAGGCGACGCGCCGGCCGCCGCCATGGCGGTCGAGCCACAGCGCCTCCGGCAATTCCGCCATCGATTCGTCATAGGCGATCAGCGTGTCGGGCGCGTCCGGCGCGGCGTAGAGCCCATAGCCCAGCGTCGCCAGCCGCCGCCCGACCAGATCGCCGCGCTGCGGCCGGGCCAGCCGGATCGCCAGATCGGCCTCCCGCCGCGCAAGGCTGAGGGTGCGGTTGTCGACGATGATCTCCAGGTCCAGGCCGGGGTTGGCCGCCCGCAAGGCCCCCATGCGGGGGATCAGGAAGATGTCCGCCAGCGCCTGGGTCATCGTCAGCCGCACGGTGCCGGTCAGCCCGGTGTCTGCACCCTCGCGGCGGCGGATCGCCTGCGCCCGTTCATCCATCGCCTCGGTCAGGGCGCGGACGCTCTCGCCCTCATCGGTCAGGACATAGCCCTCGGGTCGGCGCTCCATCAGGCTGCGGCCGAGCGCGGACTCCAGCGCGGCCAGCCGGCGCCCGACCGTGGCGTGGCTCAGCCGCAGGCTGCGCGCCGCCGCCGACAGGCTGCCGGCCCGCGCCAGTTCCAGGAAGACGCGCAGGTCGTCCCAGTCCAACGGGCTTGTGAATTTCTGAACAGTCATGGTGCAAGGATAGCGGATGGCTGCGCATCGGTGAACGGGGCAGCATCGCCTCCATCAACGCTCGAACAAACGCGGAGCACCACCCGATGACGACCCAAACCGCCAAGACCCTGCGCCAGATCGCCGGCGCGCCGAACACTCCGGCTCCGCTGGACAAGGCGGTGCTGGTGCTGATCGACCTTCAGCGCGAATACACCGACGGCGCCCTGCGGCTGTCGGGTGTCGATGCGGCGGTGGAGAAGGCGGCGGCGCTGCTGGACCTCGCCCGCGCCCATGCCGTGCCGGTGATCCACATTGTCCACCACACCGCGGCGGGCGCGCCGGTCTTCGACCCGACCGGACCGATGGCGGAGATCATCCCGGCGGTGGCGCCGCGCGATGGCGAGCCGGTGATCGTCAAGAAGCTCGCCAACGCCTTTGCCGGCACCGACCTGCAGACGGTGGCGCGCGACACCGGGCGGACCGAGATGATCGTCGCCGGCTTCATGACCCACAACTGCGTCAGCAGCACCGTGCGGTCTGCGGTGGATCATGGCTGGCGGGTGACGGTCGTGGCGTCGGCCACCGCCACCCGCGACCTGCCGGACGGCAAGGGCGGCGTGGTGCCGGCGGCCGACATCCAGCGCGGCGTGCTGACCGGCCTGTCCGACAGCCTCGCCGTGGTGGTGGAGGATGCACGGGCCTGGGGGTGAATTCCCTCTCCCCGGGGGGGAGAGGGGGATTTCACCGTTACATCCTTACTTCTTCTCGGCCTTCCAGTAATAGTTGGTGTCGAAGCTCGGACCCCAGACGAGGCCGCTGACGGTCTTGCGCTCCGCCACCATCTCCGTCTGCTGGAACATGATGACGAAGGGCGAGTCGGCCAGGACCGAGCGCTGGAGTTCCTCGTACATCCGGGCGCGCTTGGCGCTGTCGCGTTCCTCGACCGCGGCGGCGGTCTTCTTGGTCAGTTCCGGGATGTCCCAGGCGTTGCGCCAGGCCAGCGGCTTGGACTTGGCGTTGTCGCTGTTGTCCGGGTTGGAGGCGAAGGTGTCGGCGTTGGAATTCGGATCCTGATAGTCCGCGCCCCACTGCTGGATCATCAGGTCGTGGTTGCGGGCGCGGTACTTGGTCAGCACCTGCTTGCCGTCGCCGGGGATGATCTCGATCTTCACGCCGGCCTTGGCGGCGCTGGCCTGGATCGCCTGGGCCATGTCCTGGGTCGGGTTGGTGTTGCGCACGTCCATGCTGACGGTGAAGCCATCGGGATAGCCGGCCTTCGCCAGCAGCTCCTTCGCCTTGGCCGGATCGTACTTGTAGGGATTGTCGTTGACGGCGCCCAGGAAGCCCTTGGGCAGGAAGGCCTGATGGACGGCGCCGATGCCGTTCATGATCGTGCCGGCCATGCCGTCATAGTCGACCAGATACTTGAACGCCTCGCGCACCTCCGGCTTGGCCAGGGTGGCGTTCTTCTGGTTCAGGCTGAGATACCACAGCGTGCCTTTCGGCGCCTGGACCAGACGGATGGCGTCGCTGGACTTCAGCGGTTCGAACTGCTCCGGCTTCAGGTTGCGCGCGACATCGACGTCGCCCTTCTCCAGCAGCAGGCGCTGGGTCGCCGGCTCCGGGATGTGGCGGATCAGAACGCGCTTCAGCTTCGGCGCACCGCGCCAATATTTCGGGTTGGCGTCGAAGGTCAGCAGTTCGCTCGCCTTCCACTGCTTCAGGACGAAGGGGCCGGAGCCGGCGGAGGCGGTCTTCAGCCAGCCGGCGCCGAAATCGCCGTCCTTCTCCTTGCTCTTCACCAGTTTGGAATCGACGATGGAGCCCACGTCGGCGGTCAGGCAGTAGAGCACGAAGGTCGGTGCATAGGCCTTGTCGGTGGTGAAGACCAGCGTGCGCGGATCCGTGGCGCGGACCATCTGCTCGACATTGTCCGGGGTCAGGCCGAACTGGGTCAGGATGAAGGCCGGACCCTTGTTCATCTTCACCGCGCGGGCAAAGGACCACGCCACGTCGTTCGCCGTCAGCGGGTTGCCGGAATGGAAGGCGATGCCGTCGCGGATTTTGAAGGTGAAGGTCTTGCCGTCGGGCGACACGGTCCAGCTCTCCGCGGCCTCGCCCTCGATCTTGCTGACGTCGTTGACGTCGAAATGGACCAGCCGGTCATAGACCTGGGCGCTGTATTCGGCCCCCGACAGTTCGAAAATCTCGGCCGGGTCGAGGCTGACGATGTCGTCGAACTGCCAGGCCATCACCAGCGCGTCCTTCGGCGTGTCGGCGATGGCGGGGGCGGCGAAACCGGCGAGGGCGAGAGCGGCGGCGCCAAGAACCGTCTGCGCAATAAGGCCGCGCTTGAAGCTGGTCATCCGTGATGTCTCCCTGGAGGCCCATTCGGGCGCTGTTGAGGGCGGGCACTGTCGAGGGATGGAATCTTCCCGCCGCCTTCCATGGCCTGTCAACCCGGCCGGAGGGCAGGTTTCATAAGGCGACGGGTTGCAATTCGCGGGGAAAGCGCCTAGCTCCTAACGCCCCCCGGCACCATTCTTGTATTCGCGGACATTCGGCAGAAGGAAACCACCGTCATGGGCTATACCGTCGCGGTCATCGGCGCCACCGGCAATGTCGGGCGCGAGATCCTGCAAACGCTGGCCGAACGGAAGTTCCCGGCCGACAAGGTCATCGCGCTCGCCTCCGAAAAGTCGATCGGCCAGGAGGTGTCCTATGGCGAGGACGACATCCTCAAGGTCGAGGATCTCAACAAGTTCGACTTCCATGGCGTGGACATCGTGCTGTCGTCGCCCGGCGCCAAGGTGTCGGCCGTGCATGTGCCGCGCGCTGCCGCCGCCGGTGCCATGGTGATCGACAACACCTCCCACTTCCGCATGGACCCCGACGTGCCGCTGGTGGTGCCAGAGGTGAACCCGGAGGCGCTGGCCGGTTATCGCAAGCGCGGCATCATCGCCAACCCCAACTGCTCCACCATCCAGATGGCGGTGGCGCTGAAGCCGCTGCACGACCGCTATAAAATCCGCCGCGTGGTGGTGTCGACCTACCAGTCGGTGTCGGGCGCCGGCAAGGAGGCGATGGACGAGCTGTTCACCCAGACCCGCGCCATCTTCGTCAACGATCCCATCGCCAAGAGCGTCTTCCCAAAGCAGATCGCCTTCAACGTCATCCCCCAAATCGATTCCTTCATGGAGGACGGCTCCACCAGGGAAGAGTGGAAGATGATGGTGGAGACCAAGAAAATCCTCGATCCCAAGATCAAGGTCGCCGCCACCTGCGTCCGTGTGCCGACCTTCATCGGCCATGCCTTGTCGATCAACATCGAGACGGAGGAGCCGATCAACGCCGAGGAGGCCCGTGTCGTCCTGCGCGCCGCCCCCGGCGTGTCGGTGGTCGACCAGCAGACCGGCGACGGCTATGTCACCCCGGTGGAGGTCGCCGGCGACAACCCGGTCTTCGTCAGCCGCATCCGCGACGACTTCACGGTGGAGAACGGCCTGTCCTTCTGGTGCGTCGCCGACAACCTGCGCAAGGGCGCCGCGCTGAACGCCGTGCAGATCGCCGAGCTGCTGGTGCGGGATTACATGGTGGAGTGAGGGGGCGGGTTGAGCTGAGCTTTTGCCCCCTCCCTAACCCTCCCCCGCCTTCGGCGGGAGAGGGGACTGCCCAGGGGAATCGCATTTGAGAAAAGAGGGTAGCGCGGCGGGCTGAAAAGGATTCAGTAGGGAGGCTCTGGCGTTCAGGGAAGGAGCCCCCCGATGTCGTGGTACGCGAAGGTGTTTGCCGCTTTACCA
>Ga0196970_1000433_pt1 | contig 49129 bp, 45 predicted proteins | sample S1v_513CmetaG_FD_148672 | JGI IMG/M metagenome (GOLD analysis project Ga0196970, IMG submission 148672) | Soil microbial communities from Anza Borrego desert, Southern California, United States - S1+v_5-13C | ecosystem: Environmental > Terrestrial > Soil > Desert | place: USA: California... | reverse complement strand
TGTCGAACAGGCTGAGGTACAGCCCGACGATCATCAGCACGACGGTGGCCCCCGCACACCACGGCAGCAGAAGCGCCGACAGGCGCTGGAAGCGGGCGGGGTTGGCGAAATAGTCCAGGCGCATGGATCGGCGTACTCCGGGGAGGCTCCGGTTCTGTCCGGTCGATATAGGCGCACATCTGCCCGAGAGCGAGGGGTTTCGCCTTGATCTTTATCAGGCGGGCATACGAATCGGGGCGACCGCGCCCGACCTACTCCATCGCCTGCCGCAGCGCCGCCGCACCGGCCCAGGGGGCCAGCGGCAGGGCGCCGGCCAGCAGGCCGCCGAGCAGCAGCAGGTGCGGGCGCGGCGTCAGGCCGGTCAGCGCCGCGTCGATCGCGCCGGCGCCGAAGATCAGCACGGGGATGTACAGCGGCAGGATCAGCAGCGACAGGAGCACGCCGCCGCGCCGGGCGCCCAGCGTCAGCGCCGCACCGATGGCGCCGATCAGGCTGAGGATCGGCGTGCCCACCGCCAGCGTCAGCACCAGGACGCCGAAGCCGCCGGGCTCCATATTCAAGAGCACCGCCAGCAGGGGGGCGGCGACGATCAGCGGCACACCCGTCACCAGCCAGTGCGCCAGCGTCTTGGCCAGGACCACCGCCTCCATCGGCAGGGCCGACAGCGCCAGAAGTTCCAGCGAGCCGTCCTCGTAATCGGTCAGGAACAGGCGTTCCAGCGACAGGAGCGAGGCCAGCAGCGCCGCCACCCAGATCACGCCCGCCGCGATGCGGGCGAGGATGTTCGGCTCCGGCCCGACACCGAAGGGGAACAGCACCACGCACAGCACGAAGAACATCACCGCGATGGTGGCGTCCGAGCCCTGGCGCAACGCCAGCCGCAGGTCGCGTCCGACCAGCGTCAGGAACCGGTTCATGCGGCGTCCTCCTCGGGCAGTGCGTCCTCGTCGTCCTCGTCGTCGGCCGACAGTGGCGTGAAGTCGTCGAGGTGCAGTTCCTCGGCGCCGGGCAGGGCGATGTCGGCGTGGGTGGAGAGCACGACCATGCCGCCGCCGGCGCGATGTTCGGCGATGATCCCTTCCAGCAGCGCCACGGCGGCGCGGTCGAGCGCCACCGTCGGCTCGTCCAGCAGCCACAGCGGCGCCGGGGCGGCGAGGATGCGGGCGAGGTTCAGCCGGCGCTTCTGCCCGGCCGACAGGTAGCGGCCCGGCACCCCCGCGATGTGCGGCACGCCCAGGCGTTCCAGCGCCGACAGGGCGTGCGCCATCGGATCGGCGGCACCGCCCAGCGAGGCCCAGAAGGCGAGGTTCTCGGCCGCGGTCATCACCGGCTTCACGGCGTCCAGGTGGCCGACGTAGTGCACGCGCCGGCGGTGCCCGTCCGGCTCCTCGGCGACCGACAGGTCGTCCCAGGCCAGGGTGCCGCGCCACGGGCGCAGGAAGCCGGCCATCACGCGCAGCAGGCTGGACTTGCCCGATCCGTTGGGGCCGAGCAGCAGCAGCGCCCCGCCGGGCGCGACGCGGAAGTCCAGGCCGGTGAACACCAGCCGGTCGCCACGCAGGCAGGTCAGGTCGGTTCCGGCGAAAACGGGCATGGGCGGGGGAACTTCGTGGCGCTGTTGGGGGCGGGGCAGGCGGTCGATGACCCCGGAGCTATACCACAGGGCGGCGTGGCGCCAATAAGATAAGGGGTAAAAAGAAACGGCCACCGCAGGGGGCTCTCGCGGTGGCCGCCTATCCAGCCGGGGCCTGGCTGGGGGGCGCCGCGGGCGGCGCCCAGAGGTGGTGGGGGCTGTGGATGCCTGCGCATCCTATCCATGGGCATGCTGCCCGGCCCCTGTGACCTGGATAAGACCAGAAAGTGGCGAAATTTTGATTTGTCGATCGCAGGGGGCAGCGCACCTCTTGCGCGCGGGTGCCAAAACGGCTACCGGCGCATTGATAGCGGAACAACCCGCGCAGCCAGGACGCCGTCCCCATGCAACTTCTGCTCGACCTGTTCAACGGTCTGCCGGACGTCGCCCGCGCCGTTCTGGCGCTCAGCGCCGTCGCCGTCGCCGGCCTGGCGCTGGGCCACGTCAAGGTCAGGGGGGTGGGGCTGGGCATCGGCGGCGTGCTGTTCGCCGGCATCGCCGCCGGCCATCTGGCGCGGGTGGGGGGCGTGCAGTTCGACCAGCACGTCCTGCATTTCGTGCGGGAGTTCGGGCTGATCCTGTTCGTCTACACGATCGGCATCCAGGTCGGCCCCGGCTTCTTCGCCGCGCTGAAGCGCGCCGGGCTGGGGCTGAACCTGATGGCGGCGTCCATCGTCGTGCTGGGCGCCCTGACGGCGGCGGCGATCCACCTCGTGACCGGCGCGCCGCTGGCGGCCGTGCTCGGCGTCTTCTCGGGCGCCGTGACCAACACACCGTCGCTGGGTGCCGCGCAGGAGATCCTGGCCGCCGTCGGCGCCCCGGCCGATCAGACGGCGTTGCCCAGCCTCGGCTACGCCGTCACCTACCCATTCGGCATCGCCGGCATCCTGCTGACCATGAGCGTGCTGCGCGCCGTGTTCCGCGTCGACACCGCGCGCGAGGCCGCCGCCTTCGAGGCGCGGCGCCGGGCCGAGGTGGCGAACCTGGAAACGCTGGACGTGGCCGTGCGCAATCCCGGCGTCACCGGCACCCTGCTGAGGGACGTCCTGGGCACCGACGGCGTCGTCGCCTCGCGCCTGCTGCGCGAGGGCACGTTGCAGGTGCCGCATCCCGAAACGGTCCTCCATCCGGGCGACGTCCTCCACCTCGTCGGGCCGCGGCCGAAGCTGGAGAGGCTCAAGGCCTACCTGGGGCAGGAGTACGAGAAGCCCCTCACCACCAAGGGCACGGACATCCGCTGGGACCGGCTGGTGGTGACCAACTCGCACGTGCTGGGCAAGTCCATCGCCCAGCTCGACGTCGCCGACGCCTACGGCGTGGTGATCAGCCGCGTCAACCGCGCGGGCGTGGAGTTGGTGCCGTCGGCGGCGCTGAAGCTGCAGTTCGGCGACATCCTGACGGCCATCGGCAACCCGGCCGACCTGGGCCGTGTCGCCACGCTGATGGGCAACGCGCAGCGCCGGCTCCAGCAGGTGGAGTTCATCCCGGTGTTCATCGGTATTGCGCTGGGCATCGTCCTGGGCTCCATTCCGCTCTACGTGCCGGGCATGCCGGCGCCGCTGAAGCTGGGGCTGGCGGGCGGGCCGCTGGTGGCGGCGATCCTGCTGTCGCGGCTGGGCCACCTGGGGCCGCTGGTGTGGTTCATGCCGCCGGCCGCCAACACGGCGTTGCGCGAGATGGGCATCGTGCTGTTCCTGGCGGTGGTCGGGCTGATGTCGGGCGGCCGGTTCGTCGAGACGCTGGTCGAGGGGCAGGGGCTGAGCTGGATGCTGTACGGCGCGCTGATCACGCTGGTGCCGCTGCTGGTCGTCGGCTTCTTCGCCATGGCGGTGCGCCGGCTGAACTACCTGACGGCGTGCGGCCTGCTGTCCGGCAGCATGACCGATCCGCCGGCGCTGGCCTTCGCCAACGCCCTGTCGCCGTCGGAGGCGCCGGCACTGGCCTACGCCACCGTGTACCCGCTGGTGATGTGCCTGCGCATCCTGGCGCCGCAGGTGCTCGTGCTCTTGCTCTGGTAAGTGGCGCGCCGGACGACTCTTCGCTTTGCATCAAGGATTTGCCGGTCTAGCTTGTGTGTGACGACCGGCATTCCACCACGGCACCCCCGCATGCACCGACCGACCGACCCCAACGCGCCCGAGGCCGTCCGCATCGATGGCCTGCACAAGCGTTTCGGCGCGCTGGAGGTCCTGAAAGGCGTATCGCTGACCGCGCACGAGGGCGACGTGGTGTCGCTGATCGGTTCGTCCGGTTCGGGCAAGAGCACGCTCTTGCGCTGCATCAACATGCTGGAGGTGCCGGACGAGGGCCGCGTGGTCATCGGCGGCGAGGAGATCCGGCTGAAGCACGGCCGCGGCGGGCGCACCACGCCGGCCGACCCGCGCCAGGTGGAGCGCATCCGCACGCGGCTCGGCATGGTGTTCCAGGGCTTCAACCTGTGGACCCATATGACGATCCTGCAGAACGTCATCGAAGCACCCGTGCACGTGCTGGGCGTCAGGCGCGCCGAGGCGGTGGAGCGGGCGCGGATGCTGCTGGACAAGGTGGGCATCCTCGACAAGGCCGAGTCGTACCCGGTGCAGCTTTCCGGCGGGCAGCAGCAGCGCGCGGCGATCGCACGGGCACTCGCCATGCAGCCCAAGGTGATGCTGTTCGACGAGCCGACCTCCGCCCTCGATCCCGAGCTGGTGGGCGAGGTGCTGCTGGTCATCCGCAAGCTGGCGGAGGAGGGCAACACCATGATCCTGGTGACGCACGAGATGGCCTTCGCGCGCGAGGTGTCGTCGGAGGTGGTGTTCCTGCACCAGGGGCGAATCGAGGAGCAGGGGCCGCCCGACAAGGTGCTGCTGAATCCCGACTCGGAACGGGTCCGCCAGTTCCTGGCGCGCCATCTGCCCGGTCCGGGCTGAGAATGATCTGAACAGGGACAACAAAAAATGGAGAGACAGGTGAGAAAGACGATCGTCGCGTTGGCGCTGGGAGCCGTCGCCCTGGCCTTCGCGGGCGGCACCGCGGACGCCAAGGAGTGGAAGAAGATCCGCATCGCCACGGAGGGCGCCTACGCGCCGTGGAACGCCACGGATGCCTCCGGCAAGCTCGTCGGCTTCGAGCCCGATCTGGCGAAGGAACTGTGCAAGCGCATGAACGCCGAGTGCGAGGTGGTGGCGCAGGATTGGGACGGCATCATCCCCGCCCTTCAGCAGGGCAAGTACGACGCCATCATGGCCGGCATGTCGATCACCGACGAGCGCAAGCAGGTCATCGACTTCTCCCGCCCCTACGGCAGCGACCCGGTGATCTTCGCCACGCTGAAGGACAACCCGCTGGCCGGCACCAGGTTCGAGATCGACCGCATCGACCTGACCACCGTCGAGCCGGCCGAGCAGAAGGCGATCGACGCGCTGGCCGCGGCCCTGAAGGGCAAGACGGTGGGCGTGCAGGTGTCCACCATCCATGCCGAGTTCATGCAGAAGCACCTGCCCAAGGTCGAGGTCCGCAGCTACGACAAGCTGGACAACGCCGGCATCGACCTGGCATCCGGCCGGGTCGACGCGATGATCGGCGACCGCTCGGCGGTCGAGGCCATCGCCAAGGAGGCCAAGAACATGGCGCTGTTCGGGCCGAACCTGAACGGCGGCGTGCTGGGCGTCGGCGTCGGCGTCGGCCTGCGCAAGGCGGACGCGGACCTGAAGGCGAAGTTCGACAAGGCGATCGCCGAGGCGACCGCCGACGGCACGGTGGGCAAGCTGTCCACGCAGTGGTTCGGCTTCGACATCTCCATCAAGTAAGGATAGGGAAAGGCCTTCCCCCGCCCCCGGGCGGGGGAAGGTGATTCGGGATGCTGGACCTCCTGGCCTTCGGCAGCAGCGGGTGGGGCGACGAGCTGCTGGGCGGCGCGGCGATGACGCTCGCCGTGGCGGTGGCGTCGTTCCTGCTGGGGCTGGTGTTCGGCTCGGCCGGGGCGGCGGCGAAGCTCAGCTACAGCCTGTTCCTGCGCGGGGTGGCGGAGGTCTACACCACCGTCGTGCGCGGCATTCCGGAGCTGTTGGTCATCTACCTGCTGTTCTTCGGCGGCGGCAACATGCTCCAGGCGGTGGCGGGGGTGTTCGGCTATGAGGGCTTCATCCAGCCGAACGCCTTCACCGTGGGCGTGGTTGCGGTGGGCCTCATCTCCGGCGCCTATTCGACGGAGGTGATCCGGGGGGCGGTGCAGTCCGTCCCCTTCGGCCAGATCGAGGCGGCGCGGGCCTGCGGCATGGGGCGCTGGCTGATCCTGGTGCGCATCCTGGCGCCGCAGACGCTGCGATTCGCCCTGCCGGGCCTGGGCAACGTCTGGCAGCTCACCCTGAAGGACACCTCTCTCATCTCGGTGACGGCGCTGGCGGAGATCATGCGCATGGCGCACATCGCCTCCGGTTCGACCCGGCAGCCCTTCCTGTTCTACGGCACGGCGGCCGTGCTCTACCTGCTGCTCACCACGCTCTCGACGCTGGTGTTCGAGCGGGCCGAGCGGCACGCCATGCGCGGCGTGCGGAGGGCGTGAGGCGATGAACTGGCAACTGATGGCCGACGCCTTCCCCCGTCTGCTGGCCGGCGTGCCGCTGACCTTGCAGCTCGTGGCGCTGGCGGAGATCCTGGGGCTGGTGCTGGCCACGGGCACGGCGCTGGCGCGGCTGTCCGGCAACCGGGTGCTGGAGAGGGTGTCGCGGGCCTACGTCTTCGTGTTCCGCGGCACGCCGTTGCTGGTGCAGATCTTCCTCATCTACTACGGCCTGGGCCAGTTCCCGGCGATTCGCGAGAGCGTGCTGTGGCCGATTCTGCGCGAGCCGTACTGGTGCGCGGTGATCGCGCTGATGCTGAACACCGGCGCCTACACCAGCGAGATCATCCGCGGCGGCATCCAGTCGGTGCCGCACGGGCAAGTGGAGGCGGCGCGCGCCTGCGGCATGGGCCGCTGGCTGACCTTCCGCCGGATCGTGGCGCCGGTGGCGATCCGTCAGGCGCTGCCGGCGTATGGCAACGAGGTGATCCTGATGGTGAAGGCCAGCTCGCTGGCCAGCACCATCACGCTGCTGGAGGTCACCGGCATCGCGCGCCGGATCATCGCCCAGAGCTACGCCGTGTTCGAGGTGTTCATCGTGGCGGGGGCGATCTACCTGGTGATCAACTTCACGCTGGCGGCGCTGGTGCGGCTGGCCGAGCAGCGGTTGACGCCGTGGGTGCGGGCGTAGGCCATTTCCCGTTCATTTTTCGTCATCCTCGCCTTCGCGGGGATGACGGCCAAAGAGCAAAAAGGCGCGGAAACGAAAAAAGCGCCCATCGGGCGCTTCTTCGTGATCCGGAGGAATTGGTGGAGCCGAGGAGGATCGAACTCCCGACCTACGCATTGCGAACGCGTCGCTCTCCCAGCTGAGCTACGGCCCCACCGCACCGTGTTCCGGCGTGGGCGGGATAATGGTCATCCGGCATGGCCGTGTCAAGCACCGAAAAACGCATTTGCGAAGAAGCCGGATCCACCCCGGGCCTCGCCTTGGCCTCGGCCGTGCGGCGGGGGCCTTGCCAGCATCCGGGCGGGCGTTTAGGGTGCGGCGCGTACCGCACAGGTGGAGGCCGGGCCGATCATGCAGCCGCTCATCGTCACGCTTTTCGAACTCCTCTACATCATCCTCGACCTGTTCAAGTGGGTGCTGCTGATCGGCGTGATCATCAGCTGGCTGATCGCCTTCAACGTGATCAACACCCGCAACCGCTTCGTCTACATGGTGATGGACTTCTTCGAGCGGGTGACCGAGCCGGTGCTGCGGCCGATCCGCAACGTGATGCCGAACCTGGGCGGCATCGACATCTCGCCGATCATCGCGCTGCTGGGCGTGTGGTTCCTGCAGAGCCTGATCGTGCGCTACGGGATGATGATGTGAGCGCTTCGCCGTTCGAGGCCGTGGCGGACGGCGTCCGGGTGGTGCTGCGGGTGACGCCGAAGGCGTCGCGCAACGCCGTCTCCGGGCTGGCCGACACGGCGTCGGGGGGCAAGGCGCTGAAGATGTCGGTCACCGCCGTGCCGGAAGACGGCAAGGCCAACGACGCCGTCATAAAACTGTTGTCGAAGCTGTGGCATGTACCGAAGACGGGGATCGCCGTCGTCGCCGGTGCCACCGACCGCAACAAGATCCTGCACGTGGCCGGCGACCCGGCCGATCTCCTGCGCCGCATGCGCGCATCCTTGGACGAGTGAGGGCTTCCCATGGCTGAGGCGAAGATCATCGACGGCAAGGCCTTCGCGGCGGGGCTGCGCGCCCGCGTGGCGCAGGGCGTGGCGGACCTGAAGGCGAGCCACGGCGTCACTCCCGGCCTGGCCGTGGTGCTGGTGGGCGAGGACCCGGCCAGCCAGGTCTATGTCCGCTCCAAGGAGAAGGCGCTGGTCGAACTGGGCATGAACTCCTTCGACCACCACAAGCCGGCCGACATGAGCGAGGCCGACCTGCTGGCCCTCATCGACGGGCTGAACGCCGACCCGGCCGTGCATGGCATCCTCGTGCAACTGCCGCTGCCCAAACACATCGACACCCAGAAGGTGCTGGGCCGCATCGCGCCGGAGAAGGACGCCGACGGCTTCCACGTGGTGAACGCCGGCCTGCTGGCGACCGGCCAGCCGGGCGCCACCATCCCCTGCACGCCGCTGGGCTGCCTGCTGCTGATCCGCGACGTGCTGGGCCGCGACCTGTCGGGCAAGCGGGCGCTGGTCATCGGCCGCTCCAACATCGTCGGCAAGCCGATGGCGCAACTGCTGCTCCAGGCCGACTGCACGGTGACCATGGCGCACTCCCGCACCAGGGATCTGGCCGAGGAGTGTCGGCGCGCCGACATCCTGGTGGCCGCCGTGGGCCGGGCGGAGATGGTGCGCGGCGACTGGATCAAGCCCGGCGCCGTGGTCATCGACGTCGGCATGAACCGCATCCAGGCCGGCGAGGGCAAGACGAAGCTGGTCGGCGACGTGGCCTACGACGAGGCGAAGCGGGTGGCCGGCGCCATCACGCCGGTGCCGGGCGGCGTTGGGCCGATGACCATCGCGTGTCTGATGCTGAACACGCTGACCTCCGCCTGCCGCGCCGCCGGCGCGCCGATCCCGGCCGAGGCCGCCCTTTGATTACGACCTACGCCCGTTCCGGCGGGCGGGTCATGGAGCAGCCCTTTGTCATCGGAGACCCGCTGCCCGACGGCACGGTGTGGATCGACCTGCTGCGCCCGAGCGAGGCGGAGCGCGCCGCCGTCGGCGCGCTGACCGGCTGCGACCTCCCCACCCGCGAGGAGATGAGGGAGATCGAGGCGTCCAGCCAGCTCTACGTCGAGGGTGAGGCGGTCTACCTGACCACGACGGTCATCGCGCGGGCCGACACGCCGCACCCGGAGCAGGGCGAGCTGACCTTCGTGCTGACGCCGCGGCACATGATCACGCTGCGCTACACCGAGCCGCGCTCGGTCGCCACCTTCGCCGCCCGCACCGGCCGCCAGCCGGAACTGCTGGCGAGCGCGGAGGACGCGCTGCTCGGCATCCTCGACGCCGTCATCGACCGCGTGGCCGACGTGCTGGAACTGATCGGCGGGCGCATCGACACGCTGTCCACCCGCATCTTCGACGAATCGCTGGACGCCCGCCCCGCCGCCGGCCGCGCCAAGAAGCCGGCCGAGCTGCAGGACGTGCTGCGCGGCATCGGCCGCGCCGGCGACCTGACGCACAAGGTGCGCGACAGCCTCGCCGGCCTCGACCGCCTCGTCGCCTTTCTCACCTCCGTCGCTGCCGGGCGGCTGAGCAAGGAGCAGAAGGTGGCGCTGAAGACGCTGACGCGCGACCTGCGCTCGCTGAACGAGCACGCCGGGTTCCTGGCGCACGAGGCGAACTTCCTGCTCGACGCCACGCTGGGCCTGATCAACATCGAGCAGAACAACATCATCAAGATCTTCTCGGTCGTCGCCGTCGCCTTCCTGCCGCCGACGCTGATCGCGTCCGCCTACGGCATGAACTTCGAATTCATGCCCGAACTGCACTGGCAGTACGGCTACCCCATGGCCGTCGCGCTGATGGTGCTCTCCGGCCTGCTGCCGCTCTGGTACTTCAAGCGGCGGGGCTGGCTGTAGGGGCGGCCGTAGGTTGGGTTGAGCCGAAGGCGAAAACCCAACGGCAAAGGCTTTGCACTCCCTCGCCCCTTGGGGCTAAAACTAAGATCATTCCGTTGATCTTCCCTTGGGCGGCATGCGAACCCTTGAAGAGGCCGACGTTCTGGCGCGTCTGGCGCTGGACAATCCGTGGTGGCGGACCGGCACGGTCGAGGCCTATGTCGCCGCATTGCCGCGCCGCGCCCTGTTCGAGGCGTTCTTCCACCGCGTGAATCGGCCGGGCGGCGGGCCGCCGCTGGTGCTGGCCGGACCGCGACGGGTCGGCAAGAGCGTGCTGATCCGCCAGATCATCGCCCGGCTGATCGACGCCGGGACGGACCCGCGCGGTATCCTTTACGTGTCGCTCGATGCCCCGGCGCTGCACGGGCTGCCGCTCGACCGGCTGGTGGCGGTCGCGTGCGCGCCGGACCAACCCGGCTTCCTGTTCCTGGATGGCCTGCACCACCTGCGCGACGGCGAGGCGACGGTCGCGGCGCTCGCCGCCGCGCAGCCATCCCTGCGCGTTGTCGCCGGCGTGGCTGGCGGCGCCGCGCCGCGCCCGCGCGACGGCAACCTGTTCGTCCTGCCGCCGCTGACCTTCTGCGAATACCTGCGCTTCACCGGAGCCGAACGCGACCTGATCGAGCCGATGTTCTTCGGCAAGGGCACGCCCATGTACGTGGTGCGCGACATGGCGGCGCTGAACGAGCGCTTCGTGCATTACGTCAACGGTGGCGGCTTTCCGGAGGCGGTGCTGCTGCGCCCGGCCCCCGGCGACGCCGGGCACCATCTGCGCAACGAGGTGCTGGCGGCGCTGCTGCACCAGGACCTGCCGGGCCTGACCGGCATCGCCAGCACGCCGGAACTGAACGCGCTGCTGGCGCTGCTCGCCCGCAACACCGGGCGCGAGGTGTCGATCGAGGCCATAGCCGAGCGCGCGGGCATCGCCAAGAACACGATCCGCCGCTACCTGGATTACCTGGAGGCGTCCCACCTCATCATCCGCATGGGCCGCGTCCATCCGGAAGGGGGGCGGTTCCGGCGCATGCGCACCTTCAAGGTACACCTCGCCTCCCCCTGCCTCTACGCCGCGCTGTTCGGGCCGGTGGCCGCGGACGACCCGCTGTTCCCGGCGCTGGCCGAGAGCGCCATCATCGGCCAGTGGCTGGCCTCGGCCGACCTGCCCAACCTCGTCTACGCCCGCCTGCCCGAAGGCTCCGTCGATCTTGTGGCCCTGTCGCCCGACACCGGCCGCCCGGCCTGGGCCTGCGCGCTGCCGGGAACGGACGAATCCGTGGCCGGCGATGCTACGATCAACGGATTGATCCAATTTTCCAGGCGCAACGCGCCGCTGCGCTGGATCGGCGCCACCACCCGCACGCAAGCGGCGCTCAAGGCCCACGACGGCGTCGAGGTCTGGCATCGCCCGGCCAGCCAGTATTGCTACGAGGTCGGCCGACGCGTGGCGGAGGAGGTTGGGGCGTAACGCCCGGAAGGATTAGATCAATAGAATGACCTTACCGGTCGTGCTGCGGGGCGATCTGGTCCAGGCGGTGGGCGAAATCGACGTCCTTCTGGGTCACGCCGTCGAAGGCGCGGGTGTACAGGATCACCTCGACGCGACCCTCGTCGTTGAACCACTCCGGGCAATGGTCGCGCTTCACCGCCAGCAGCGCCACCTGGCTCAGGAAGCCCCAGGCGGTCGGGAAGTCCGGGAAGTGATAGGTCTTGCGGATGGCGTCGCGCTCCAGGACCTCCGACCAACCGTGCAGTTCCTTCAGCGCCGTCTGCCGCTTGGCGCCGACCAGCTTCTCGGCCATCGGGGGTCTCCTTCGTCACGTTTCCAAAATGGGGTTTCGACTTACCCGCGCTTGGCCCGGGGGTCAAGCTCCGCTAGGCTGCGCGGCATGAGCCAGACCCGTGCCCGTCCCTTCACCGCCCCGCCGTCGCTGGCCGATTTCGAGGCGATGGCCGCCGAGGCGTTCGACACCATCCCGGCGGAGCTGCGCGCCCCCGTCGGCGACGTGCTGATCCGCGTCGAGGACTTTCCCGACGAGGAGACCGAGGCGGAGATGGAGCTGGAAAGCCCGTTCGACCTGCTGGGCCTCTACCGCGGCGTCGACCTGCTGCGCCAGAGCGTGGCGGACGTGCGCACCAGCCCCGACGCCATCTTCCTCTATCGCCGGCCGATCCTGGACTATTGGTGCGAGACCGGCGAAGACCTCTTCCACGTCATCCGCCACGTCCTCATCCACGAGATCGGCCACCACTTCGGCTTCTCCGACGACGACATGGACCGGATCGAACAGGGCCTGCCGGACTGAATCCCATGGACATGGACCGCTTCCTCACCCTGCACGAGGGCCTGCCACGCCAGGCGCCCGGCTCCGACGCCATCACGCAGGACGCGCTGCGCCGCCTGCGCCCCTACGGGTTGCCGGACGATCCGATGGTGCTGGACATCGGCTGCGGCCCCGGCCGCTCGCTGATGATGCTGGCGCGGGTCACCGGCGGGCGCGTCACCGGCATCGACGTGCACCCGCCCTTCCTGGCCGAGGCGCAGCGGCGCATCAACGATGCGGGCCTGGGCCGCCGCGCGTGGGCCGAGCGCTGCTCGATGACCGACCTGGGCGGCTACCCGCCGGGAATGTTCGACCTGCTGTGGGGCGAGGGCTCCATCTACATCGTCGGCTTCGGCGAGGGGCTGGAGCGCTGGCGCCACCTGCTGAAGCCCGGCGGGCTGGCCGCCTTCACCGAACTGACGTGGCTGACCGGGAACCCGCCGGCCGAGGCGCGGGCGTTCTGGGCGGACGCCCATCCCCGCATGGCGACCGAGGCCGCCAACCGCGCCGCCGCCGAGCGCGCCGGCTACCGCGTGCTCGACACCTTCACCCTGCCGCCGTCGGCGTGGTGGGACGAGTACTACGGCCCGCTGGAGGCCCGCATCGCCGAGATCCGCGAGCGCGCCCCGCGCGACGAGGACTGGGCCGCCGTGCTCGACGCCGAGCAGGCGGAAATCGACCTCTACCGCCGCTTCGGCGCCAGCTACGGCTACGTTTTCTATCTGCTGCGGCGGGACGGCTGACGCCGCTCCCCGGCACAATCGGCGCCGCGAACCGTTTCCTTGCCATTGAAGGCAACGAGGATGGTTCGATGACCCGACCGCACCGATTGGCCGCCGTGGCGGTGTTCGCGCTGCTGCCCGCGCTGGCGGCGTGCGACGATCAGCAGACCGCCGAGAAGACCGGGGAGGAGATCGGCCGCACCATCGACCGGGCCGCCGACCGCGCCAGCGAGGCGGCGGGCGACGTGGCGCGCGGCGCCGGCCGTTGGCTGCAGGACGCCGGCCGCACCCTGGAAGGGGAGGCGCGCGACGCCAGGGACGCCAACCGGGAACCGAAAGAATAGGGTGCGGCGGCGTGGATGTACCCGCCGCCGTCCGTTTGTGGGATAATGGCCGTCCGGTCGCCGAGGGACGACCGACGGAGGTTCCCGTGTCCGCACTCCCCGCCGCCCCCCCCATCGTCGCCCCGATCGCTCCGGAGGCCGAGCTTCTGCACCGGCTGTTCGACAGCCTGCCGGTGCTGGTCGCCTACATGGACGCCGACTTCACGTTCCTGAAGGTCAACCGGCTGTACGCCGAGGCGGACGGGCGCGACGAGGACTTCTTCCCCGGCCGCAACCACTTCGACCTCTACCCGAACGCCGAGAACGAGCGGATCTTCCGCCGCGTGGTCGAAACCGGCGAGCCGTACCGCGCCTACGCCAAGCCCTTCGAATACGCCGGCCATCCCGAGCGCGGCACCAGCTATTGGGACTGGATCCTGCAGCCGATGCGCGGGCCGGACGGGCGCGTCGGCGGCGTGATCTTCAGCCTGATCGACGTCACCCAGCGCGTGCGCGCCGAGAAGGCCGCCGCCGAGGCCGCCGCGCTCTACGATGCCGACCGCCGGGCGGCTGACGGCCGGCTGCGCCGCCTGCTGCGGGCGCACCGGGCGCTCAGCGGCTGCAACCAGACGATCATCCACGCCACCGGCGAGGACACCCTGCTGCGCGACATGTGCCGCGTGCTGGTCGAGGCCGGCGGCTACCCGCAGGTCTGCGTGGCGACGGACGGTGACGGGCTGCCCGACGAGCGCGACGCCCTGGTCTGCTGGGGCGAGCGGCCGGAGGCCGCCATCGACGCCGCGGTGGCGTGGGAGCAGCGCGACGGGCTGCCGCTGCTGAAAGGGCGGCCGTTGCGCCTCGCCCATCTCACCGGCTCGGACGGCGCGCCGGCCGGCGTGGCCGCCGCCCTGCCGCTGGCCGGCGAGGGGGGGGAGCTGTTCGGCCATCTGTTCATCTGGGGCGTGGCCGAGGACGGCTTCACGCCGGAAGAGCTGGACCTGCTGAGCGAACTGGCCGCCGATCTCGCCTTCGGCCTGTCGGTGCTGCGCCTGCGCGCCGACCAGCAGCGTTCGGCGGAACGGCAGGAACAGGCGCTGGAGCAGACCATCCAGGCGGTCGCCGCCACGGTGGAGATGCGCGATCCCTACACGGCCGGCCACCAGCGCCGCGTCGCCCTGCTGGCGCGCGCCATCGCCGAGGCGCTGCACCTGCCGGACGACGACGTGAAGGGCATCGCCATGGCCGGGGCCGTGCACGACATCGGCAAGGTCTGCGTCCCGGCGGAGATCCTGACGCGCTCCGGCCGGCTGACGCCGGCGGAGTACCGGCTGATCCAGTCGCACGCCGAAGCCGGCTGGGAGATCCTGAAGCCGGTGGACGCCCCCTGGCCGCTCGCCGACCTCGTGCGCCAGCACCATGAGCGCTGGAACGGCACCGGCTATCCGCAGGGACTGGCGGGCGAGGAGATCCTGCTGGGTGCCCGCATCATCGCCGTCGCCGACGTGGTGGAGGCGATGGCCTGCCACCGCCCCTACCGCCCGGCGCTGGGCATCGATGTCGCCTTGCGGGAGATCGCCGGGAATCGCGGCACCCTCTACGACGCCAACGTCGTCGACGCCTGCCTCGCCGTGTTCCGCGAGGGGCGGGTGACGCTGTGACGTCGGGTTTCAACCCAACGTCTCGCCCCCCTCACAGCAACGCCGCCACCCGCCGCCGCAACTCGGGCACCAGATCCGCCTCGAACCACGGGTTCTTCTTCAGCCACGCCGTGTTGCGCCAGCTTGGGTGCGGAAGCGGAATGAACTCCGGCGCGTACTCCCGCCACGCCGCCACGGTGTCGGTCATGGTGCGCTTGCGGCGCTCGCCCAGGTAATGCGCCTGCGCGTAGCTGCCGATCAGCAGCGTCAGCCGCACCCCGGCGAAGGCCGGGCGCAGCTTCGGGTGCCACAGCGGACCGCATTCCGGGCGCGGCGGGTGGTCGCCGCCCTTCGGGTTGGTGCCGGGGAAGCACAGCCCCATGGGCAGCACGGCGATGCGGGATTCGTCGTAGAAGCGTTCGCGGTCCATGGCCAGCCATTGGCGCAGCCGGTCGCCGGACGGGTCGTTCCATGGGATGCCGGTGGCGTGCACGCGGGCACCCGGCGCCTGCCCGACGATGAGGAGCCGCGCCGCCGGGCTGCCGCGCAGCACCGGGCGGCAACCGTGCGGCAGGTGGGCGGCGCACAGCCGGCAGGCGCGCGCCTCTTCCATCAGCCTGTACAGTTCCGTCATCGCAACGATCTAGCCGCCGAGTTGGGCGTCGTCCAGCAGGCGGCGGACGAAGGCCGGCACCACGGCGCCGGCCGGGCCGTGGATGGCCTCGGCGAACAGGGTGGCGCCGGCCGAGGGTTCCAGGTTCAGCTCCACCGTGTGGGCGCCGCCGTCGCGCGCCTCGGCCACGAAGCCGGCGGCCGGGTAGACGTTGCCCGACGTGCCGATCGACACGAACAGGTCGCAGTCGGCCAGCGCCGCCATGATCCGCTCCATGTGATAGGGCATCTCGCCGAACCACACCACGTCCGGGCGCAGGCCGCCCTTGCGCGTGCAGTGCAGGCAGACGTCGTCCACCGACAGATCGTGCCGGCACTCCTGCACCGTGCGGCAGTGGGCGCAGACGGCCTTCAGCAGCTCGCCGTGCATGTGCACGAGGTTGCGGCTGCCGGCGCGCTCGTGCAGGTCGTCGATGTTCTGCGTCACCACCAGCACCTCGCCGCGCCAGCGCCGCTCCAGCTCGGCCAGGGCGGCGTGGGCGGGGTTCGGCTGGATCGCCGCGGCGAGCAGGCCGCGCCGGCGGGCGTTGTAGAACTCGTGCACCCGCCGCGGGTTGCGGGCGAAGGCCTCGGGCGTCGCCACGTCCTCGATGCGCACCGTGGCCCAGATGCCGTCGGCGTCGCGGAAGGTGTGCAGCCCGGATTCGCGGGAGATCCCGGCGCCGGTGAGCACGACGATGGAGGCGTTGGGCAGCAGGCGCATAGGGGTTCCTGCGGGTTGGCGGCTGGCGGCCAGGGCTGGCGGCCGGGCGGGAAAGCCTGTTACATCGGTGCGGGGAAAGCCAAATCCAAGGAGGCGGGATGGTCAAGGTCCTGTTCGTGTGCACCGGCAACATATGCCGCTCGCCGACGGCGGAGGGCGTGTTCCGCGCCCTGGTCCGCGAGGCCGGGCTGGACGGCCGCATCGCCACGGACTCCGCCGGCACGCACGATTATCACGTGGGCGAGGCGCCCGACCGGCGCAGCCAGGCGGCGGCGAAACGCCGCGGGGTCGACCTGTCCGACCTGCGGGCGCGCCGCGTGACAGTGGACGACTTCCGCCGCTTCGACTACGTGCTGGCCATGGACCAGGGGCATCTGGAGCAGCTCCAGCGCATGGCGCCGCCGGATTCGACGGCCGAGGTGCGCCTGTTCATGGACTACGCCCCCGACGCCCCCCGGCGCGAGGTGCCCGATCCGTACTACGGCGACGGCAGCCACTTCGACGAGGTGCTCGACCTCGTGGAAGCCGCCTCGCGGGGCCTGCTGGAGCGCATCCGGCGGGAGCGGTTGTGATCCCGGCGGACATCCGAACGCTCATCGAATCCGTCACCGGTCAGCCGGTCGCCGCCGTCCGGCCGCTCTCGTCGGGGCACAACGCCAGTTTGCACACGGTGAGGCTGGGCGACGGGCGGCGGCTGGTCGCCAAGGTGGGGCACGGGCTGGAGCCGGAAGCCTTCATGCTGCGCTACCTTGCCGAACACTCCCGCCTGCCGGTGCCGGCGGTGCACCACGGCGACGACGCGCTGCTGCTGATGGACTTCGTCGAGGGCGGTGGCCCGCTCACCGCGGCGGCGCAGGAGCACGCGGCGGAGCTGGTGGCCGACCTGCACAGCATCACCGCGCTCCGCTACGGCTTTCCGCGCGGCACGCCGATCGGCCCGTTGCCGCAATCCAACGTCGAAGGCGACGACTGGGTCGCCTTCTTCCGTGACCGGCGCCTGCTGCCCATGGCGCGGGCGGCCCTGGACGAGGGGCGCATCGACGCCGGCTTGATGGCGGGCCTTGAGCGCCTGGCGGCGCGCCTGCCGGAGCTGATCGGCGAGCCGGCGCCGCCGGCGCTGGTCCACGGCGACCTGTGGGGTGGCAACATCCTGGCCGCCGACGGGCGGATCGCCGCCTTCATCGACCCGGCGCTCCACCACGCCGACCCGGAGGTGGAGCTGGCCTTCACCACGCTGTTCGGCACCTTCGGCGAGGCGTTCTTCCGCCGCTACGACGCGATCCGCCCGTTGCGCCCCGGCTTCTTCGAGGTGCGGCGGGACCTGTACAACCTCTACCCCCTGCTGGTGCACGTGCGCCTGTTCGGCGGCTCCTACGTCGGCGCGGTGGCGCGCACGGTCCGTCGCTTCATCGGCTAACCGGGAGGCATGCGAACAACCCAGGGTGACACGCCGCGCGGATGCGCTATGGTGTCCGGCGATCATCTACGGAGCCCCGGCTTGAGCGCGCAGACCCCGCCCGGAGTCCTCGACGGCGTTGCCCTGTTCGACGAGTTCACGCCCGCCGAGCGCGAGGCGCTGGCATCGCGCGGGCGCATCGTGACCGTGGAGCCCGGCACCGTCCTGGTTCAGGAGGGCGACGAGGCCGACGCGCTGTACGTCCTGCTGGACGGGGAGGTGCGCGTGCTGCGCCGCGACCCGGCCGGCAACCGGGTGGAACTGGCGCGCCGCCGCACCGGCCAGTGCTTCGGCGAGATGGCGCTGATCGACGGCGGCCTGCGCTCCGCCACCATCGAGACGGCGACGTTCTGTCGTCTGTTCGCGTTGCAGCGCGACGTCTTCCTGGAGGTGGTCGCCCCCGCGCCGCACCTGCTGCGCAAGCTGCTGCGCGACCTCAGCTTCAAGATCCGCGACTCGTCCGAGCGGCTGGTGCGGGAAGACCTGGAGGGCCGCATGCGCGCGGCGGAAGCCGAGCTGGCCCGCCACCGTGCCGTCGTCCAGGCGGTCACCGGCCTGGCGCACGAGCTGAACACGCCGCTGGGCGTCTGCGTTACCACGGCCAGCCACATCGAGGCGATGGCCGACTCGGGCGACGGCGCGCTGGCCGAGCCGGCGGCGCTGCTGCGCGACAATCTCGCCCGCGCCGTGGCGCTGGTCGAGGCGTTCACCGCCATTGCCGCCGGGCACCACGCCGGCCCGCCGGAGGACGTCGACCTCGCCGAGGTGTGCGAGCACGCCGCGGCGCTGTTCGCCGTGGAGCGGCCGGCGGCCGGCCTCACCGTCGCCGTGCGCACCGGCGCCGCCCGGCCCTGGCGCGGCCACCGCGACCACCTGGAATGCGTGCTGGCCGAGCTGTTCGCCAACGCCGCCGCGCACGCCTACCCGCCGGGTGCCGGCGGGGCGGTGACGGTCACCGTGGCTGACGGCGCCATCGACCACCGCCCGGCCTGGACCATCGCCGTGCGCGACGACGGCGCCGGCATCGCGGCGGACGCGCTGCCGAAGCTGTTCGACGCCTTCTACACCACGGCGCGCGGGCGCGGGCACAAGGGGCTGGGCCTGACGGTCGTCTACAACACGGTGACCGGTCCGCTGGCCGGACGCATCCAGGTCGACACCACGTCCGGCGGGGGCACGACGGTGACGCTGACGGTGCCGCGGGCGGTGTAGGCAAACGAAAGCTGCAGGCAGGCTGAAAGCTGCGGGCACGCGAAAACCCCGCCCACCGGGCGGGGTTGTCAGGAGACCGGCGGTGGGGCCGTCCTTACAGGACCGACTCGATCCACTGCTTGAGGGCACCCTTCGGCATGGCGCCGATCTTCGTGGCGGCGACGTTGCCGTCCTTGAACACCATCAGCGTCGGGATGCCGCGCACGCCGTACTTGGTCGGCGTGTTCTGGTTCTCGTCGATGTTCAGCTTCGCGATGGTCAGCCTGCCTTCCAGTTCCCCGGCGATCTCGTCGAGCGCGGGGGCGATCATCTTGCAGGGGCCGCACCACTCCGCCCAGAAATCGACCAGGACGGGACCGGGCGCCTTGAGGACGTCCGCGTCGAAGCTAGCGTCGGTGACCTTGATGGTGCTGCTCATGGTGCCTCTTGCGTAAATCGGGGGCGTGGCCGCTTCGCCGGGCCACTCGTCCCGGCCACCCCCGACGTGGGGAACGCGAAAATTTATGGTGTTCGCATGGTGGCGGTCAAGCCGCCGGTCACGCGCTCTCGTCCGGAACGGAAACCCGCGGCCCTTCCATAAGTTCCATGGGCAGATCCATCAGGAACGGGCCGTCCGTCCAAAGCAGCACGCACCGCACCGTCCGGCCGGGGTAGACGGCCTGCAGGGCCGCCCGGTAGGCCGCCATCTGCCGCAGGTAGATCGCCGGCACGGCGGCCAGCTCGCGCGGCGGCGGGCGGTTGGTCTTGTAATCGACGATCCACACCGCCTCCTCGGTCACCATCAGCCGGTCGATCTGGCCCGACAGCGCGCGCCCCTGGACCACGCCCACCACCGGCACCTCGGCGCGGGAGCCCGGCGCGAACAGATGGGCGAACTCCAGGTTTTCCAGCACGGCCATCGTTTCGCGTGCGATCTCGTCCTGCTGCTCCGGCGTCAGCGTGTGCGCCGGGCGGGCCAGGAATGTGCTGCAGGCGGCGGCGCGCGCCTCGGGCCGCAGCTCGGGCAGCGTCTGCAGCAACCGGTGCACGAGGTTGCCGCGCTTGAAGCGGGCGCCGTCGTCCTCGCCCAGCGGCGAGCGCACCGCCGGCTCCGCCCCTTCCGGCCGGGACGGGGTGAGCGGGCGCGAGGGTTCGGGCTCCATGGGCGCGGGCGCCGTGCCCCAGGGCGGCAGTTCGTGCACGGCGCCGCCGTGGCCGAGTGCGGCGCCATCGTCGCGGGCCAGCACCGTCTGCACGTCGGCCAGCCGCCAGCCCGGACCGCTCCACCCCTGCGGGCAGAGCGCGGTGAAGTCGAACTCCTGCGGTGCGCCGATGTCCTTCATCGCCTCCTCGACGAGGCGGTACCAGCAACCCTCGCCCGGCTCCTTGCGGCCCTGCCAGCCGCAGACGTAGAGGCGGTCCTCGGCGCGGGTGAGCGCCACGTAGAGCAGGCGGCGGTATTCCTGGTCGCGGCGCCGGTTGGCGCGGGCGCGCGCCTCGGCGCACAGCGCGTCCTCCTGGGTGCGGCGCGCGGCGAACAGCGGCACCCTGGCGTCGCCGTCCGGCCACAGGATGGACGGGCTCTGCGTCGGCGTGCCCATGGTGTCGGGCAGGAAGACGATGGGGGCCTGCAACCCCTTGGAGCCGTGCACGGTCATGATGCGCACGGAACCGCCGCCCTGCTCCAGCTCGCGCTTGATCTCCGCCTCGCTGGCGGCGAGCCAGGCGAGGAAGCGCTGCATCGACGGTGCTTCGGTCTTTTCGAAAGCGAGACAGACGGCCAGGAACTCGTCCAGCGGGTCCTGCGCGTCCGGTCCCAGGCGGCGCAGCACGGCGCGCCGGCCGCTGCGCACGTCGGCCGGGCAGGGGGAGCTGAGGACGCCGGCGAACAGCTCGTAGGGGGCGACGAAGTCGGTGCGCGCCAGCAGTTCGCCCAGGTACTTGCGGGCTGGGCGGTAGGCCGCGTCCTCCTCCGCCTTCGCCACCAGGGCGCGCCACAGCGCACCGCGCCGGCCGTGCGCCAGGGCGAACAGCTCGTCCTCGGTCAGGCCGATCAGCGGCCCTTTCAGCACCGTGGCGAGCGTCAGGTCGTCCTCCGGCAGCAGCAGGAAGTCGGCCAGCGCCATCAGGTCCATGACGGCGAGCTGCTCGGTCAGCACCATGCGGTCGACGCCGGCCACCGGCACGGCGCGGTCCTTCAGCGCCCGCACCAGTTCGGTGACGAAGCCCGTGCGGCGGCGCACCAGCACCATGACGTCGCCCGGCTGGATGGCGCGGCCACGGGCCTGCAGCGTCTCGCCGCGCGCCAGCCAGTCGCGGATGGTGTCGGCGATCACGGCGGCCAGACGGGCCGACGGCGAGTCGGCGGCCTCGCGCGCCACCGGCGGCGCCCAGGCGGGCGGGTCGGCGGCCTCCAGCGGCTTCACCGGCGGCCACAGCTCGACCAGACCGGCGTGCCCGCGGCGGAAGGCGCGGTGGCGGATCACCGGGTTCGTTTCGGAAGCGACACCGTCTTTGGCGGTATCATGCTGGAACACCGCGTCCACCGCCTGCAGCACGGCGGCGGTGGAGCGGAAGGAGATGTCCAGGTCGACCGGCACCCAGGTCTTCCCGGCCGCCTCGGCGCGCGTCTGGAAATGGCGGCGCATCCGCGCGAATTCGGCCGGATCGGCGCGCTGGAAGCTGAAGATCGACTGCTTCTCGTCGCCCACGGCGAAGACCGTGCGGGTGACGCCCTGCGCCTCGCGCGCACCCAGCCCGGCGAAGAACTCCTCGGCGATGGCCGACACCACCTGCCACTGCTCGGGGTTGGTGTCCTGCGCCTCGTCGATCAGAATGTGGTCCAGGCCGCCGTCCAGCTTGAACAGCACCCACGGCACCCGCCCGTCGCCCTTCAGCAGATCGTGGGCGAACAGGATGAGGTCTTCATAGTCCAGCAGCGCCCGCGCCCGCTTGCGCGCCTCGTAAGCCTTCAGCAGCGCGTCGGCCAGCGTCAGCAGCGCCGTGGTGGAGGCCGCGACACCGGCCGCCTTCACCCGTTCCATCAGCGTAACGAGCCGCGATGCCTCTTCCTCCAGCGCCCTCAGCGCATGGGGGAAGGAGGTCGCCGGCTTCCTAGTCATCAGCGTCTTGCGCGGCGCGCCGTCGGCGGTGAGGAACAGGCGGACGTAGGCGTGGAAGGCGGTGACGCGCGACCCGGCGGCGTCCAGCCATTGCTGGATGCCGATGCCGCGCTCCTGGTCGGTGGCGGTGCCGCCGCTGAGCGCCGTGCACGCCTCGCGCAGCGTCGGCAGGTCCAGCGCGTCGTCGGCGCAGGCTTCCTTCAGGATGCTCGCTTCCGTCTCGCCGGGCGGCACGCCCAGCGCCTCGTGCACGGCGGCGATGGTGGCGTGCAGGCCGCCGTGCTCGAGCAGGATGCGGGCGATGCGCCCGCGCTCGGTCGCCAGCTCGGCCATCAGGCCGGCGAACTCCTCGGCGTTCAGCTCGGCCGTCAGGCGGGCCAGCGCCTTGCCCAGTTCGGCGCCCTCCTGCCGGCCCGCGTGCAGCACGGCGTCGCGCGCCTCCACCAGCAGGCCGGCGGAGGTGCGGTCGTCCATCACCTCGAAATGCGGGACCAGCCCGGCCTCGATGGGGAAGCGGCGCAGCAGCGACTGGCAGAAGGCGTGGATCGTCTGGATCTTCATGCCGCCGGGGCAGTCCACCACGCGGGCGAACAGCCGGCGCGCGGCGGTGCGCGTCTCCTGCGACGGCATGGCGCCGCACAGGTCGTAGAGGGCGTCGGTCAGCGCATCGTCGGGCAGCGTCGCCCAGCGGCCCAGCGTGCGGTTGATGCGGATGGACATCTCCGCCGCCGCCGCCTTGGTGAAGGTCAGGCACAGGATGCGCGCGGGCGGCGTGCCGGCCAGCATCAGGCGCAGCACGCGGTCGGTCAGCACCTTGGTCTTGCCCGATCCGGCCGACGCGCCGACCCACACCGACGCCTCCGGGTCCGAGGCACGCCGCTGCAGCACGTTCGGGTCGAGGGGACGGTCGGGGGACGGCCCTTCGGAAGAAGAAAGATCGGTGAGGCTCATTCGCCACCTCCACCGCCGGCGGACCATTCCTGGACGCGGGCGAGGTGCGCGTAGTCGGTGTAGCGCGGCGCCATCGCCGGGCGCGGGCAGGAGCGGTAGGGGGTGGCCGGGTCGTCGAAGGCGCGGATCAGCTCCTCCAGGCCCGCGCGCGCCTCGGCCGCCAGTGTGGCGACGTCGCCCTTCACCGGCTTCTCCTCGCCGGCCGGGTCGCCGCCGGACAGGCGCCAGAAGGCGACGGCGGACACCGGGCCAGCCGTTACGTGTTCGAAACCACCGGCCTCGGCGATGGCGGCCTCAAGCGGCAACTGCGGGGCGAAGCCCAGTTCGATCTCGCGGGCGGAGGGCGGCGTGCCGGTCTTGTAGTCGATGATCACCAAGCCGTTTTCCTTGCCGTCGCGGTCGATGCGGTCGGCCGTGGCGGTCAGCGTGAAGGGGCCGGCGGGGCCGTGCAGCTCCAGCGCGCCCCTCACCTCGGTCGCCAGCGGTTTTACGGTGTGCCGGCGCTTGCGCTCCAGCGCCACGAACCACGCGGCGATGCGCTCGAAGCGTGGCCACCAGAAGGCGCGCACGTCGGGGTGCGTGTCCAGCAGTGGCCCGAAGCTTCGCCGGCCGAGGTCCAGCAGGTCCGCCACCGCGTTCTCCGGCAGCAAGTTCGGGTGCCGCTTCACGAACGCGTCGAGGGCCTGGTGGATGAACTGGCCGCGCTCGGCGGCACCGGGGTCGGCGGCGATGGGGTCGAGCTTGTTCAGGCGCAGGATGGAGCGGGCGTAGATGGCGTAGGGGTCGCGCATCCACGTCTCCACGCGGGTGACGGACAGGCGGCGCGGGCGGGCGGAGACCGGCGGGCGCGGCTCGGGCGGCGCCACCGGCTGCACGGCGTCCGGCTCGTCGAGCGATCGCGCCCAGGCCAGCCAGGGCTCCCCCTCCAAATCGATCCGCCCTTCCAGGCGCAGCGCCTTAAGCACCGTTTCCAGCCGCAACAGCCAGCGCGACGGCACGGTGGGGGTGCCCTCCACCCGCTCGGCGCGCGTCAGCACCACCTCCGGCGCGCCGCAGGCCTGGGCGAAGTCGTGCGCCGACAGGCCGATCAGCCGTTCCGGGCTGGGCAGGCCGAAGGCCTTGCGCATGGGGCGGGACATCCACGGGTCGGCGGCCGGCTCCGGCGGCCACGTGCCCTCGTTCAGCCCGCCGAGGATCATGCGGTCGTAGTGCTGCAGGCGCGCTTCGAGCGGCCCCAGGATGGCGAGGCGCGGGTGCAGGCCGAAGCGCGGGCGGACCGCGCGCCCGGCCATCAACGCCTCGAACAGGGCCGGATATTCCGGGCCTGGAACGTCAACGAAGCCATCAGCCGCGCGGCGCAGCTCGTCGATGAGGGCGGCCGCGGCTTCGCCGTCGTCGTGGCGCCAGAGCCGCGCGTCGCCCCATTCGTCGGGGGTGCGGGCGAGCGCTTCGGCGAAGCGGACGTGCGCGTCCACGAGGTCCTTCAGCGGTGCCGTGCCGGCCATCGCCTCCAGGAACGGGCGGGCCAGCGTGCCCAGCCGCTCGACCCAGTCGATCAGGTAATCGCGCTGCTCCGGGTGGGGGAAACGTTCGTCCTCGGCCGCCTTCAGCGCCTGGACCAGTCCGTCGAAGCCCTCGGCCGGGCGCGGGCCGCGCAGCACGGCGCGTTCCAGCGCGCGCGCGTCGGTGCGGAAGTCGGCCGGCGCCTGCCCGCCGGCGGCCAGCGGGTGCTTGGCCAGCGCCAGCAGGTCCAGCGGGTGGGCGCGCCGCGCCGCCAGTTCGGCCGTCAGGCGCAGGTAGGTGCCGGCGGCGGTGTCGGCCAGCGGCCGGCCGGCGGAATCGTCGACCTCCACGCCCCAGCGCTTCAGCGCCATGGCGACACGCCGCGCCAGCGCGCGGTCGGGCGTGACCAGCGCCGCCGTCTTCTCCGGCGTCTCCAGCGTGTGGCGCATCAGCAGCGCGATGGCGTTCGCCTCTTCCTCCGGGTGCGGCGCGTCGATGCGCATCAGCCCGGCCAGCGCCGTGTCGTCCAGCCCCTCCAGCGCCCGCCAGCTTTCCGTCGTCGCGGCCGGGCGCATTGCCTCGCCGATCAGGCGGGCGCGCGCCGCGCGCGGGTCGCCGGCATCGTTCCACGGGCGGACCGATCGGCGGTCCAGTTCAAGCTTGCCGAGCAGCAGGGCGAGGCCGTGCTGGGGGTGCGCCTCGTCGTGGCGGATGGCCTCCCACGTCTCATCGTCGCAGTCCTGGTCCAGGCCGGGCAGCACCAGGGCGCCGTTCGGCATGCCCGCGACCACCGCCAGCAGGTCGGCCGTGGCGGGAATGGAGCCGGTGGAGCCGGCGGCGATCACCGGCCCATCCGGCGGCTGCCGCTCCCACACCCGCGCCTGCGTCTCCAGCACGGCGTTGCGGTGTGCCGCCGGGTCGATCAGGCCCCGCTCGTCCAGGATGCCCGGCCAGAACTCCGTGATGATAGTCAGGAACTTCAGCGTGTCCTGCCAGTGCGCCGCGTAGTCGTCGGGAACGAGGCGGTTCAGGGAATTGAACTTGAGCCGTTCGGTTTGCACCTGGTCTATGAGGCGCCCGAGGTCGGCGCCGAGGCGGACGGCCTGCGGCAGGGTGGCGGCGAAGCCGGGCGCCTTCAGCACCGCCTCGGCGAGCAGCAGTTGCCGCTTCAGCCCGTCAATCTTCTCCGGCAGGTCGAGCGCGCCGGCGAGGCCCGGCAGTTCCTCGGCGGTCAGCGACAGCGCGTCGGCGTCGATGTCGCCCAGCGGGCTGAAGCGCGGCAGCAGCATCGGTCGCCCGCCGGAGCGGCGCAGGAACGCCTCCCGCAAGCTGCGGCAGGCGCGCCGCGTGGGCAGCAGGACGGTGGCGGCCGCGAGGGACAGCGGGTCGTCGCCCAGGCGCGCGGCGATGCCGGCGGCCAGCGTGTCGACGAACGGCGCGCCGGCCGGGATCGTGTAGACGTTGGTGGCCGCCCGACTCACGGCCAGACCCAGCGCACACCGCCGCGCGCAAGCAGTTCCTCGGATTCCTGCAGCGCGTCCGGCGTGCCGACGTGGAACCACGGCCCGTCGTGCGCCAGCCCGTACAGGCGCCCGGCCTCCTGCGCGCGGTCCCACAGCCGGTTGGTGGAGAAGGCGCCGTCCGGCGCGTCCTTCCACAGCTCGGGCTTCACGATCTGCACCCCGGCGAAGACGAAGGGGGCGATCTCGCTTTCCGCCCGCCGGGTCAGCCGGCCCAGCGGGTCCATGTGGTAGTCGCCGCGCCCCTCGTACCCCACGGCCCGCGTCGTCGCCATCAGCAGCAGGAGCGCGTCCATCTCGTCCGGCCGCCAGTGCGCGGCGAGGCGGCGCAGCGCCGGGGTCGGCCCGTCCAGCCACAGGATGTCGGCGTTCACCACGTAGAATGGTTCGCTGCCCAGGTGCGGCAGCGCCTTCTTCACGCCGCCGCCGGTCTCCAGCAGCGAATCCTCGGGCGACAGGACGATCTTCGGCTTCCTGCGGCCCTTCAGGTGGGCGGCGATCATCTCGCCCTTGTAGTGCGCGTTGACCACGGCGGTGTCGACGCCGGTCTCGGCCAGCCGGTCCAACGCGTGGTCCAGCATCGGCTTGCCACCCACCGGCAGCAGCGGCTTGGGCATGTGCAGGGTGAGCGGGCGCATGCGCAGGCCAAGGCCCGCGGCCAGCACCATCGCCCGGTTCGGTATACCAGTCTTCTTCGGCATCAATCCGGCTCCGGAATGATAAAATCGGCGCGGGTTCCGGGCGGCAGGTGGCGGTCGAACCACGCCCGCACGGGGGCCAGCTCCGGCTTGGCGAGCAGCACCTCCAGAAGGCGCCAGACCCGCGGCAGATGGACGAGGTAGCCGCGCCGCCGTTCTTGAAGGGCGAGGCGGGCGAAGACGGCGACGATGCGCGTGTGCCGCACCGCCCCCAGCACGGCGTAGGAGCGGCGGAACGCCGCCGCGTCGATATCCGGGAAGGCGGCCAGATAGCGCGCGACCATGCGCTCGGCGCGCTCGGCCGGCACGTCGCGCCGGGCGTCCTCCAGCAGGGAAACGAGGTCGTAGGCGACCGGCCCCAGCCCGGCGTTCTGGAAGTCCAGCAGCCCGCCCGCCGCCACGCCCGGACGCGGCAGGCGCATCAGGTTGTCGACGTGGTAGTCGCGCAGCAGCAGCGACCGCGGCCCGGCGCAGGCCTCCGGGACCACCGCTTCCCAGGTCGCGCGCAGGGCGGAACGATCGGCCTCCGCCAAGGGTTGGCCGGTGGCGACCGGGACGTAGACGTCGGCGAACAGCATGACCTGCTCGACGAACAGCGGCGCGTCGTAGACCGGCAGGTCCAGCGCCGCCGCCTGTTCGGGGCGAAAACGGCGGTGCAGTTCGACCAGCACGTCGGTGGCCAGTTCGTACAGGCCCTCCGCGTCCTCGCCGTCCGCCAGCAGGCGGGAGACGGTGTCGTCGCCGAAGTCCTCCAGCAGCGCCAGCCCGGCCGCCGTGTCGGCGGCGACGACCTCCGGCACCGAGAGGCCGAGCCCGGCCAGCGCGCCGCCGATCGCCATGAAGGGCACGAGGTCGTGGCCGGGCACCGGCGTGTCCATGAGGATCAGCCGCGTGCCGTCCGGGCGCACGATGCGTTCGTACCGGCGCGCCGAGGCGTCGCCGGCCAGCGGCACCCGCGTCGCGTCACCCAGGCCGTGCTGGCCGAGGAAGGCGATGATCCGCGCGTTGCGGTCGCTTGTCCGAATTTGGCTCACGGCAACGCCATCCCGGCGAGGCGCGCCGCCCAGGTGCCATGGCCCTTCAGCTCGGCCCGCCGCGCGTCCGCTGTGCCGGCCATCCGCAGCGCCAGTTCCAGCCGGTCGGGCGGGGTGAGCGGGCCCAACCGTTCCGGCCACTCAACGAGGGCGATGCCGTCGGCGGCTTCCTCCCACCCCAGCTCGACCACCTCGTCGGGGCCGGACAGGCGGTAGAGGTCGAAATGCCAGATGGTTCCGGCATCGGTGTCATAGGTCTGCACGAGCGTGAAGGTGGGGGAGGGCACCTCGACCTCCTCGCCGCTCAGCGCGCGGATGACGGCGCGGGCGAAGGAGGTCTTGCCGGCGCCCAGGTCGCCCGGCAGCGTCACCACGTCGCCGCGCCGCAGGTGCGGCGCAAGGCGGCGGGCGAGCGCCGAGGTGGCGGCCTCGTCGGCGAGGGGGAGGGATATGCGTGTCGGAAGCTGGGCCATGGGGCCGGATTGTGGGCGAACGTCGGGCCGCCCCGCAAGCCGGGAATGGGTGACAACGGGATCGGCTTACACGGCGACGCGCATCATGCGGGGGGAGCGCTGCGCCGGCTTGTCCTCGTGGTGGTCGGTCACCAGCCGGGGCGGCTTGTTGAAGTTCATGGTGATCATCAGCGTCAGCGCGCCGTTGATCAGGTGCAGGCACTTGTCGGACTCGACCGGCAGCGGGATCTTGCGGCCCATGCAGTGCCCGACCAGCGCCGCCGCCACCTCCGCCTCGCCCAACGTCATCGACTGGTCCTGGCCGTAGTCGTCGATGACCTGGATGGTGGTGCACACGCCGTCATGGTCGTCGTACGTCACGCCGCGCACCGTGCCCTGAGGCAGCGCCTCACGCCGCTTGCGGCGGCGGTCCAGCACGGCGCGGACGACTTCCTGTTCGGTGAAGACGAGGCAGCGCAGTTCTTTCATGGCGGCGTTCCCGGACCGGCGCGGCGGAGGCCCACCCCACCGTTTCACCATTATCTATACGGCCAATCGGGGTAGCCAAGACAAACATTGCGAAAAATTTAGACAATTTGTCACAGCATGGACGCGGCCGTGCGGGGGTGGGTTGTCGCGCTTGGGGTTGATCGGGGGCGCAAAACGGGACATCAAGGGGGCATCCCATCCCGCGCCCACATCAGACAGCACCGGAGTTCCCATGTCGGCCACCCTTCACCGCACCGATGTCGCCATCATCGGGGCCGGCCCCGTCGGCCTGTTCGCCATCTTCGAATGCGGCATGCTGAAGATGAGCTGCCACGTCGTCGACGCGCTCGACATGGTGGGCGGCCAGTGCGCCGCGCTTTATCCGGAAAAGCCGATCTACGACATCCCCGGCCACCCCTCGGTCGACGCGGCCGACCTGATCGACAAGCTGGCGCAGCAGGCCGCCCCCTTCGCGCCCACCTACCACCTGGCCCAGCAGGTCGAGAAGCTGACCCGCACGGACGAGGGCCGTTGGCTGGTCGAAACGAACATCGGCACGAAGATCGACGCGCAGGCGGTGATCATCGCCGCCGGCGTTGGCGCCTTCGGCCCCAACCGCCCGCCGCTGGACGGACTGGAGAAGTTCGAGGGCACGTCGGTCTTCTACATGGTGCGCCGCCGACAGGACTTCGCCGGCAAGCGCGTGGTGATCGCCGGCGGCGGCGACTCGGCGGTGGACTGGACGCTGTCGCTGGCCGACGTCGCCGAGAAGGTCTACGTCGTGCACCGCCGGCCGAAGTTCCGCGCCGCCCCGGAAAGCGTGGCGCGCATGGACGCGCTGGTGCGCGACGGCCGGGTGGAGATGGTGGTGCCCTACCAGCTCTCCGGCCTCGACGGCGCCGACGGGCAACTCACCGCCGTGCGCGTCGCCACGCTGGAGGGCGAGGAGAAGGCCCTGCCGGCCGACGCGCTGCTGGCCTTCTTCGGCCTGTCCATGAACCTGGGGCCGATCGCCGAGTGGGGCCTGGACCTGGAGCGCAGCCACATCACGGTGACGCCGCCGACCTACGCCACCAGCGCGCCGGGCGTCTACGCCATCGGCGACATCGCCACGTATCCGGGCAAGCTGAAGCTGATCCTCTGCGGCTTTGCCGAGGCGGCGCAGGCGGCGCACGCCATCCACCCGCTGGTCCACCCGGGCGAGGCGCTGCACTTCGAGTATTCCACCAGCAAGGGCGTTCCGGGGGCGTAACGCTCCCTACGCCAGATCCGCGCAGCGGCGGAACAGGCGCACGGGCCGTTCCGCCCACCAGCCCCGGCGGTAGGAGGCGAGCGCCACGCCGGTGGCGCTCTGCGCGCCGATGAAGCCGTCGCCGTCCACGACGATGGCGACGTGGTTCGGGGTGTGCCGGTCCTGTGGGAAGAGGACGAGGTCGCCGGGCAGCGGTTCCGCCACCGGCTCGAACAGACCGGAGTCCATCAGGGATTCGGCGTCCAGCGCCATGAAGCGCGCGCGGCGGTGCGGCAGGGCAGCGGCGTAGACGACGGAGACGAAGCCCGTGCCGTCCATGCCCCGGCGGGTGCGTCCGCCCCAGCGGTACGGCACGCCCAGATAGCTGCGCGCCAGCGTGACGATGCGCTCGCGTGTGTTCGTATCGCGTCCGTCCAGCCCGTCGAACATGGCCGCCTCCGTCCGCCGACACCCCCATCGTGGGCGCGTGGGACGTCCGTCGTCAACGCGCCGAAGGTCGCAGAAGCCGGCGCCCGCACGCAAAAAAAGCGGGCCGCCGGAGCGGCCCGCGAGGCGAGGAAGTGGAGGCTTGCGGGAGAGAGGGGGTCAGCCGCCGCGCGGGCCGGCGCCCTGACCGGGACCGCCCTGGCCGCCCGGCCCGAAGCCCGGACCACCGGGGCCGCCACCCATGCCGCCCATGCCGCCACCCATGCCGCCGGGGCCGAAGCCGCGGCCGCGGTGCTGCATGAACGCGTCGGCCACCTTCTTCTGCTCGGGCGAGAGCTGGTTGTAGAGGTCGACGACCAGCGGACGGAGCTGCTGGAACTGCGTGACGCGGGCCGACATCATGTCGCCCATGCGCTCCAGCCGGTCGGGCAGCGTGGTCGGCAGCGGCTGGTCCTTGTACTTGGCGCACAGGGCTTCCAGCGGCTTCTGGCTGTCCTGCGCGGCGGTGGCGAGCTTGGTCCAGGCCGGCTTCTGCGCGTCGGTGATCTTCAGGCGCTTCTCGGCGTAGGCCAGCATGCCGGCCAGACGGGCGTCCTGGTTCTCGCACATGCGGCCGAAATTCATCGGGCCGCCGCCCATCATGCCGCCGTGCATGCGGTGCATGCCCGGGCCGCGGCCTTCGCCGGGGCCGAACTGCTGCGCGACGACCGGCGCAGCCACGGCCAGACCGGCGACCGCGACGGCGGTGATGATCAGTGCGCGTTTCATGGAGGCTCTCCTCTTGGGTTCGGTACGTGTTCCGATGGCCCCAAGGTGCGCCCCGAGCTTTGCCGCTTTATGTCCGGCGGGGCGGTGTTTGGTAACGCTGTGTAACAGCCGGCGCCCAGGTAACGCGCCGTAACACTTTTCCCCTTAACCGCCGGGCCGCCGCGTCCGATCATGGGGCTCGCAAGGGGGATCAGCATGGACCGCACGCCGCATCTTCTCGTGGTCGACGACGACCGGGAAATCCGCAACCTCACGTCCCAGTTCCTGACCAGGCACGGCTACCGCGTCTCCACCGCCCGCGACGGGGCGGAGATGCTGAAAACGCTGGAGGCCGCGCGCGTCGACCTCATCGTCCTCGACCTCATGCTGCCGGGCGAGGATGGGTTGAGCCTGTGCCGGCGCCTGCGCGCCGGCTCGGCCACGGCCGCCATCCCCATCGTCATGCTGACGGCGATGGGCGAGGAGACCGACCGCATCATCGGGCTGGAGATGGGGGCGGACGACTACCTCGCCAAACCGTTCAGCCCGCGCGAGCTGCTGGCCCGCATCAAGGCGGTGCTGCGCCGGGTGGCGGCGCCGCAGGCGGTGGGCGGCGAGGCGGCGGCCAAGGTGCTGCGCTTCGAGGGCTGGTCGCTCGACGTCGCCAAGCGCGAGCTGCGCTCGCCCGACGGCGTGCTGGTGCAGCTTTCGGCCGGCGAGTACGACCTGCTGGTCGCCTTCGTCGAGCATCCCCAGCGCGTGCTGACCCGCGACCAACTGCTTGATCTCGCGCGCGGGCGCGCCGCCGTGCCCTTCGACCGCTCCATCGATGTGCAGGTCAGCCGCCTGCGCCGCAAGATCGAACCCGACCCGGCCGATCCCACGTTGATCAAGACGGTGCGCGGCGGCGGCTACCTGTTCACGGCACCGGTGACGGTGGGGCCCTGATGCGCCGCTTCCTGCCCGACAGCATCGCCGCGCGCACCGCCCTGACGGTGGTCCTGGCGCTGCTGCTGACCCAGGCGATCAGCGCGCTGGTCTATGTCACCGACCGGCACGAGGGGCCGCCGGTGCACGGGCCGCGCGTGCTGATCGAGCGCGTCACGGCGATCGTCCAACTGGTGGAGAGCACGCCGCCGCGTGAGCGGCCGCGCGTGGTGCGCGCGCTGGACGATCCGGTGCTGGGCGTCACGTGGAGCGAGACGCAGCCGCGCCTGGGCGAGCTGAAGGACGGCTTCCCGGTGGAGGCGTTGCGCCGCCGCCTGCGCCAAGCGCTGGGCGATCCGCGTCGCCCGGTCTTCATCGAGGTGCGGCGCCCGCTGGTGGGTCCCCAGCCGGGGGTGCTGCCGATGCCGGAGGAGATGCACTGGTCGGCGCGCATGCGCCTCACGGTCCAGCTCACCGACGGCACGTGGCTCAGCTTCACCGGCGGCGACCCGGCGGAAGGACCGTTCCGCCTCGTGCGCTTCGTTCTGTGGATGTTCGCCATCGGCGGCGTCATCGCCGTGCTGTCGCTGTGGGCGGCGCGCCGGCTCACGGCACCCCTGGCCCGCTTCGCCGTGGCGGCCGAGCGCCTGGGCGTGGACGGCGAGGCCGACCCGCTGCCGGAGGCGGGACCGAGGGAACTGCGCGCCGCCACCCGCGCCTTCAACCGCATGCAGGAGCGGCTGCGCCGCTTCGTCGCCGACCGCACGCAGATGCTGGCCGCCATCAGCCACGACCTGCGCACCCCCCTGACGCGCCTGCGCCTGCGCGCCGAGCTGGTGGACGACCCGGAGATGCAGCGCAAGATGCTGGCGGACCTCGACGAGATGGAGTCGATGATCACCGCCACGCTGGCCTTCGCGCGCGAGGACGCGCAACGCGAGCCGCGCGGCCCCCTCGATCTCGCCGACCTCCTGCAAAGCCTGTGCGACGACCGCGTCGACGCCGGCCATACGGCGACTTACGAAGGGCCGGGCCACTTCGCCGTGGACGGCCGCCCGGTGGCCCTGCGCCGCGCCTTCGCCAACCTGATGGACAACGCGATATCCTATGGCGGCACGTGCCGCGTGAGTCTCGCGCCGGAGGACGGGCAGGTCAGGATCCGGATCGACGACGACGGCCCCGGCATCCCGGAAGCTGAGTTCGAGAAGGTCTTCGCGCCGTTCTACCGGCTGGAGCGCTCGCGCTCGCGCGACACCGGCGGGGTGGGGCTGGGGCTGTCCACCGCGCGCAGCATCGTGCGCGGCCACGGCGGCGACGTGGCGCTGGCCAACCGCGCGGAAGGGGGATTGCGGGTGACGGTGGTGCTGCCGGTGTGAGGGTTTGCGGTGGGGCAATGCGTGGCGAGGATCACCCCTCCACCTGCGCCCCCACCGGCAGGATGCAGCGCACGCGCAGGCCCTGGGACGAGGTCTCGTCCATCTCCATGCGGCCGCCGTGCAGTTCGATGACGTTCTTCACCAGCGACAGGCTGAGCGCCACGTTGGAGCGCGCGTCGGCGCGGTCGAAGCGGCCGGGGGCGTGCGCGTCGTCGGGCGCGGCCGTGCCGTCGCCCACGCTCACCACCACCGCCCCGTCGCCACGGTGCGCCGCCAGCACGACGCGCCCGCTCTGCGGCGGCGAGCGGATGGCGCTGACCACCAGGTTGAACAGCGCCTGCTTCAGACGCTTTTCGTCGCCCTCCACGGTGCCGAGGCCGGCGGGCGACGCCACCTCCAGCTTCAAACCTTCCCGCCGCGCCCACTCGCGCGTCAGGCCGGCCACCGAGTCCAGCAGGTCGGCCACGTCCACCGGCGCGTGCTCCAGCGTCTGCACGCCGGCGCCGATGCTGGTCAGGTCGACCACGTCGTCGATCAGCGACAGGAGCCGCTCGCCGGCCGACAGCACGCCCTTCACATACTCCTGCTGGCGCGACGTGAGCGGGCCGAAGTACTGGTTCGCCAGCACCTCGGCGAAGCCGATGATGCCGTTCAGCGGTGTCCTCAAATGGTGCGAGACGTTGGCGATGAACTCGCTCTTCAGCTCGTCCGCTGCCTCAAGCGCGGCGTTGGAGGCGCGCAGCGCCTGCTCCAGCCGGGCGCTGTCGGTGACGTCCAGGTAGCTGTTCAGCACCGCCCCGTCCGGCAGCGGCACGGTGGAGAACTCCACCACCGACCCATCCACGCGTTCGAGGCGGCCGGAGCGCACGGCGCGCTCCAGCGTGGCGCCGATCATCTCCTCCTTCAGCGCCTCCCAGTCGCCGCCGTCCTCCAGGAACGGGCGCATCTTCTCGAAGGCGTCGGCGATGTGCGGCTCGCCCTGCAGATCCTCGTCGTGCAGGTCCCAGATGCGGGCGAAGGCGGGGTTGGACAGCTTCAGCCGGCCGTCGCCGCCGAACACCGCGATGCCCTCGGCGAGGTTGTCCAGCGTCTCCTGCTGCACGGCGATCAGCGTGTTGTAGGAGGATTCCAGCGCCAGCGTGTTGGTCACGTCCTCCATGATGGTGATGATGCCGCCCATGGGGTTGGGCGCCGCCAGCACGCGCAGCGTCGTGCCGTCGGGCAGGTGCATCATCTCCTCCACCGGCTCCATCAGGTGCGCGTAGCGGGTCAGCCGCTCGCGCTTGAAGCTCTGGAAATCGGCGTATTCCGGCAGCTTGCGGCGCGCCCGCAGCTCCTCCAGCAGTTCGGAATGGGTGGGCTCGGCGCGCAGGAACGCCTCGTCCAGCTCCCACAGGCGGACGTAGGCCTGGTTGAAGAAGGTGATGCGCTGGTCGGGGCCGAACATGGCGATGGCGGTGCCCAGCCGCTCCAGCACCTCGGCGTGCGCCGCCTGATGGCGCTTCAGGTCGGTGCGCAGCGCCTCCAGCGCCGTGAGGTCGAGCGCGTAGCCGACCATCAGCATGCCGCCCTCCACCGGCAGCGGCGCCTCGGTCAGCTCCAGCACGTGGCGGTCGCTGCCGATCACCACCGGGCAGACCTGCGACTGCGCGAAGCCGCCGGCGCGCGCGCGGGCGGCCAGCTCGGGTCCCGCGTCGCCGGGACAGAGTTCGCGCTGCTGGGCGACCGCCTGCTCGGGGGTGGCATCCACGGCGCGGGCGTAGGCGCGGTTGCACCACGCGACCCGCAGCTTGCCGTCGCGGATCCACACCGGCATCGGCAGCGCGTCGAGTGTGACGCGCAGTTCGGCCAGCGCCCCCTCGGCCGCGGCCTTGGCGGCCAGCTCGGCGGCGGCGGCGCGGTGGCCGGTGCTGACGTCGCGCAGCCACAGCACGTCCTGCGGCGCGCCGCCTTCGGCCGCCCTTCCCCGCCGGCCGCTGAGCACGAGGCGCCGGCCGTCGGCGATGCCGACCTCCAGCGTGAAGGGCCGCCCGTCGGCGCGCATGCGCTCCAGCGCCGCCAGGAAGGTCTTGCCCTCGTCCTCGGCCAGCGCCGCCGCCACATCCTCCGGCCGTTCGATGAGGCCGGCGTTGAGCATGCCGGCGAACTCGGGCGCCGTGGTGCGGCCGCCGGCCGCGTCCCAGCCGCACCACGCCTGCGGGGAGGCGGCGAGCACCGCTTCCAGGCGCGCCACCTCGGCGGCTAGCAGGTCGGCGCGGCGGCGCTGCCCCTCGGCGTACCAGCCGCAGGCACCCAGCGCGGCGGCACCCAGCAGGCCGGCCGCGCCGGCGGCCAGCGGTGACGCCGTGTCCACGGACAGGCCGACCCCGAGGGCGAGGCCGACCGCTGCCAGGGCGGGTGTGTATTTCATGGTAAACGCACTCACGCCGCTGACACTAGAGCACGTCCATCCGCCCGACAACCCAGCCGGAAGCACAAACTGTGTTTGTGTCCCGTCCGTCCCATCGTCACCCCACCTCCGCCGGTTCCGGCGCCAGATCGCGGATGGCCGCGACGAGCGGCGGGAAGCGGTCGGCCATGGCCCGCCGGCCGCGCTCGATCGCCTGCCCGTCGCCCCGGTGGATCGCCAGTTCGAGGTCCGAGCAGGCGGCGGCGAAGGCGGTGGCCCCGGCGGTGCGCGCCGCCCCCGCGGCGGCGTGCGCTGCCGAGCGGGCGGCCTCCAGGTCGCCGCGCGCCAGCGCCGCCGACGCCTCATCCAGCAGCGGCTGCGTCGTCTCGATGAAGAAGCCCAGCATCTCCACCGCGTTGGCGTCGAGGGCGCCGAAGGTGGCGCGCACGTGCGCCAGATCGAGGACCGGCGCCGCCGTCTCGGGCGGGACGGCGGGCGCCTCGGCCGGGGCCGTGGCCGAGCCCTCGCCCAGCCAGCGGTTGAGCGCGGATGCCAGTTGCTTCAGCGTCACCGGCTTGGCGATATAGTCGTCCATGCCGGCCGCGACGCAGCGCTCCATCTCGCCGGCCAGCGCGTTGGCGGTCATGGCGATGATGGGAATGTGGCCGCCGCCGGCCTCCCGCTCGGCGGCGCGGATCTGCCGCGACAGCTCGTAGCCGTCCAGGCGCGGCATGTGGCAATCGGTGATCAGCAGCCGGTAGGGGCGTGCGCGCCACGCGGACAGGGCCGCCATGCCGTCGGCGGCGAGGTCGGCCTCGAACCCCAACTGGCGGAGCTGGCGCAACACCACCTGCTGGTTGGTCGGGTGGTCCTCGGCGACCAGGATGGCGGCGCCCGCGGGCATTGCCGCACAAGGCGGCGACAGGGCAGGGCAGGGCTTGTGGGCCTCGGCGGGGCGCTGGGCGGTCTCCGGCGCCGCCCGCCCGGCCAGCACCGCGACCTTGCGGTACAGCGCATCGCGGTGCAGCGGCCGGGTCAGGGTCTCGGCCGTACCCGAAGACTCGCGCCCGTCCACCAGCAGCAGGGCCGGCGGCGGCTCGCCGGCTTCGGCGATGCGCGTCAGCAACTCCTCCGCCGTGGCGTCGGGCAGGCGCGACGCCAGCACCAGGATGTCGGGCGGCGCCAGCTCGATGAACTCCATCACCTCCTCGGCGGTGATGGCGTCGGCCACCGCCGCGCGCTTGTCGGCGAGGTAGCGGACGACGACCGCGCGCTCGGCAGGCTCGCCGTCGGCGACGACGATGGACAGCCCGGCCAGGTCGGTGTCGTCCGCGACGGCGGCGCGCCCATCACCCATCGGCAGATCGACGGTGAACCAGAATGTGGAGCCGTGGCCGGGCGCGGAGCGCACGCCGATGCGCCCGCCCATCATCTCGATCATGCGCGTGCAGATGGCCAGCCCCAGGCCCGTGCCGCCGAAGCGCCGGGTGGTGGAGCTGTCGGCTTGGCTGAACGGCTGGAACAGGCGGGCCTGCCCCTCCTCGCTTATGCCGATGCCGGTGTCCTCGACCTCGAAGCGCAGGCGCACGCGGCCCGGCGGGGCGCCGGTCACCGGCAGCGTGCGGATGAGGACGCGGCCCTGTTCGGTGAACTTGATGGCGTTGCCGGCGAGGTTGAACAGGATCTGCCGCAGGCGGCCGGGGTCGCCGCGCACCACCGCCGGGACCGCCGGGTCGACATGGCAGATCAGCGCCAGCTCCTTCTGGTGGGCCTGCGGGGCCAGCAGGTCGGCCACCCCCTCCACCAGTTCCAGCGGCGACAGGTCCAGCTCCTCCAGGTCGAGCTTGCCGGCCTCGATCTTCGACAGATCGAGGATGTCGTCGATGATGCGCAGCAGCGCCGTGGCGCTGTCGCGCACGGTGGTGACCAGGGTGCGCTGCTCGCCGTTCAGCGGGGTCAGCGCGATCAACTCCAGCATGCCCAGCACGCCGTTCATCGGCGTGCGGATCTCGTGGCTCATGGTCGCCAGGAACTCGGATTTGGAGCGTGCGGCGACCTCGGCCTGCTCCTTGGCCTGGCGCAGCGCCTCCTCGGCCGCCTTGCGCTCGGTGATGTCGTAGCTCCAGGCGAGGATGGCCGGGCGCCCCTCGAACTCCGTGCGCTGGAGGGTTTGCAGCGCCCACACGCGGCCGCCGTCCGGGCGGTCGACCGCCACCTCGACGTCGCGGGCGACGACGCCGGCCTCGCCGGCCGGGATCAGCAGCGGCCCCGGCGCCATGGTGACGGCCGGCGGGGCCAGCGTGTGGCGACGCCCGACGAAGCGCTCCAGCGGCACGCCGGCCAGTTCGGCGGCGCGGGCGTTGGCGAAGACCACGGTGCCGTCGGCGCGGCCGATCGACACGCCGACGGGGCTCTGCTCCAGGATGGTGCGCAGGCGCCGCTCGCTCTGCCGCAGGTCGTGCTCGCGCGCCTTGATGGTGGTGACGAAGAACTGCAGCGCGCGGGCCATGTCGCCGATCTCGTCGCGTCCACGCGTGGGGATCGCCACCGCGTGGCCGCTCTCGTGCGCGACCATGGCCGCCTGCAGCACGCGCAGCCGGCGCACCACGTTGCGGTCGATGTACATGAAGATGCCGACCGCGCCCAGGATGGAGAACAGCGCCATGGCGATGATCGCGCGCTCGCCCTCGCGGATCACGCGCTCGAACTCGACGGAGCGGCGGGTGATGTCCTGCTCGATGGCGAGGAAATAGTCGGACACGGCGGCGACCAGCCGGTCCGAGACGTTCTGGTTGCGGGTCACCGCCCCCTTGATGGCGCGCTGGAGCGTGATCTCGCTCATCCGGCTGGCGAACAGGTTGACCTCGCCCAGGCCCAGTGACGACAGCTCGCGGTGCAGCGGCTCCAGCCGGTGGACCACCGGGGCCGGCAGCATGGTCAGCGTCACCGCCGCGCGGTCCAGGGAATCGCGGAAGTCGCGGCGCATGCGCTCGACCTTCGCCTCGTGGTCGGCGCGGGCGGCGGCCAGCATGACGGTGAGCGCGTGGCCGGCGTGGTCGGTCCAGCGCTGCACGGCGTGTTCCAGGCGCCGGATGGCCTCCGCCTCGGCCTGCGGGTCGGCGGAGGCGGCCGGCGCCGATATCAGGGCGGCGGCCAGCGTGGCGATGGTGTCGCCGTCCATCAGTTCGGCGTGGGTGCGGCGCAGGCGCTCGGCCAGGTCGGTCAGCCGGCCGATCAGGCCGCTGGTCTCTGCCGTCACCGCCAGTTGCTTCTCCACCTGATCGTTCAGCGCGCGCAGGTTGTCGACCAGCTCGTTCTTGCGGCGGTCCAGCTCGGCCAGGTCGGCGGCCTCGCCGCCGCGGGTGCGCAGCCGGGCCATCAGGTCTTCCAGCAGAAGGATCTGGTCGCCGATGCGCGCCATCACGGCGTCGCGCACGGACTGGCTCTGCACCGCCACCAGCGCCGGTGCGTTGGCGGCGATGGTGCCGCTCTGCTGCGCCAACTGCGAGGCGCTGACCAGTCCCGGCACCTTGGACGTCGCGATCTGCTCGAACCCGTCGTGGAAGCGTGCGAACAGGGAGACGGCGACCATGCCCGTGGCGGCGGTGAGACCGCCGATCACCGTCAAGCCCGCAAGGATGCGGAACGCCACACCCAACCGAGGAAAGGGCAAGAGGACGTGCTCCCCTGGCGGCGCCGCGGGGCCGCGGCCGATCGATCCGAACGGCATAGCACGTCCCGCCGAGCCGGCGCAATTCGCCACGCCCGCACGGCATCGCCCGGGGCGGCTTGACCGCGGCGGGGTGTCCGGTCGATCCTGCGCCGGGGAACAAAGGGGTGAAACGATGCGCCGGCTGGGAATCCTCATCCTGATGATGACGGTGTGGGCGTTGGCCGGCGGATCCGCGCAGGCCGGCGGCACGCTGGAACGGGTGAAGCGGGCGGGCGTCCTGCGCTGCGGTGTCACCACCAGCGGCACCGGTCTGGCCGCCGTCGACGATCACGGGCGCTGGCAGGGGTTCTACGTCGACCTGTGCCGCGCCGTGGCGGTGGCCGTGACCGGCAGCGCCGACGCCATCGAGTTCATCGAGCTCAACGCGCAGAGGCGCTTCACGGTGCTGCACGAGGGCGGCGTCGACGTGCTGATGGACGGAGCCACCTGGACGTTGCACCGCAACGCCGTCCTGGACGTCGAATTCCCCGTCGTCTACCTGTTCGACGGCCAGGGCTTCATGACGCACCGTTCGCTCGGCATCACGCGGCTGTCCGACCTGCGCGAGGGGACCGTGTGCGTGATCCGCGGCACCACCACGGAACGCAACCTGGAGGACTGGATCGCCGTCACCGGCCGCAAGCTGGCGGTGAAGACGGTGAACTCGACGGAAGGGGGGCTCAGCGCCTTCTTCAACCACCATTGCGATGTGCTGACCAACGACCGCATCAGCCTGTTCGCCCAGCGGCTGCTGAACGCGCCGCACGCCAACGACTACGTCATCCTCCCCGAGGTCATCTCCAAGGAGCCGCTGTGCCCCACCATCGCGCCCGGCGACGCCGAGTGGTACAAGGTGGTGCGCTGGGTCATCCTCGCCACCGTGCTGGCCGAGGAGAGGGGGGTTGCCGCCGCCGACGCCGTGGCCTTGAACCACCACGCCGACCCCGAGGTGAACCGCCTGCTGGGCCTGACGCCCGGCGTCGGCGCGGGGTTGGGGCTGGACGACCAGTGGGCGTACCGGGTGATCGCGCAGATCGGCAACTACGGCGAGATCTACGACCGCCACCTGGGCGGCAGCTCGCCGCTGGGGATCGAGCGCGGGCTCAACGCGCTGTGGAACCGTGGTGGCCTGATGTACGCGCCGCCGCTGGGCGGGTGATCCGGGCGGCGGCGCGTTGCGTAGAGACGTGCGCGGCAGACGCCCCACACTGCCGCTTCAAATCCCCGCATCACGCCGCTATGGTGGCGCCTCCACGGGGGCATGCCCGTTCCAGCGGCCCGTTCTTCAGCGAGTGTCCGATCCCGCGATGACCAGACCCAACACCTACCGCGCCGGGCCCGACGAGCACGGCCACTTCGGCATCTTCGGCGGACGCTACGTCGCCGAGACGCTGATGCCGCTCATCCTCGAGGTCGAGAAGGCCTATGAGGAGGCGAAGACCGACGAAGCCTTCCAGGCCGAGTTCCGGGAGCGTCTGGCCCAGTACGTCGGCCGGCCGAACCCGCTCTACTACGCGGAGCGGCTGACCGAGCGGCTCGGCGGCGCCAAGGTGTATTTCAAGCGGGAAGAGCTGAACCACACGGGTGCCCACAAGATCAACAACTGCATCGGCCAGATCCTGCTGGCCAAGCGCATGGGCAAGACGCGCATCATCGCCGAGACCGGCGCCGGCCAGCACGGCGTCGCCACGGCCACGGTGTGCGCGCTCTACAACATGCCGTGCGTGATCTACATGGGCGAGGTGGACATCGCCCGCCAGCAGCCGAACGTCTTCCGCATGCGCCTGCTGGGTGCCGAGGTGCGCTCCGTCACGTCGGGCTCGAAGACGCTGAAGGACGCGATGAACGAGGCGTTGCGCGACTGGGTCACCAACGTCGCCGACACCTATTACCTGATCGGCACGGTCGCCGGCCCGCATCCTTACCCGGCCATGGTCCGCGACTTCCAGTCGGTGATCGGCGACGAGGTGCGCACGCAGATCCAGGCGCTGGAAGGCCGGCTGCCGGATTCGCTGGTCGCCTGCGTCGGCGGCGGCTCCAACGCCATGGGGCTCTTCCACCCCTTCCTCGACGATGCCGAGGTGAAGATGGTGGGCGTCGAGGCGGCCGGGCACGGCGTCGACACCGGCATGCACGCCGCCTCGCTGACCGGCGGGCGGCCGGGCGTGCTGCACGGCAACCGCACCTACCTGCTCCAGGACGAGGACGGCCAGATCACCGAGGCGCACTCGATCTCCGCCGGCCTGGACTATCCCGGCATCGGGCCGGAGCATTCCTGGCTGCACGACATCGGCCGCATCGAGTACGTCAGCATCACCGACAGCCAAGCTCTGGATGCCTTCCAGATGTGCGCCAAGGTCGAAGGCATCATCCCGGCGCTGGAATCCGCGCACGCCATCGCCGAGGTGGTGCGCCGCGCCCCCACCTTGCCGAAGGAGCACCTGATGGTGCTCTGCCTGTCGGGCCGCGGCGACAAGGACATCTTCACCGTCGCCGAGCATCTGGGAGTGAAGCTGTGAGCGCTTCGAAGAACACGGGCCGCATCGCCCGCCGCTTCGCCGCCCTGAAGGCCGGAGGCCGGGCCGGGCTCGTTACCTTCATCATGGCCGGCGACCCGGACCACGAGACCTGCGCGGCGCTGCTGGACGGCCTGCCGGCGGCCGGTGCGGACCTCATCGAACTGGGCATGCCCTTCACCGACCCGATGGCCGACGGCCCGGCGATCCAGGCGGCCGGCCTGCGGGCGCTCGCGGCGGGTGCCCGCATGACGCGCACGCTGGACCTCGTGCGCGGCTTCCGCAAGACGGACGCCGAGACGCCGGTGATCCTGATGGGCTACTACAACCCCATCCACGCCTACGGGGTCGAGCGCTTCCTGGCCGACGCCAAGGCGGCCGGGGTGGACGGGCTGATCGTCGTCGACCTGCCGCCGGAGGAGGACGCCGAGCTGTGCCTGCCGGCGCTGAAGGCCGACGTCAACTTCATCCGCCTCGCCACGCCCACCACCGACGACAAGCGCCTGCCGGCGGTGCTGAAGAACACCTCGGGCTTCGTCTACTACGTGTCGGTCGCCGGCATCACCGGTGCCGCGTCCGCCACCGACGACGCCATCGTCGCGGCGGTCACCCGGCTGAAGCGCCACACCGACCTGCCGGTGGCGGTGGGCTTCGGCATCAAGTCGCCGGAGCAGGCGGCGGCGGTCGCCCGCGTGGCCGACGCCTCGGTCGTCGGCTCCGCCATCGTCTCGCGCATCGCCGCCAACCTCGACGCCGACGGCAAGGCCAAGCCGGGCCTTGTGGAGGACGCGCTCGCCTTCGTGCGCGATCTGGCGGCGGGCGTGCGCGGCGCGCGTTCCTAACAGGAGTTCTGGTCAGCGATGAACTGGCTTACCAACTACGTCCGTCCGAAGATCCGCGCGCTGGTCACCCGCAAGGAGGTGCCGGACAACCTCTGGCACAAGTGCCCGAACTGCGAGGCGATGCTGCACCATCGCGACCTGGAGGAGAACCTCTCGGTCTGCCACCACTGCGGCTTCCACATGCGGCTCGACCCGGCGAAGCGGCTGGGCATGCTGTTCGACGAAGGCAAGTACACGCTCGTCGAGCTGCCGAAGACCATCGTCGACCCGCTGAAGTTCCGCGACCAGAAGCGCTACACCGACCGCCTGAAGGAAGCCCAGGGCAAGACCGGCCGGCAGGACGCTGTCCTGGTCGCGCATGGCGCCATGGACGGGCTGCCGGTGGTGGTCGCCGCCTTCGACTTCGGCTTCATGGGCGGCTCCATGGGCATCGCGGTGGGCGAGGCGCTGGTCACCGCCGCCAGGACGGCGCTGGCCCAGAAGGCGCCGCTGGTGGTCGTGCCGGCCTCGGGCGGGGCGCGCATGCAGGAGGGCATCCTGTCCCTCATGCAGATGCCGCGCACCACGATCGCCGTGGAGATGGTCAAGGAGGCCGGTCTGCCCTACGTGGTGGTGCTGACCGACCCGACGACCGGCGGCGTCACCGCCTCCTTCGCCATGCTGGGCGACATCCACATCGCCGAGAAGGGCGCGCAGATCGGCTTTGCCGGTGCGCGCGTCATCGAAAGCACGATCCGCGAGACGCTGCCGGAAGGCTTCCAGCGCTCCGAATACCTGCTGGAGCACGGCATGGTGGACATGGTCGTCCACCGCAAGGACCTGCGCGCCACGCTGATCCGCACGCTGGACCTGCTGATGCGCCCGCTGACGCTGGCGGCGCGCGATGGGGACGAACTGGACATCCCGGCGCTGCGCGCGGCCGGCGACGCGGCGGAGCCGGACCGCGGCGTCCAGGCCGAAGCCGCCGACCGCACGGCGCGGCCGACCGAAGCCGAACAGCCGGCCTGATATCAGAGGTGTGAGCCCGATCCCCTGTCCCCGCGTTGCGGGGGGAGGGACGGGGAGGGGGCCGGTTCAGGCGCCTCCCGGCCGCAAAAGGAACGTCGTCCATGGCCGACCCGCACGCGTCCCGTGCCGCCCAGGCGCTCGATGGGCTGAAGGGGCTGCATCCCAGGGTCATCGACCTGTCGCTGGACCGCATGCACCGGCTGCTGGCGGCGCTCGGCCATCCCGAGCGCCGGCTACCGCCGGTGCTGCACGTCGCCGGCACCAACGGCAAGGGCTCCACGCTGGCCTTCGCGCGCGCCATGCTGGAGGCCGCCGGGCATCGCGTGCACGCCTTCACCTCGCCGCACCTCGTGCGCGTTCACGAGTGCGTCCGCCTCGGCGCGCCCGGCGGCGGTCGCCTCGTTGCCGACGCGGTCCTGGCCGAGGCGCTGGAGGAATGCGCCCGGGCCAACGCCGGCCAGCCCGTCACCCCGTTCGAGGCGCTGACCGCCGCCGCCCTGCTGTGCTTCGCCCGGACGCCCGCCGACGCGGTTCTGATCGAGGTGGGCATGGGCGGGCGCGACGACGCCACCAACGTGGTGGACCGGCCGGCCGCCGCCGCCATCACCCGGATCTCGCACGACCATCACGAGTTCCTGGGACACGGACTGGACGACATCGCGCGCGCCAAGGCGGGGATCGCCAAGCCGGGCCGGCCGCTGGTCGTCGGCCCGCAGGACGATCCCGCCGTGTCCGCCGTGCTGGCCGAAACCGCGGCGCGGCTGGGGGCGCCGCTCCACGCGGCCGGCCGCGACTGGACGGTCGCCGTGCGCGACGACGGGTTCACCTACGCCAGCGCCCGGCGCACGCTCCGCCTGCCACCGCCGGCGCTGCCGGGCGCGCACCAGATGGTGAACGCCGCGACGGCCATCGCCTGCCTCGACGTGATGCCCGACCTTGCCGTGGACGACGGCGCGATTCGCCGCGGCCTCGCGGCCGTCGATTGGCCGGGCCGGCTGCAGCGCCTCGACGACACCCCGCTTCTGACGCGCCTGCCGTACGGGTCGGAGCTGTGGCTGGACGGCGGGCACAACGACACGGCCGGCGCGGTGCTGGCGGCCCAGGCGCAGGCGTGGGCGGCCGATGGCCGGGACCTGCCGCTGGTCCTTGTCGCCGGCATGCTGGCGAGCAAGGACGCCCGCGCCTTCCTTGCCCCCCTGGCGCCGTGGGTGGGCGCGATGCGGACGGTGCCGATGCCCCTTCAGGCCCCCGGCCCCGGCCTGGAGCCGGACCAACTGGCCGCCGTGGCGCGCGGTCTGGGGATCGCCGACGCCGGCCCCGCCGCCGGGGTCGACGCGGCGCTGGCCGGGATCGGTCGGGCGGCGGGCGGCCCGAGGGGCGCCCCCGTCCGGGCGCTGATCACCGGCTCGCTGTACCTGATCGGCGCGGTGCTGGGATCGCTGACCGAGGGAGCGATGCAGACGTGACCCATCTTCCCGACCAGATCGCCTTCCTTGACGAGGTCTGCCGGCGCCGCGGCTACCGGATGACCATCCTGGACGAGCATTCCGCCTACCTTATCGCCGTGTCCGACGGCACCAGGGAGTTCGTCACCGGGGCCGGCATGGTCAATGCCTACCCCATCAACAACGCCACTGCGGCGACCATCGCGACGGACAAGGCGCACACCTACACGCTGGCGCGCCGGGCCGGCTTCCGGGTGCCGCGCGGCGGGCATTTCTTCGTGACGCGGCGCTTCCGAGACCTGCGCGCGCCGGGGCGGGAGATTCACGACGCCGTCCTCTACGCCCAGTCTCTGGGGTTCCCGGTGTTCGTGAAACCCAACGACGGCTCGCGCGGCGCCCACGCCGACATCGTCCACGACGAGAACGACCTGATCCACCACTGCGCCGCCATGGCGGCGGAGCATTCGGTGGCGCTGGTGCAGGAGGTGCTGCACGGCGTCGAATTCCGCATCGTCGCGGTGGACGGGGAGGCGCTGTTCCTCTACCGGCGCGACCAGGGCGGGCTGGTGGGGGACGGCGTCTCGACGGTCGGCGACCTGGTCGCCGCGGCGAACGCCCGCTTGGTCGGCGAGGGGCTGACGCCGGTGTCCCCCGATGCTTCCTACCTGCGCGAGGCGCTGAAACAGGCTGGCCTCGACCTCGCCGGCGTTCCGCCGGCCGGCTTCGTGCTGCCGATCACGGCGCGCCGCAACATCAGCGGCGGCGGCCGGGTCAGCGGCTTCGCCACCGACATGTCCGACGCCCTGCGCGACTACGTCCGGCGCCTGAGCGCCGTCGTCGGGCTGCGCGTGTGTGGCATCGACGTGTTCAGCCGCACGGCGGAGCCGGACCCCGACGGCTTCACGCTGCTGGAGGTCAACGCCAACCCCTCGCTGTCCGGCGTTGCCAAGGCCGGGCACCGCGAGGAGGTGTTGCGGCTGTGGGAGCGCGTCTGCGCGCTGCGCTTCGCCGAGGCCCCGCCGTGACCGCCGCGCCGTCCCTGGACGAGACCATCGGGCACCTGATGCGCCTGCCCAAGGCCGGCGCCGGCATCGGCCTGCACCGCATGCGCTGGCTGCTGGCGCCGCTGCTGGAGGGGCCGTTCGGCGCGCGGCTCAACGCCATGCGCGTCACCGGATCGAACGGCAAGGGCAGCGTCAGCCGGCTGGCGGCGGGCATCGCCATGCGGCTGGGCTGCTCCACCGGCCTCTACACCTCGCCGCATCTGTTCCGCTTCCAGGAGCGCATCGTCGTCGACGACGAACCGATCGGCGACGACGCGTTGCGTGCCGCCATCGACTGGCTCAGCGACCGGCAGGCGCGCTACCGCGCCGAGCATCCGGACGACGGCTTCGGCGCGTTCGAGGCGTTCACCGGGCTGGCGATGCACCATTTCGCCGCGCGCCGCCCCGACGCGCTGGTGCTGGAGGCCGGCATCGGCGGCCGGTACGATTCGGTGCGCGCCGTTTCCGGAACGGTGGTGGCGCTGACCTCCATCGATTACGAACACACGGACATCCTCGGCGCCACCCTGGAGCAGATCGCCTACGACAAGGCCGACCTGTGCCCGGACGGGGGGACCCTGGTTGTCGGCGCCCTGGATGCCGAGGTGATGCGGCGCCTGGACGCCTATGCCGCCCTGCGCCGGATCACGCTGATCCGGTACGAGGACGTCGGGCGGATCCGCGCCGTCCGGGCATCCGCGGACGGTGGCATGCAGGCCGACCTCACGCTGGGCGACATCGAACTGGACGGCGTGTCCTTTGCGCTGGCCGGCCGGCATCAGGCGGTGAACGCGCTGGTCGCGGCGGGGCTGGTGCGGGAGTGGCTGGCGGCGACCGGCCGGCAGGTCGAGCCCGCCCGCTTCGCCGAGGCGTTCCGCGCCGTCGTCGGGGCCGTGCGGTGGCCGGGCCGGCTGCAGCGCATCGCCGACGACCCGCCGGTGTTCATCGACGTCGGCCATACGCCGGACGCCATCGCCACCACGCTGCAGGCTCTGCCGCTGATCGCCGGGGGGCGGCCGGTGCTGCTGGTCACCGGCGTGTCGTACAACAAGGACGCCGACGGGATCGTATCGGCGCTGCTGGGGGCGGCCGACGAGGTGGTTTGCACGCGCGCCCACCACCGCGGCTCGGATCCGTCCCGCATCGTCGCCATCGTCCGGCGCGAGCGCCCGGACCTGCCCCGCCACGAGGTTCCGACCATCGAGCAGGCGATGGTTCTGGCGCTGGACCGGGCGCGGGCCGCGGGCATGGCGGTGCTGGTGGCCGGCGGCCTGTTCCTGTCCATCGAGGCGGCCGAGGCGCTGCGCGGCGGCGACCCGCGGGCGCTGCGATTCTTCTGACGGCTCTTCTGACGGCGCCTCAGCGTCGGCGCGGCCGGTGCGGGGGTGGCTCGCCGTCGGCATCCCGGTGCGGCCGGTCGAGTTCCAGCATGCCGCGCAGTTTCGCCAGAGTTTCGTTCAGGTGCGAGGTTCTGGCCGGCGGTTCCTTCGGCGGCGCCGGGTCGGGAGAAGGACCGTGCTCCGTTTCGCCGGCCTCTTCATCGGGCGCAAGCTCGGGGTCGCGGATGGTGAAGGACAGGATTTCGCTTTCCGAGATGTCGTCCAGGCTTTCCGGCTCGTCCTCGACCGGCTCTTCCTCGTCGTCCGGCGGCGGCTCGTCCGCATCCTCGTCCGCGTCGCGGTGACGGTCGGCGATCAGGCTGCGCAGCGCGGCGATGGTCTCGTCGAACGGCTCGTCGTCGCCGTGGGCAGCCGGCTCCGGTTCCGCAGGGGCGTGCGGTTCGGGTTCCTCCGCCTCCGGTTCCGGCGCTGGTGGGGGGGTGTCCTGGGCGGCCTTCTCGACCAGGGCGCGCAGCGCGGCGAGGCTCAGTTCCATCTCGCTCGCCGATGGCGGCGCACTCTCGCGCGGACGGAAGAACGGCTCGCCCTCCTCCTCGTGCTCGCCCTCCACGATCTCCGCGACCGCGGCGCGGGCGTCGCCGGGCGCCCGTTCCGGGAATGGCTCGGCGGGCGCATCCTCGTACGGTTCTTCGTCGGTGTGCGGCTCGTCGCCGATCAGGTCGCGCAGAGCGGCGAGGCTGCGGTCGAAGGGGGCGTCGTCGTCCTCGCCTTCATCCTCGTCTTCATCGTCGCCTACGTTCTCGGCCGCGTCGATCTCGGCTTCGGCCTCCGGTTCGGGCGCGGCCTGCGCCAGCGCCTCCTCCCCGTCGTCATTCCGCTCGGGATGCGCAACGGTGCGCAGCGAGGCCATCGTGCGCTCGAACAGGTCGTCGTCCGCGTCGATCTCGGCTTTGGCCTCCGCCTCGCGGAGGTGCGGCATCAGGTCGACGACATCGTCCTCAGCCTCCTCGATGGCATCCTCGACGGCCGCGGGGCGATCGCCGCGCACGGCGTCGAGCAGCCCTTGCAGCGCTGCGATCCCGGCGTCGACGGTGTCCTCGTCCCGCGTCGCGTGCAGGTCGGCCGGAGGGGCCGCCAGCGGTCCGGGGCTGCTTTCCACATCCTTGGAGTGGCAGCGCGAGCAGCGATAGTGCGGGGCGATCGACAGGACCGGATAGCTGGGGCCGAAGCGCCGCTCCAGATCGCCGCGCGTCAGCAGCCCTTCGTGGCCGCAACTGCGGCAACGCATCAGTATGTCGACGTCGATGTCGCGAAGGAACAGGATCCCGGCCATGAGCGGCAGTATACGCGGCGCGCTCCGGCCGGGCTACCCCGGCAGTGTGAGCTGGTCCCCGTTCCCCGGACAGTTTTGCGGCTGGGATAAGCTTGGCTCAGGTCCGTGTCATGCCGCCAATCCGATCCCGGCCGGGATGCCCTGGTGGACCTCGGCCGGGGTTCTGCCGCCGAG
>Ga0196970_1000432_pt1 | contig 49175 bp, 35 predicted proteins | sample S1v_513CmetaG_FD_148672 | JGI IMG/M metagenome (GOLD analysis project Ga0196970, IMG submission 148672) | Soil microbial communities from Anza Borrego desert, Southern California, United States - S1+v_5-13C | ecosystem: Environmental > Terrestrial > Soil > Desert | place: USA: California... | reverse complement strand
GCGGATATTCACATACGGCAGACTGCAAGACACCCTTCTCGCTGTCCACAAGCGTCACCCGGACGCTTAAAGTTCCAAAATCTACGCCAGCAACAATCGCCATCTGATCACCCACTCTCCCAACTTAGTCTGGTCCGCCATTCTTGTGGGAAGGTTCTCCGTGCTTGGGGGAACACGGAGAACCCTTGCGACCCTTGCCAGGTTCTGCAAAGTCGCCATTTTGCCTACTTACTGGGGAAGAGGAACTTCTATTCCCCGAACCTGCTACTTCGCATGGGTCTCTTCGTATTCCACTTCCGTTGCTTTCACTTCTTCCTGGTCACGGTTAGGAGCGAACTTGTAGCAGTAGATCGCTCCAACGACCAGCAGTATCAAACCCCACCACAAACTGGCGTGCAGGTGATAGAGAACCACCGGATTCGCAGGCGGGCGGACAAACTCGTACAGTCCCGCCCCCGCGATGAGGATGCCGTTTACCAGCAGCGACACTCCGATGAAGAACCAGATCGATATCTCGCGTTGCGATGTAGTCATGATCCGCCTACCAGAAGTAAATGTTGAGCGCCGCAAAAACCACGCTCACGGCTACCGCCCAGAACATCGGGCGTTCGTACATCGGCACGCGCTCCTCTGACGGAATGTCAGTTGCGCCATACACGAGGCCGACCAATTCGCTTTCGGGCTTAGGCTTCGTCACCATACTCACCACCACGGTAACGATCATGCAGACAACCCACGACCACAGCGCGCGATACATGTTCTCAGCCATGTCGCGAGCATTCGTGGAGAGAGCTACATAGCGCAGCGCCGCCGGGTCCATCTTCACCCAGGCCCACATGCCAATCGAGGACACCGTTCCAGCCAGCAGACCCCAGAACCCGCCTGCAGGCGTGCAGCGCTTCCACAACATGCCCAGGATGACCGTTCCGAACAGTGGCGCGATAAAGAAGCTGAAGAGCGCCTGTACGTAATCCATGATCGAAAGGAACTGCATGACCAGATACGCCGTGCCGATCGAAATCAGTACGCCGAGAATCGTGCACCAGCGACCCATTCTTACTTTCTGTTCATCGCTGGCATTCTTGTTGATCAAGGCGCCGTAGATGTCGTAGGTCCAGACCGTCGAAAACGCCGTGACGTTGCCGGCCATGCCCGACATGAAGCCCGCAATCAATGCCGTGATGCCAAGACCGAGAAGGCCCGGCCCGCAGTAGCGTGCCAGCATCAGAGGCAACACTTCGTTGTAGCTGTGACCGCCAGTGGCGACCGCGACACTTTCGCCCGTCAGTTTCATCGGCAGAACCGCCAGACCAAGCAGTCCGGGCAGGATCACGATGAACGGAACCATCATCTTGAAGGCCGCGCCGATAATCGGAGCCATCTTGGCGGAGCGCAGGTCTTTCGCGCTGAGGACGCGCTGAACTACGAGGAAGTCAGTCGTCCAGTAACCGAACGAGATGATCGCACCCAAACCCAGCACGATGCCAGTCCAGTGGATACCCATCGGATTGTTGTTGAACGAACCAAGCGTGCCCCACAGGTGGGTGTACTCCGCCGAGGCGTTGGTCGCGATCTGCGCCTTAAGGTTCGACCAGCCACCCGCTTCGATCAACCCGAGTATCGGGATCAGCATGGCGCCAGCCCAGATCAGAATGAACTGCAATACTTCATTGAAGATCGCGGACCGCAATCCGCCGAGGGCCACATATGCAGCCACCGTAATCGATGACACCCAGATGCTGAAGTGAATGTCCCAGCCGAGAACAACCTTCATGACCAGCGCCATCGAGTACATGTTGATGCCGCTCATCAGCACCGTCATGAACGCGAACGAGATCGAGGACAGCGCGCGACTCGGTTCGCCGAAACGCAACTTCAGGTAGCCAGGTACCGAGTGCGTCTTTGAAATGTAGTAGAACGGCATCATGACAATGCCGAGGAAGAGCATTGCCGGAATCGCGCCGATCCAGTACCAGTGTGTCGCCAGAATGCCGTACTGGTAAGCCGCCGCCGCCCATCCCATCAGTTCCAGGGAACCCAGGTTGGCGGACAAGAAGGCCAAGCCCGCGATCCAAGCAGTCATTTCGCGGCCGGCCATGAAAAAGTCTTCGCTCGTGTTGGCCCGCTTCTTCAAATAGAAGCCGATCCATAACACCAGCGCAAAGTAGAACACGATCACAACCAGGTCCACGAAGGATAAGTGAACGAGTCGTGTCGCGGTGGAGATAAAAGAAGCCAAGAGGTTCATTTGCCCGCTACCTGTCCGTAATAGGCTGTTTTGCCATGCTTGCGTAAGTAATGCTTGTCGTGAAGTTCGCGGCTGATGGGGTTAGTCTCCGCCGCCAGACCGACCGTGTAGTACGCCATTCGGGCGATCGATTCGAGAATGACCGCGTTATGTGCAGCTTCCGTGGCGTTTGCTCCCCACGTAAAGGGACCGTGTCCCGCGACGAGCGCGGCCGGGACGCCTTCTGCATCGCCTTTAGAAAAGGTTCGACAGATTGCCACACCAGTGTTCTTTTCGTACTCGCCGGCAATCTCGTCGTTGGTTAGCAAGTCCGTCACCGGCACGGCCCCATGAAAATAGTCTGCGTGCGTCGTGCCGAAACATGGGATCGCGCGCCGGGCCTGTGCCCACGCCGTCGCGTATTCAGAGTGTGTGTGGGTGACTCCGCCGACGTGAGCGAATTCCCGGTACAGCACAAGGTGCGTAGGCAAGTCCGAGGATGGCCGCAAATTGCCCTCGACGATCTTGCCGTCGAGGTCGGTGATCACCATGTGCTCTGGTCGAAGTTTCTCGTAATCAACGCCGCTGGGCTTGATTACTACCAAGCCGTCTCGCCGGGAGATGCCGCTGGCATTTCCAAACGTGTAGAGCACCAACCCCCGGCGCACAAGTTCCAGATTTGCTTCCAGTACTTCTTCCCGCAGGTTCTTCAGTAACATCGATATCGCCTCAAAAACCGCAACTCCGCCGTGCAAAGTGCCAGCGGCGAAAACCACTATTTGCGCCTGCCACTCGGAGGTGGCGCGGTCGAATCCCTTACGATCAGGCTCGTTTCCAGTACGAACTCCGATCCGCAATCATCAGCCTTTTTGTTCTGCACTTTTGTCAGCAGTGCCCGGAATGCAAGGCGCGCGAGCTTGGCTTGCGACATCCGAACCGTCGTGAGCGGTGGCAGCACGAATTGCGCCAGCTTGATGTCGTCGAACCCAATTACCGAAAGGTCGCGCGGAACGCTGAGTCCCTCTTCATAACACTTGCGCAGCACACCAAGTCCGGTCATGTCGTTCGAACAGAGAACCGCTGTGGGTGGCTTTCGCAGTGCAAGCAGAGACGACACGGCTTTCATGCCGCCCTCGATTGTATGGTCACCTTCAACCACGTATTGGTTGTCAATCTTGAGTCCGAGTTCCCCGGTCGACTGCTCAAAGGCGTTACGCCGAGCTACCGCAGATTTCAAGTACAGGGGTCCGGATATGAATCCAACGCGCTGGTGTCCCAATTCGGAAACATGCTGCACTGCTTCGCGAATGCCGCGGAGATAATCGATACGAATATTGCTGACCGTTCTACGCTTAGGTCCAACATCGACGAAGACCAGCGGAACGTCGTTGAACTTCGGATCTTCGAGTAATAGGTCCTCCATGCCGAACGTCATCACTGCGACGCCGTCCACACGCCTCTCAACCATGCGCCGAACCGAAAGCTCCATGCGTTTCGGATCGTGGACCGTGGACACGAGGAGAACTTCATAGCCGTGCTCGACGGCTGTATCTTCGAAAGCCTGAACAATCTCTGGGAAAAACGGATTTGTGATTTCCGAAACTACAAGCCCGAAAATCCGGCTACGTCCAGAAACCAGCGCGCGCGCCTGAATGTTTGGGTAATACCCCGACTCCTCAACGACCTTCCACACGCGGCTGGCAAGCCGCGGATCAACAGTTGGAACTCGGTTGATCGTTCGCGACACCGTCGCAGTCGACACCTTCGCGAGTTTTGCGATTTCCCGAATATCCATACCGTTGTTCCGCGATCACCTGTACCCCGAACTTCTTCCACCGGCCGAGCGTTCCTGTGAACATCGCTCTTGGCCGCGATTTTGCTGCCTGGCGTAAAGACGGCGTCCCACCCCGGGGCGAACTGGCGCGGGACGCCTTGGAGGCAAAATTGTGGGTTCAGCGAGCCACGACGAATCCGCCGTGGCTCACCAATTCACGTTCGAGATCAGAACTCGATATTCGCTCTGAACTCGATGTTGCGAGGCGTGCCGTTGTAGCCGCCCTTGCCGAAGTTAGCGGCGTTACCGATACCGCCATTGCTGAATGCGAATACCGGGTGGTTGAACGCGTTCAGCATTTCCGCCTGGAACTTGAACTTAACCCTCTCGGTTATCGGGATAGCTTTCGAGATCGCGATATCCGTGAAGGTCTGGTGAGGTCCATGCAGATAGAGCCGCTTTCCATAGGTCCCAGGGGTCGTGTTCGACACGATCTTCTTGTCGGTGATCAAGGACTTGGCGTACGTCGGATCAAGCCAGTACACCGTGTCGTATGTTGCACCTGTAGTGCTAGGCACAAAGTAGACCCCGATGTGGTCCTGAATTTCGTCCGCCGTGACGCCGTTCAGAATGACGCCGCCATCGGTCTGATCGTTGAAGTTCTGATACTGACCGCCGATGCGGAACGGGCCGCCGGTCTGGAACTTGAAGATCGTGGCAACTGTCCAGCCGCCGACGACTTTGTCCAGAACTCCGCCGCCGCTCAGGAAGCGCTTCCCGCGACCGAAAGGCAGGTCGTAGGTAGCGTTGATGTTGACCACGTGCTGCCGATCAGTGCCGGCCGGCGCGTAGCTCCAGCGGTTGTTGCGGATTGTGAACTGAGTGTAGCTTCCGGTCCAGTCGCCTGCCGTCGCCACGCCCAGGGTCTTGCTCCAGGTGTAGTTAGCGGTAGCAGTCAAACCGTGCCAATACTGCTGGCGCAGTTCAACCTGAAGACCGTTGTAGGTGGACATACCTGCGTCGGTGATGTACTTCGCACCGGTCCAGGCGCCGATGGCGTACGGGTTGGCAACGAAGAAGTTGACCGGATATCCCGCGCCAGGACCGAAGCCAGTTCCGCAAGGAGCGAACGTGCTGCCGACCAACCGGCAGAAGTAGTCGCGATTGTTGGCCAAAGTGCCAGCGAAGCTGCCGACGGCACCCTGGTTCAGCCTGTTGATGAAGTCGGAGCTCGTGAAGTTCACGCCTGCCGCGGCCATGATCGGAAGAGCGACCTGTCCGGGCAATCCGCTGTTAGCGAAGCTGCAAGCCGGGTTACCCGACGTTCCGCAATTCGGGTTCGCCGCCTTGAAAGCCGCGAGGTTGGCTTGGGCGTTCTTGAATTCGGTAAGGAATCCGTTCTCAAAGACGTTAACTTCGTTGATGTTCTGGGCCAGCCACTGGTGAACAGTGCGGTTTCCAACATAGCGGACTTCGAGAGCCCGGTTGTGACCCAGGTCGCGCTGAATGCCGAAGTTCCAGGACTGAACATACGGCTGGCGGATATCAGGGTCGATAGCGGCATATGCCGAACCGCCGAACGTGTACTCACTCATGTGAATAGCTTCGGCGTACTCGGACGGAGACTTGACAACGTTGGGCAGAGGATCACCCAATTTGACGCTGCCCGGCGCGAATATTCCGACGCCCGGGGTCGTGCCAGGGTCAGCCCAGAAGTCTTGGAACAAACCGGTCGAGTAGTTGGACGCGGCGTCCCACACGAACTGCTGCGGCATCGTGAACTTACGCAGGGAGTAACCGGCGCGGATGACGGTTTTGTCGCCGCCAAGCAGCCGTTCGAAGATGCTGCCGTTCGAACGCGGGCTCCATGCAAGGCCGAATGCGGGCTGAGGAGCTCCGTTCCAGGAGTTGTAGGCTTCGGAACGCGCTCTCGCTACCGGATCGTTGGTTCCTTTCAGCGAGCCGGGATTGAACAGATTCCACACTCCGGAGGGACCGAACATATCCTCAGGCGCCATGGAATGATACTTGCCGTCACGATCCTTGTTCGTGCCCGTGAAGTCGACACGAAGACCGTAGTTCAGGGTCAGGTTCGGCAGGATCTTGTACGAATCCTGGGCGCTGACGCCCCAAGCCTTCATCAATTCGTTCAGCTTGTTATAAACAGGCTTGCCCTTCTCACCATATGCGCCGGTCGTAGGATCATAGGTATACCGACCCCAGACGCCAGACACGCGGCCAGTGAGGATGGCGTAGAGCTGCCGCGCGCCCCAAAGTTCTTCAGTGGGCACGCCCAGCGTGTTCGTGCTCAGAGCATTGGCGACGGGGTCGACGTCAGCATTGACTCCCAAGCCGTACGTGGGAATACCGGTCAGGGCGTCCCAGTAGGTGTTCTGGTCGCGATAAGCGGAGAAGCCGAACCCCAGGGTGTGCTTACCTTTCACCCAGGTCGCGTCGTTCTTGATGTTGATAACCGGCTGCATACGAGATGTCGGCAAGAAATAGTTCTGGCCGGACATGTTGGTACCGTAGCCCCAGTCGGCGATCTGGGCATTCTGATCGAAATAGCTGTTGTCGTCGGTTACGTACTTCGCCGAGCTATACAGATAGCCAACCTTCAACGAGTTGATGAAGGTCGGGGTCAGCGTGGATTCCAGGCCGACAGAAGCAGTAAAGTTGTCGCTCTGGTAGCTTCCCGTCTTGGCGTCGCCGGGCCAGAAGCCCGCATAGGCATCTTTGCTGTTCTGCCTGGTTTGGTTGTAAGCAAAGTTAATACGGTGCTTCTGCGAAAGGTTGTAGTCGAGACGAGCCGTAGGGTAATAGTAAGTGACCGGGTTGTTCTGCTTCCAAGTCAGTCCAGCGATGTTGGGATCCCCTTCCGTGTACGAGGGCAGGATTGTCCCTTTGCTCAGCAAGCCAGCGATTTTCGACATCTGCTGCTGAACCATCGCGTTATTCGGGCTGGTGGCGTAGTTAGTCCCGTTCGCGGTGTTATAAGCCGCAACGGCGTTGAACACGTTAACCGAATGCGTTCCAGTGCCGTCAGTCCACTTGTAGATGCCCTGCTGCGCTTCAGGCAGGAAGTAGGTGTTCGTGACGTCAAAGCTATTCGGCCGCTTCGACATGGAGAAGCTTCCAAAGAAGAACAACTTGTCCTTGAAGATCGGGCCGCCGACGCTGCCGCCAAACTCGTTCAGTCTCAGCTTCGACTTCTTCGTCTGGTTCCAGCCCCTGGCATTCAGAGCGTCGTTGCGGAAGTCTTCGAACAGTCTTCCGTGGATATCGTTGGAACCACGGCGAGTCACATACGTGATCGTCATGTTGGAGGTGCCGAAGCCGTTGTTCATGTCCAACTGGTTGGTCGACACGACCATTTCGGCAATGTTTTCTACGCGGGGAGCTACCGCGCTTCCGTCGGCGCCCGTTCCGTATTTCCAACGGCCGGATGCGCCGATGACACCGTCAATGCTGCTGCTCTGCGCGCTCGTTGGCAGACCGTTCCAGGTGCCGTTGTATCCGGCAGTCAGGTAAGCCATTCTTGAAAGGCTGCGGCCACTGAGCGGCAGGTCTTCGATCTGCTTGGTGTCGATAGTCATGTTCACCGCGCTCGACGTGGTTTCAACCAGCGGCACGGTGCTACCCACCACTTCGACTACCTGCGACGTCGATCCCACTTTCATCGTGGCCTTGACGTCGGTGATACGGCCGGCCTGAACCACGACGTTGTGCGTCTGCGTTTCGAAGCCGTCTTTAGTTACGGTAAGTTTGTAAGAACCCAGGTTCAGGTTCAGATACGTGTAATTACCGGCATCCTGCGTGGTAGCTTCGCGCGAATAGTTCGTCGCGACGTCAACCAGCGTAAGTTTTGCTCCCGGAATCACGCCGCCCGTCGGGTCCACCACCGAAACGGTGACGGTACCTGTGGACTGCTGTGACCATCCAAGGGGCGCTAGAGTAAGACAGAGTACAAGGCATCCCAACAGGGTGCCGATCAGTACACTGGCCCTGCTTCGCTGTTTCATACCCACACTGCCTCCTTCATCCTCCAAATCCATACGGGAACCGACGTTTGCCCTAAGGCTTTTTTCCGTCAGCACTCCGTACAGAAAACGTTGCTCTACGTAAAAAAAAAAACAAAAACTACTAGCTGGTACGTACTTTCACGGTTGCTACTGACAACCGCGGAAGTTCCAATCGCATTCTGGCGCCTTCCACGACTACCGGGTGAGGCTTCGGAACGATGCGATCGGGCACATCAAAGCTGTTGTATGCGTTCAGGTCGGGCGAATGGAGCAACATCGCACTCGCATCCTTTCCCGTGGCGCCGTGCAGCGCACAGTCAACATCCAGGTCGGTGTCTGCGTGCTGGTTCACGAAGCTCAGCACCAGTTCGCCATTGCGCTTCGACGCGGAAACCGACAGTCCGTCCGGCGAGCTAGCTTCGGTCAGCGTTTTCACCGCCATGTTTGATCTGTGTGCTTTGAAAAGCGCGAAGGCGTGATAGGTCGTCGTGCGAACGCAGTTCTTGCCTTCCGGACCATCGGTCAGAAGTAGCGATTGCAGCACATTCACCATCTGCGCGATGTTGCACATGTAAAGCTTGTCCGCCTGGCGATTGAACAGGTTCAGGCCAAGGCCGGCGGCAACTGCGCTTCGCATCGTGCTCTGCTGCCACAGCGCACCGTATTTCTTCTCGTCCTCTTCCGGAATCCGGTCCCACACGCCCCATTCGTCGAGGATCAGGTTGATCCTGCGTCCGTTGCGGTAGCCGTCGAGAATCGAACGCTGCTGCTGAATGGCTTCCTCGACTTTCGCGTAGCGCGCGAACTGCTCTTTCATGTGGTCGACGGTGAACTTGGTCGGTTCATCGGCGCCGCCCTCGTAGTAGTGCATCGCGAAGCCTTCGGGCATGCCGCCGTCCAGACCATCCATAAATCCGCGCGTCCAACGAGCATCGTTGCCGTTGGGGCCGCTGGCGATCATGAAGGGGCGAGTACCACCGAATTCGCGTACGTACGTGGAGAATCGCCGGTAATGGTCGGCGTAGACCTCGGGACGCATCCATCCGCCACAGCCCCAGTTCTCGTTGCCGACGCCCCAGTAACGAACCCGGAACGGTTCCGGGGATCCGTTTTTCGCCCGCTCTTCAGCGAGCGTGCTGCCGGACGGCATGTTGCAATACTCAATCCAGTTGCGCAGCTCATCAGGAGTGCCGCTCCCGACGTTTCCTGCCAGATATGGCTCGGCGCCCAAGAGCCGGCAAAGTCCAATGAATTCGTGCGTACCGAAGCTGTTGTCTTCGACGTACCCGCCCCAGTGAATGTTCACCCGCTTGGGGCGTTGGCTGATTGGCCCGATACCATCGCGCCAGTGGTAGTCGTCGGCGAAGCATCCACCCGGCCAGCGCAACACCGGAACGCCTACTTCACGCAGATACTCCACGGCCTGCTTGCGGTACCCGTTGATGTTTGGAATGGGCGATTTCGGACCAACCCACAGCCCTCCGTAAACGCACGAACCGAGATGCTCGGCGAAGTGCCCGTGGAACTCGGGGCGAACAGTACCGATCTCGACATCGGCGATGACGTCTACGCGCTGGCGTTTAGATGAGCTTGCGGCAGTGAGCCACGTTGGCAGAATAGTCGCGGCTGATAACGCGGCACCGCTTGCAAGAAATTGTCGGCGCGACAGTGAATAGCCCATGCGCAATCCTCCGACTCGTACCGCTTAGCCCGCCCTGAGAGTATTCAGTAAACGTTTTCTGGATGCATAAGTTATCCAAAGTACCTGCCGCTGTCAATAGACTTTTTTTCTGATTTGAGCGCTCGGTAGATGAACAACTTACGGCCAGTGAAGACGCTCGGCCCCTGTCCCGCAGCCACTTGGGGGCCTTCTGTCTCGATTAAATGAGGACGACTTCCTGTTGAATTTTTCCGGTTACTTCGGCACTTCCCTTGCGAACCAGCATGTTGACTTCGCTGCGGAGTCCAAAATCAGGAAGGTAAATTCCCGGCTCAATCGAAAAACAGGTATTCGGGATTACCTCGCGCTCGTCGCGTACTTCGAAGTTATCCATATTCGCGCCGTTTCCATGCACCTCAGTGCCAATCGAGTGGCCCGTTCGATTGTTGAAGTAGGCGCCATATCCTGCCTGCTCGATGATGTCACGGGCAGCCTTATCTACTTCCCATCCGGCCAGATTCTGCCCCGACCCGATTGCCTGCTGCACCTTATTGATGGCAGCGTCGCGCGAACGCCGAACGATGTCGAAGATGTTCTGAACGTACTCCGGAACCGACCCGCCGACGTATCCCGTCCAACTGATGTCGTAGTACACGGCGTTCGGCTCATTCTTCTTGGCCCATAGATCAAGCAGAACGAAATCTCCTTCTTCGATCCTCGCGGACACTTCCGCCGTCGGCGCGTAATGCGGGTTGCTGCTATTTTCGTTCACCGCCACGATCTGAGGACCGTTCGCCACGAGGTTCTCGCGATTGAACGCCTCTTCAATCCATTGCTGAATTTCGAACTCGGTGGTTCCCCCACTCCGAGCGCGACGGCCGATCTCGTGAAGAGCCGCACTCATCACCGAATCGATCGCATCGCGCGCGGCGAAGTGACTCGCTATTTGATCTTCGCTCCACGTCGCTTCGCAGGTCGCCACCAGATTTGCCGAGCTTATGACCTCTTTTCCAAGGCTGCGCACCAGATCAACCGTTCCGCCATCCACCAACGACACGTAGAAAATTCGGTTGTTCGGCGAGAACTGCATGGCGATTCGCTTGTAGGGCGCGAACATCTTCTCAAGGTTGCTGACAAGCTGCTGCCATGCCGCATATACGAGCTTGCGACCCGGCAGCTCATCAAGATGGAACGCCTCAATGCGATGCACGAGCTTGACCGGATCGCCCTCGGCCGGTACCAGGTAGTACCAGCGGCGCGACACCATCAACTCCTCCGGCAGCCCCAGAATGCGATAAGCGATGGGATCGCGATGATGGTGATCGCAGAATAGCCAAGCCTCGATTCCGCGCGCGCGCAACTCCGCCTGAATTTCGGGAATCGTTCGCATTGTTTTTTCCCCTTCAGATCAAGTTTGGCTAGTTCGCTTCTACGGCTACAGCTTCGGTCGCCTGCGGTTTTTCATCAAAGAACGGCGCCCATTGCTCTCTTCGTGGCGGCCTCGTCAGCAAGCTCACCACAACAAGCGATATCAGCGACACAATCATGGCCGGGAAAATGGCATCACGCTCGGCCCACGAGGGGGGCAGCAGGTTCTTGCCGCCGTAGTTCCACGCGATCGTCACGAATGTGCCGAGCCCGATCGAAGTGACTGCTCCGGCTGCCGTGGCCCGCTTCCAGAAGAAGGCCGACATGACTACTGGCGTAATCGCTGCGGAATAGACCGTGTATGCGTAAAGCGCCATAGCCAACACAGATGTCCAGTAAGCACCCTGAACCAGTGCGAAGACGCCCAATCCCACAACGGCGACACGTGACAGCACAAGGATCTGCCGATGCGATGCGTTCTTGTTGATGAACCGCGAATAAACGTCCTCGACCAGGTTCGTCGCTGGCGAGAACAGGTAGTTGTTCGCGGTCGAAATGACCTTTGCGAATACCGCGCCCATCAGCAGCGCGCCCATAAACGCGGGCAGGCCGTGGCGGGCCACGAACGGGATCGTCTCACGCGGGCTTGCCATCAGTTCGGGCGACTTGCCGTAGATCGCGGTACCAAACACGGCGATCGCGATGATTACAGTTTCCAGGAAGAAGGTTCCAACGATCCAGCCGCCAACGGCAATCTTTGCCGCACGCTCGTCCTTCGCCGAGAAGAACTTCTGATACATGCTCTGGTTGCCGAGCATCAGCAGGAACGTCGGCACAAAAAATTCCATCGCCTTCGTAAACGTGAGGTTTCCTAGAACCTGGAAGCGATCCGGGGGGAGCGCCGCATGAAGGCCTTCCCATCCGCCAGCCTTGTAGAACAGCATCGGCGTGGCGATCAGTGTCGTAACCGTCACCAGCACTCCGATCACAACATCCGCGTAGGCCACTGACGACATGCCAGCCAGCGCTGTGAACACAATCACAAAGCCAGCCACGATAAACATTCCGGTGGTCGCATCAATACCCGTGGCAAGGTGAAGGATGTCGCCGCCGCCCCTGAACTGATACGAACAGATAGCGGTGTAAGCGAACAGTATGGCGATCGTTCCCAACACACGCGCAGCCGCGTTGTAGCGCGTCTCAAGCAAGTCGGGCAGTGTGAACTGGGCAAACTTGCGCGCCCTTGGCGCCACGAAATAGATGATAAGCAGCCCGATCCAACCTCCCGCCGGCTGCCACAAGGCTGCAAAGCCATTCATGGCCGCGTTCTCGGCACCGGCAAACAAACTGCCTGCACCGATCCACGAACACAACAACGTAGCGATGAGAACGTAGGCTGGCAGACTCCGCCCGGCTACCAAAAAGTCGGCCTTGTTTTTTACGGTGCGGCTGCGGAATAGGCTTACGCCTAGAAGAGTGGCAACGATGACTGCCAGAACTGACACGTACAGATTCATGCTCGACCTCGATCCGAGGCATTCCTTCACGCCCTGAGCAAGAACTCACTCCGTGCAGAGCACGGAGGAGCACTGGCTGCGGTGCGGCGTCGTACGTAAAGTGAGTTGAACGTTGAAATGTATATTGTATCCAGCTACTCGTCTAGCTCATTTTTGCCTTAGCCGCACGATTCGTTTTGCATGCCTTGTTATGGCCAGATACACAGGCACTCCCAGCGCCACGATGGCCAATCCTGGCCACGTTGTAGAAGGCCGAAAGATGAACAGCACCAGCAGCACCGTCGCCGCGCCGACCACGTATAACGCCGGCAAAACGGGGTAACCAAACGCTCGGTATGGCCTCTCCGCGTCAGGGCGTTTAACTCGCAATCGGAATATCGCCACGATAGTCAGAACGTAGAACAGCAGCGCGGCAGATATGACGTAGTCCAGTAAATTGCTATACAGATTGCCGTACCGCCCTGTACTAGCATCGAACGTGCGCGGCAACACCAGCAGCGCCGACCACACGCCCTGCGCGATCAGCGCCGTCCCGGGCACTTTCGCCCCGTTTAGTTCGCCCGCTTTCCTGAAGAACAGTCCATCACGCGCCATGGCGTAATAAGCACGCGCGCCGGCGAGTGCAAGCGCATTGATGCAACCGAATGTCGACACCATGATCGCTGCCGCCATCAGCGTGGTCCCGAACCCCGGGAAGATCGCTTGTAACGCGGCGGTTCCAACGCGGTCCGCTGGCGCATTCTGGATGACGCCGAAAGGTAGCGTTACCAAGTACGCCATGTTCGCAAGTAGATACAGCGTTATCACGATGCTGCTACCCAGCAGAAGTGCCAGGGGGAGGTTCCGTCGCGGGTTCTTAACCTCGCCGGCCGTGAACGTGATGTTGTGCCACGAATCAGATGAGAAAAGCGAACCCGGCTGCGCAAGGCACAGAGCAATAAACAACCCCATCGCTGTACCCGCATTCAAGTTCGACGTAATCGGATTGAAGCCACGAGCACTCCACAGTTGCGAGAAGTTCTCGTGCACCGCTGCGGCGTTCCATCCGAGTGTTAGCCCCAGTACGATGAGCGCCAGAAGCGCACCCGTCTTTGCGACTGTGAAGATGTTCTGGACGATCTTTCCCGTGCGCAGGCCCTGCGTGTTGCACCAGGTAAGCAGAACAATAACGACAATGCCCAGCAGTTGCGCAGTCGAGAGTGACACGGCATAGCCGGGCGCAAAATGGATCGGGGCGACGAGATACTGATCCTCTGCGATCGATGGCCACAACACCCCGGTAAACCGCGCGAATGCAACAGCCACCGCCGCAATCGTGCCCGTCTGTATGACTGTGAAGAACGTCCATCCGTACAGGAACCCCCAGAGCGGCGAGTACGCTTCGCGCAGGTAGACATACATCCCTCCCGCGCGCGGCATCATGGCCGCCAGTTCTCCATACGAGAGCGCACCCGTTATCGTGAGGAGCCCCGTAACGAGCCATGCGACTAGAAGCCACCCCGGACTCCCGATCTGGCGCGCCATGTCGGCCGACACCATGAAAATACCCGACCCGATCATCACGCCGACCACAATCATGATCGAGTCAAAGAGATTGAGTCCCCTGACGAAACCGGCGTCGGGTTTTTCTGTTGCGACCGCGGATCCTGTTTTTGCCATGTGGCCCTATTTATAGGGCACTTCTCGCTTCTGGAGTGAGCGTTTTCTTTTTTGGGACAAAACAAAAACGCCGGCGCGATGTTGCACCGGCGTTTCTTGCGTCAATCTGAGGTTTACGCTTTAGCCGCCATTGTCGCGTTCGAGGTAAACGAGGTCTGCTCTGTTCGTGCAATAATTTCGTCCTGCAGTCCCTTTGTGAGATCGCAGAAGTAATCGCTGTATCCCGCTACGCGCACGATCAGGTCGCGGTACTGCTCAGGATTCGCCTGAGCCTTCCGCAATGTGTCGGCCGTCACGACGTTGAATTGAATGTGATGGCCGTCCATTTTGAAGTACGACCGCACCAGGTGAAGCAGATTGTTGATGCCCTCCTCACCTTCGACCAGCGACGGCGTGAACTTCTGGTTCAGAAGCGTGCCGCCAGTCCGTGCATGGTCCATCTTTGCGGCCGAGCAGATTACCGCCGTGGGGCCACACCGATCCGCGCCCTGCGCCGGCGAAATGCCGTCAGAGTGAGGCTCCCACGCCTTGCGCCCGTCGGGCGTTGCGCCTGTCACCGAACCGAAATACACGTGGCAGGTCGTTGAAAGGTAATTCACGCGATAAGTGCCACCCTTCGTATTTTTCCTGCCGTTGATCTCGTCATAGAAGGCGTCGAATACGGTCCTGAGGATGTCGTCAGCGTAGTCGTCATCGTTGCCGTACTTTGGTGTCTTGTTCCAAAGCAGAAAGCGCGTTTTCTCGAAACCCTCAAAGTCATTCGCGAGCGCCTTCAGCAGATCGCTCATGCTCACACTCTTTTGTTCGAAGACGTGATACTTCATCGCCGCAAGGCTGTCCGTACACGTGCCCGGAGCAACAGCCATGATGTAGGTGCTGTTGTACCGCGGGCCGCCGTCGTTATAGTCCTTCCCTTTTGCGATACAGTCGTCCACCACCAACGACAGGAACGGGGCCGGCATGTACTCGGCGTACAACCGTTCGATCACGTTGTTCCCGCGCACCTTGATGTCGACAAAATGGTGCATCTGTTTGCGGAACGCCTCAAATAGCTCGTCGTAGCTCTTGAACGTCGTGGGATCACCGGTCTGGATGCCAATCTGCTTCTTCGTCCGTGGATCGAACCCGTTGTTGAGCGTGATCTCAAGCACTTTTGGCAGATTGAAGTACCCGGTCAGGATGTATGCTTCCTTGCCGAACGCTCCGGTTTCGACGCACCCGGAAGTGCCACCGCACCGCGCGTCTTCGATCGACTTCCCCTGCCGCAGGAGTTCTTCAACAACCGTATCAGCGTTGAAGATCGACGGTTGTCCCCAGCCCTTACGCACGATTTCAAGTCCGCGCTTTAGGAAGCGGTCCGGATTCTTTCGGCTCAGTTGAAGGTTCGAGGACGGCTGCAACAGCCTCATCTCATCAATGACGTCGAGGATCAAATAGGTCGCCTCGTTCACGCCATCGCTGCCATCCACCTTCACGCCGCCGTTGTTGATGTTGCAGAAGTCGGTGTACGTACCACTCTCCGCAGCCGTCACGCCGACCTTCGGCGGTGCCGGCTGGTTGTTGAACTTGACCCAGAAGCACTGCAAGAGTTCCTGCGCCTGCTCCCTGGTCAGCTCACCAGCGGCGACTCCCTTCTTGTAGAAAGGATAGAGGTGCTGGTCGAGTCGCCCGGGCGAGAACGAATCCCACGTATTCAACTCGGTGACCACGCCGAGGTGAACAAACCAGTACGACTGCAGCGCTTCCCAGAAGTCCTGCGGGGCATGAGCCGGTACGTTGCGGCAGTTACGCGCAATTCGTAACAGCTCGTTCTTACGCTGCGGATCCTTCTCGTTTCCGGCGAGTTCCTCCGCCTTTTCGGCGTGACGCTCAGAGAACCGAATCACAGCATCGGCCGCAATCGCCATTGCCCGCAGTTCCTGCTGCTTCTCATACGCCTGCGGATCGTTGAAGAAATCCAGCGCGTCGAGGCTGCGTTGCACGTCCGCTTTCAGGTCCAGCAGGCCCTTGCGATAAATGATGTCGCCAAGTACGGTGTGGCCGGGAGCGCGCTGTTCCATGAACTCCGTATAGATACCGGCTTCGTACGCGTCCTTCCACTCCTGTGTCATCTCGCGGAAGATCATGTCGCGCATCGAGCGGCCGCGCCAATACGGGATCACCTCTTCCTGCTGCACACGGCGCGCCTCATCATCCACGCTGTACGAGATCTTCTCGCGCGTGTCGAGAATCTCGAGATCCTCCATGCTGTGACAGCAGAGTTCGGGGAAGCTAGGCGTCCCTTTCGGACGCGGTCCACGTTCGCCGACTATGAGCTCGCCCTCACCGATATGTATGGTCTTGTGCTCCATGATGTACTGAAGCGCAAGCGCGCGACGCACGGGGACGGACGTTTCGGCACAGGTTTTCTCGAATTCTGTGATCAGCTTCGCGCGTTCGATCGAGAGAAAGGGTTTCAGTTCCAGACTCTGCTGGCGCAAGCTGGCAACTCTCTGGTTCATGACATCAGCCTCCAATTCGGACGGCAAAGCCTTCACGGCAGAACCTGTCCGAAAGGTCCTTCATCTTTTCGGGGGAGGGCGGCGTTACATCCTGTAAGCCGTAGTTCGATCCAAGCCGCCGGTACTTGTCGGTTCCCGTTTCGTGATACGAAAGCAGGTCTACTTTCTGAATCCCCGTCCGCGATAGCAATTCCATACTGGCGCAAATGTTAGCCTCGTCGTCATTCACGCCGGGAACAATGGGAATCCGCACAAAGACCGGCTTTTTCATCTTCACGAGCATGGCCAGGTTCTCCAGTATCAAACCATTGCTTACACCCGTGAAGTGCTTGTGCCGCTCTGAATCAATAAGCTTCACATCAAACAGAAACAGGTCAGTCTTCTCGCTGATTCGGACCAGCGTTTCGGGCCGGGCAAACCCGCAGGTGTCAACCGTGGTGTGCAGACCCTCGGCTTTGCAGGCGCTAAGCGCGGCAAACAGGAAGTCGGGCTGCATCAGGGGCTCACCGCCTGAGAACGTCACACCGCCGCCGGACTGTTCAAAGAAGACCTGATCGCGGCGGGCTCGCCGCACGACTTCGTCAGCCGTTATCCACTCACCAACCAGGCGCCGCGCGTCACTCGGGCACACTTTTGCACAGTCGCCGCAGTTTGTGCAGCGGTCAGCATCGCGCACCGGCCCATTTCGCCATGTCAGTGCTTGGTGTGTGCAAGCTTGCACGCAGTCGCCACAACTGACGCAACGGTCCGCAGCGTACATGACCTCTGATCGCGGACTCTGGCTTTCGGGGTTGTGACACCACCAGCAGGAAAGTGGACAGCCCTTCAGAAAGACTGTCGTCCTGATGCCCGGCCCGTCATGCAACGAAAACCGCATAACATTGAAAATAAGGCCTTTGACTTGGCTCTGGGCTCGGGGCTGGGAGGCGACGTCCAACTAATTCCTCATGCAAACGGAAGGTAAGTACCAGCAGGAGCAAGATACTCGTATAAATTATCCAAGTCAACCCGTCCAGCCCACCATTTACAATCTGCCGTCGGATCTTTGTAGCGCCCGAGGCCCGCCGGCTATCTACCCGGCTGAGCCAACCTAGTGTGCTCCGATCACCTGCGGTGGCCGAGTATTTGCTCTGCCATCGCTGAAAACCGAGGCAGCAATGAAACTGAGCAACTCTCTGGCGTTCCTCCTTATTGTTCTTTTTGCTGTGTTAGCGACTCCCATCCCGTCCCAGGCCTCCGACAAGAGCTTCGAAAAGCTCATGGTTACGGAGTGGGATTACGAGATGCAGCACAACCCAGTGTGGGCCTCGGTGCTGGGCGACCGCAGATGGAACGATCGCTGGGACGACCTGTCCCTGGCTGGCATTCAACGTGACGACCTCCACCGCAAGGAAGTCCTGAAGCAACTCAAAACCTTCGACCCCGCCAAACTCTCGCCCGCCAACCGTCTCAATCGTGACCTGCTCATTCACCTCTATTCCACGTGGATAGAGGAAGACGGTTTCCGCTGGTATCTGGTACCGGAAAGCCACGCCACCGGCTTGCCCGAAGATTTCCGCATGCGTACCGGCGTGCAAAGCGCAGCGCAACTGGCCACCACCTTGCGCTTCGAGCAGCCTAAAGACTTTGAAGACTGGAATGCACGTCTCGCCTCGTTCGGCCGCTACGTCGACCAGGTGATCGCCCTTATGCGCCAAGGAATTCGAGTCAGCATGGTTCAGCCGAAATCTGTCGCCACGCGCATCCCCGGTCAGATCGAAAAACAGCTCGTCGCGCGCGCCGAAGAGAGCGCGTTCTACACACCATTCGTGAAGATGCCGGCAACCGTTCCCGCCAGCCAGCAGACGCAACTCGCAGCGCAGGCGCGGACGAACATCGAGCAGACGGTACAGCCAGCGCTCAAGCGTTTTCGTGACTTCCTTGTCTCAGAGTACATCCCCGCAGCGCCTGAAACTGTTGGCGCGTGGCAATGGCCACACGGACCGCAGATGTATTCGTTTTTCGTGCGGAAGTACACAACGACAACAAATCTCACGCCCGATCAAGTTCACGAGCTTGGCTTAGTAGAAGTGAAACGAATTCGCAGCGAGATGGAAGCGTTGATGCGGCAGACTGGGTTCAATGGCACGCTCAAGGATTTCTTCCACTTCCTGCGAACGGACAAGCGGTTCTACTACACCGACCCGCAGGAACTCTTGCTGCAGTACCGCAATCTCGCGAAGACCATCGACCCGCGCCTGCTGAAGATCGCGAAGACCCTGCCGCGCGCACCCTACGGAGTCGAGCCAACGCCCGCTGAAGTCGCTCCAGATGCAACGACCGGTTTCTACTACGCCGGAGCCCCCGATGGCTCTCGCCCCGGCACTTACCTCGTCAACCTCTATAGGCCGGAAACCAGGCCGAAATGGGAGATGGTTTCACTGACGCTTCACGAAGCCATGCCCGGTCACCATTTACAGACAGCGTTGGCCATGGAAATGGCCGACATGCCAAACTTCCGCCGGTTCGGTTCCTATATGGCATTCGTCGAGGGTTGGGCACTCTACTGCGAAACCCACCTCGGCTACGACCTCGGCATGTTCAACGATCCCTATGATCGCTTTGGCCAGTTGGCCTTTGAGATGTGGCGCGCCGTGCGCCTCGTCGTCGATACGGGCATGCATTCGAAGCACTGGACTCGCCAGCAGGCCATCGACTACTTCCTCGAGAACACGCCGCGCCAGGAGTTGGACGTCACCAACGAAGTCGATCGATACATCGCATGGCCCGGACAGGCACTCGCCTACAAAATCGGCGAGCTCAAGATCAGCGAGCTGCGAAAATCGACCGAACAGCAGCTAGGCCCGAAGTTCGACCTTCGCGCCTTCAACGACGAAGTGCTCGGTGCCGGCCCGCTGCCATTAAGCATCCTCGAACAGCGAATAAATACTTGGACAGCCACGCAGAAAACGAAATGAACGACTGCGAATGAATAGCGGTCGAATGGACAATTCGCTTGTTGAAATCATAAGCGGGAGACAGGTCCCGAAAGCCGGCAGGTCCTGAAAACGAATCAGTTGAGAGGTAAACACCGGCGTTAGTTGGGTGCCGCACCCTTCCCCTCTAGGGGAGGGTGCGTCCATAAACAAAGTTTTCGCGATCCAAATTGATTCATTAGCCTAGGGCGTAAGCCCTGGGTTGCCTACCCCCAAAGTCCCAGAGCCCCGTAGGGGCGCCACCCGCTGTCCACGGGCGCTCATCCCTGATTTGTTGGAACGCACGCTGGGAACGGCACGGCTTTAGCCGCCTGAGGTAAGCCCTTCAGGGCCTACTCGCCGCTGCCTTCATTGTGAGCGTCAACTCCAAACCGTCAGGCCGAACCGCCGCCCGGATCCCGCCACAATTGTCCACAACCCAGTCAGCCCCGGCATTGACCAGTTCTTGATCGCGAACCGTCGTCCGCAAACCTATCACCCTGCACCCTGCCGCCTTACCTGCTTTCACACCCGCGGCCACATCCTCCACCACCACGCACTCCACGGGATCGAATCCCAGCATGGCAGCGCCCTTCAAATACGGATCGGGTGCCGGCTTGCCGTTCACGACGTCACTCGACGTGATGAAGAGGTTCGGCCTGGGCAGTCCTGCTGCCTTCAGTCGCACTTCCGCCAGCTTTCGCGTGCAAGATGTGACAATCGCCCATCGATGTCCAGGCAGTGAACTCAACAGCTCCAGTGCCCCGGGCCACGAGACGACTCCTTCCAGATCTTCCACCTCGCGCCGCTCAACCTCGAGGTTCTCCGCTTCGTGGTCGGCGTTCGGCAGATAGTCTTTTACTGTGGAGAGGCTTGGACGTCCGTGAGCCCTGTGAACCACCTCGACCGGGTCAAAACCGTGTTCCAGCGCCCAGTTGGTCCAGACGCGCGCAACAGCGTGCGTCGAATCAATAAGCACGCCGTCCATATCAAAAAGAAGGGCCTTACAGATGATGGGATCCATGTACGAAGACCATCATATCGCACACGGAAATGAGTACTCCCCCCATTTGGCCCTTTCACTTCGACCGCTAATTGCGCCAGGTCAGAAATGTCTGCCAAAAAACGTGCAGACAAAAAGGCCCGGCTCTTGACCGGGCCTCGATCAGCGATGATTTACAAACGGGTTAGAACGTGAGCATCAACCGGAACTGGATGTTCCTTGGTGAGGTAGCCAGATTCCGCGTCCGCCCGAACGAAGTCGAGTCGATCCACACCGTATTAGCGCTTCCAGCAGAACTGGAGCTCCCGACCAGCCAGTTCGGATGGTTGAACACGTTCAGGAATTCGGCCCAGAACTCGATGTTCACTCGTTCTTTGACTGGAATCCGCTTCAGCACCGAGAAATCGGCGTTGAAGAACTTCGGCCCATAAAGGTAAACCATCTGGCCCCACTCGCCCGGGTTTGTTGGCAAGCTGACCAGCTGCTTGTTGATGCGCCCGTCTGAGCCGACAAGGTCACCCGATACGAAGTACTTGTCGCGTGATGGACCGTCCCGAAGTTCCATCATCTCCTGCAAATCGGCCACGGTAATGCCGTTCAATACCACGCCGGAATCAGCCGCACCGTTCACGGTGTACCTTCCGCTCGTTAGCTTGAACACCCGTCCCGACTGCAGGCGCACGATGCCCGACATAGTCCAGCCACCGGCAATGCGATCAATCACGGGGTTGTGGAACGCATAGGTTCGGCCCTTGCCGAATGGCAGGTCGTAAGTGAAATAGCTGGTAAATGTGTGGCGAATGTCCCACGGAGACGGTGCTTTGTCCATCTTTGGATTGCGCAGCGTCGCCGCATCCGCCCACGCAGTCGCCGCGTCGTTGAATCGATTCGTGAACGCCTTCGACCACGTGTAATTGCCGCGCACGGTGAGACCGTGCCAGTCGTTCTGTCGCAACTCGAGTTGCAAGCCGTGGTAGTTGGACCAAGCATTATCGTGCAACGCCACTGCGCTGCCCGCATACGAATTCACTTGGAAGAAGTTAATCGGATAAGCACCTGGCGCGGTCTGGCCGTACCACCATCCGCACTGGTAAATGCTCGTGCCGACCAGCGGACAGAAGTACTGGGCCTGTGTTGCGATCGTCGTCGCCAGCGCGCCGGCCTGACCCTGATTGACCTGGTTCACGAAACCACTATTTGTAAACGCCCAACTACCGGCACCTCCGAACGCCGTTTCCATGATCGGGAGAGCAGATTGTCCCGGCAGACCCTCGATTGCCGAATCCACTGAGCCCGTTCGCCAGGTTCAGTGCCAAATTGCGCTGCGCGGCCTTGAACTCGTTGAGGAACCCATTTTCGAAAATGTTGACTTCGTTAAGGTTGTAAGCGCGCCAGAGGTGAACTCCGTGATTGCCGGCGTACCGTGCCTCGAAAACGGTCTTCTTCGCCAACTCCCGCTGAATTCCGAAGCTCCAGTTCTGAACATACGGCGTCTTCATATTCGGGGCGATTCCCCCGAACCACTGTCCCGACAACGCGAACGACGTCATGTCCATCGGGAACTCAAACGCAGGCGGGTCGTAGAACAGGTCAATGCTCTTCGTGTCGAGCGTCAAGCTGCCCGGAGTTTCAAACCCCGGATATCCGGGATACAGATACATCGACTGAGTCAGGCCAGGGTTCGACCCAGCGAAGTACGTGAAGGTCATCATGCCTTCCGCGTAGTAGTTAATTCCATAATTCCCGCGAAATACGGTCTTCCTGTCGCCAAACAATTTTCCTAGCGGGCCTTTCTGGAATGATGGGTTCCACGCAAACCCGAAGTTCGGCGCGGGGTTCATGTAATCGGGATCATAGACGTTTGACTGCTGATGAATCTTGGGCTCAGCGACACCGTTCAACTCGCCCGGAGCAAACAGTCTTGATGACGGCCCATAAAGATCCGCCAGCGTCGGACTTGTGTACGTATTATTGGTGTTCTTGATTGGTCCCTGGAACTCCCACCGTAACCCGAAGTTCAAGGTCAACGTCGGCTTCACTCGATACGAATCCTGGAAGTAGAAACCAAACTGGCGCTGGTACTCACGCCGCATGAACGGAACACCATTCTGGTAGTCATGGGTCTTCTCGTCAACGTTTCGCCCGCCCCATATATAAGACACCCGCCCTGTAAGCAGCGCGTACAAGTCCCACGCCTCGCTTGGGTCGTTGTAGTAGAAATTCGGCAGAACGGAGGGCGTAAGCACTCCCTGGATTGGATCGCCCCAGGCCGTTCCGAGCACCCAACCCGGTATTCCTGCACCACCCCAGGCAACGTCATAGTAGCTTTCCCAGACGGACGCACGCCTCAGTGCGCCGCCAAACGTCATCGTGTGCTTGCCCTTGATCCAGCTAAAATTGTCGTACAGATTCAGGATCGGGTTGTTGCGCCGCGATGGCAGACCTCGGCGAGTTCCGGCCGAACCTGGCCGGTCGTTTGGGCCTGGAATGCCGAGCGGGAACACGAGCCAACGATTGTTTGCAAACTGGTCGAGCGAAGCCTCCGGATCGAATACCTCCAGGTTGCTCTGCAAGCCGATGTTAAATTCGTTCATCATGTTCGGCGAAAGCGTCCACTCAACCGCCGACGATCCGATCCAGCGCGTTGACTTGTTCGAGGTCCGGTTGCCCCATCCCGGATACGTCTCAAATGTGCTCGGATCGGTGTTGAACCAACTCATATTGAAAATGCCGTGCCAGCGAACCTTCGGCGTGATCTGGTAGTCGAGGCGCGTTGTGGGATAACGGCTCAGCCCCATCTGGTGATCGCTCCACATCAACTGATCGCGCAGGTAATCGCCGCCGATCGTCCGCACACTGCCGTTTGCGCGGGATGCATTGATGCGCGACAGGATGCCGGCGATCTCTGGATTCAGTGTGCCCTGCATTCCGGCTGCCGCGGCTGCCTGAAGAATATTGACCGAGTGCACCTGACCATCAGTGCCCATGTAGTTGTACATGCCAGTCAGCACTTCGGGTTTCAGAACGCTCGTGTACAGGTTGACTTTGGACGGACGCCGCATCTCTTCGTAGTTGGCAAAGAAAAAGATCTTGTCCTTGATAATCGGCCCGCCCAGGCTGCCGCCGAATTCGTTCAAGCGCAGGATGGGTTTCTTCGCGCGGTCCGCATTATTGATCCAACTGTTCGCGTTCAGGATGTCGTTACGGACCTGCCAGAAAATGCTTCCGTGAAGATTGTTCGTGCCGCGCTTCGTAACAAAGCGCATCTGCATAGCACCTTCACCCGCCGCCTCGGCACCAGATCCATTAGTCGTGACAGAGACTTCTTCGATCGCACCCAGACGCGGCTCAATGAATGTGAACATTCCGGTGCCGCCAGTTCGGAACCGGTTCGAGTTATCGTTGATGCCGTCGAGCGTGATATTCAGTGCGCCCTGGGGCAGTCCCTGGAATGTGCTGTTGCGGGTCGATCCGCCCATCTGCGCCCCAGCCGTCAACATAACGAAATCGAACACGCTGCGGCCGCTCAAGGGCAGATTGTTCACATCAGCCACCTGCACCGTATTGGAAATCGTGCTACTGCTTGTTTCCAGGATTTCCGCCGCACCTTGCACTTCTACTTTCTCCGCCACTGTGCCGACCTTCATCTGTACGCGAAGGTTCGTCGTGCGGCCGGAATCCACTTTTAACGCCGTGTAGACGGCTTGCTGAAATCCGGGTGCGTAACGCTGACGCTGTAAGTGCCAACTTGCAAACTGATAAACACGAACCCGCCATCAGGCCCAGCGGTGGTACTTTGCACCTGACGCGTTGCTTCATCGGTGAGGGTGACGGTGGCACCGGCTACCACCGCTCCGCTTGGATGTTCCACGCTGCCCACGATACGTCCAGTCGGGCGCATTTGAGCCAAAACCGCCGTTGACACCAATACTGCGATGGCGGCCAAAATCGCAATCCGCCTCCTGAGTACCACCATGAGTCCTCCTCAAGTGCAATCAAGAGAACAGCTAAATGCGACGTCGCCGCAGACAGGTGCAGCGTTCAGCATCATGTTTTCTGCAGCAGGATCGTCTTGGCCGTGGCATGTTATGGATACAATATCCAACCTGCAACTACTTTCCTGTTTTTGAGACCACGCTAGTTCATAGCTAAAGCCCAAAACGGGAAGACGACTTTATGCATAAAAAAACAGCGTTCACGATCTGTGAACGCTGGTCACGCCTTCTCTGTCCAGTAGCTATTGCTTGTCGCGTCGGCTCTTGATGAAGTCTCTGAGATACTCTCCGGCCTCCATGATGTGCTTCCAGAGTTCTTGGGAGGCCACGTCAGGCTGCCGGGTTTTACACGCATCAAGCAGCACGCGGTGCGCCCGGCCGGCGCGGTGCAGGTCGCGCGTAAACAAGAGGTGAAGCCGAGTGTAACGGTCGCAGTTGTTGTTAAGCGTTCGCAGAAGGTTCAGCAGAACGGGGCGGTTGGCCGGAGCGTAAAGGGTTGAGTGGAAGTTCCAGTTCCATGTTCCCCAGGAACTGATATCCGAGTCCTCTTCCACTACCTGTTCGTATCTTCTTAAGACCTCTTCTGCCTTTCGAAAATCTTCCTTGGTGAGGTTCGGAATGGCCTGCCTGAGTACGTGGCACTCAAGCACCGCGCGTATCTCGAACATCTCTCCAATCTCTTCCGGCGACAACGCCGATACGACTGCGCCACGGTTCGCCACGATTGTGATCAGGCCCTCGGCTTCCAAATGCCTGAGCGCCTCGCGAACTGGAATGCGACTGACTTGGAACTCGGCGGCTATTGCATCTTGCCGTAGTTGCTCGCCTTCATGCAGTTCGCCGCGAATGATTTTCTCTCGCAGCTTGTCTGCGACGGCCGATGCCAGTGACTGACGCTCGATAGCAGTTGATTTCAAGGGATGCACGTCGTTAGCGGTAGCGCTCATGACCCGTTTAGTAAGTATAGAGAATGAATTTGCAGAATCACCGCCGCTCACAATACATTCTGGGAGGTTTTTTGTATACACTTTTCCCCGCCAAGCAAATTCAAGCCGACAAGCTGTACAGCCCGTCCGTGTGCGTGCTGTACGCACGTCTGCGCGAGGACTCATGCACTCAAAGTCCGTTGTGATCGCTGTTTTCTTACTTATCACCGCCACCTTCGCCCTTGCCGCCACGCCGGCCACTATGCGCCTCGACTATTTCCATACCGGAAAGTCCGGCGAGCAGACCTTTAGTGTCGATCGGGTCGTAATCGAACCGCTGCCCTGGCCGGGCAACCCCGCCAAGGCTGTAGACGACAGCAATCTCGGCGTTTACCTCTTCGAAGTCACCGATCGCGCAAGCGGAAAGCTGCTGTACTCGCGCGGCTTTGCCTCGATCTTTGGCGAGTGGGCCACGACCGAAGAGGCACAGCGCGTCCACCGCACCTTTCACGAATCGCTGCGGTTCCCCGCTCCCACGGCTCCAGTCAAGGTCGTAATGAAGCAGCGCGATGCGCAGAACAACTTCCGTGCGGTCTGGTCTACCGAAATCGACCCTACTGACAAGTACATCGACCGCTCTCATGCTCCGGCGCCCGCTCCATTGATCCCCGTTGAGAAGAACGGCGATCCCGCCACAAAAGTCGACCTACTGTTCCTCGGGGAAGGCTATAGCGCCGCCGAAAGCGCCAAGTGCGAAAAGGATGTTCGCCGTCTTGCTGAGGGCGTCTTTGCCGTCTCGCCCTTCAAAGAACGTCGCAAAGACTTCAATGTCTGGGCGATCTGCGCGGCTTCACCCGAATCCGGCGTATCGCATCCGTCGGTCGGTCAGTATCGGCGGACGCTCTTTGACTCCACCTTCGACGTCTTCGGGACCGAGCGTTACGCGCTGTCGTTCAACAACCGGGCGATCCGTGAGGTCGCATCCTACGCGCCTTACGAGTTCCTCGGCATCGTCATGAACGAGAAGGAGTACGGAAACGGCGGAATCTTCGGCCAGTACGCTTCCGTCAGCATTGATTACCCGACCGGCGTCTCGGTCTTCGTGCACGAGTTCGGACATCACTTCGCCGGTCTGGGCGACGAATACTACTTCAACGCCAACGTCGCATACGCCGCAGTGCCGAACAAAGTCGAGCCTTGGGAACCAAACATCACCGCGCTGCTTGATCCGAAGGCGCTGAAGTGGAAGTCGCTGGTGAATGCCTCTACTCCGCTTCCAACGCCGTGGCCGAAAGCCGAGTACGAGAACAGCATTCTCGAAACGCAGCCGAAGGTGAAGCAGATGCGCGCCGAGAAGCGTCCCGAAGCTGAGATCTCAGCCTTCCTGCGGGGGCAGCGGAAAAAGCAGGAGTCGTATCTGAACGGCGGCGATTACGCCGACAAAGTAGGAGCGTTCGAGGGGGCGATGTACGAGACGAAGGGCTATTATCGCTCGCAGCAGCGGTGCATCATGATCTCTGGTCCGACGTTCTGTGCCGCGTGCCGACTGGCGCTCGAACGAGTGATAGACATGTACACCGCTAACTAGCGCGTTTATTTACTAGAAGGGCAGCTGCGACAGGCTGCCCTTTTCGATCGCAGCGGATTACTGCTTGGCGGTCGGCGGCAAAAGCCCGTTCAGGCGAAGGTACATCGCTAACCCGGCGTAATGATCGGCCCAATGACTGGCCAGGTAGAACAGCGCTTTTCCCTTCGTGCTTCCGCCGTACAGATCGATCTTCTCTCCCAATTGCGACTCGTCCAGCTTGTTCAGCACACCTGAGCAGAAGTCGAACGACTTGCGCAGCGACTCGATCACGCGTGCCTTGCCGTCTTTCTCCGCCGCCAACTGCTGCGGCATCGAACTTCCCGCGATCTTTGAGCAGACCATGTAATTGTTCTCGGCGACGTGCGCGACCGTCTCACCGAACCCCATATGTTGCGGCGTCGGCTTGAACGAGTACTTGTTCTCGGGCATTTCTTCGGCTGCTGCGACAAGGAACTTATTCCGTGCTGCGAGAATTTCGCGAGCGGCCGTTGTCACAGGAGCCTTGACCTGCTGCGTTGCTGCAGCGTCTTGCGTTCCGGATTGTTGCGCGGCTAAGCCGGAGACAAAAAAGAGCATCAGCGATGTGAGTTGGAAAAGCTTGAATTTCGTGCGCATGGCCGGGCCTCACCTCAGATCGTTGCAAGTTTCTTGATTGAGATGCAGGTGGAAAGCGAGTCAACGCGGGCAAGGAGTCGAGCCTCGGTCCGGGAGGTGGTCGTGCGCCAGTCGGAGGGTGGGGCGTTCTGCCGCGGGGTTTGGCTAAGCAACTCGAGTCAGCGCTGCCGCTCGCGACAATAAGGGAACTCGATCTTCTTGCTGCCGGAGCCATCCTCAACGCTCGCCGTAATGCAATCGTCGTTCATCCGGCGATATCGAATCTTCTTAGGGAAGTCGTTCGTCGGGTTTTCGAAAAGCACTTCGTCAGCGCTTACGGTAGTTGCTACAAACTCTGTCGCCGGGCGTCCTTGAGGCTGTGCGAGATAAACCAGCTTGCCGTCGCGTTCCTCGATGCGCAGGAATTCGAACTCGACGGTGCGCCCATCTTTCAACGTCCGGCTCACGCCAAGCATTGTGTGACCGGCCGGCTTCGTCCAAAGCTCCTCCACGACCGACGATCCGCTGTGATACTGCCAAGGACCTGCAAGCCAGGCAAGAGAACCCACTGTGGCCGGACCTCCGTCCGCCGCGAACCCAAGCAGGCTGGTTGCAACCAACACGGATATCACGAGCCGGAATATCATCGCGCGTCCTCCAGGAGGAACATAGCACAGACGCACTCCCCGAAAGTGAAACGCAGTAGTAGGTAGCTGCAGGAGTTCGGAACGAGCCTGCGCCGGCGACAAACGCGTCGCCGGCAGTCCAAGGCTCGTTAGAATCGGTGAACGCTTGTGAGCAGTCCAGCACTACGCTGCCTTCGCCTGAGGACGCATCTGTTGCATCCACTGGCGCATGGCCGCGATGTGACCTGGCGAGCGGCTCTCTATCCATGCTTCATAGCGGCGGGCTGCTTGTTCCATGTGCTCGAGGAACTGCTTATACACGAACTTTTGCCGACTCTCCTCGATCGTCGGTTTGATTCGCTCCCAGACTCCGAAGAACTCGCCATTGGTCTCAAAGAAGAGGTCTTCGTGGAGCAGTCCGTAGTTGAGCAACGCACAGGCTTGCTCCCAATAGCTGACCACCATCATGAATGACGTGCCGCCTTCGGTTCCGGGGCCGGCGATTCGCATGGCTTCGTCGAACGTGTCGGCATAGTAGTTGTTGAAGAACCAATCGCGCGCCTGACGAAGGCGGGCTTCGCGACGCTGTTCGAAGACTTGCAGGTGAAGTTGCGCTTGTTCGTAGGTCGGCCGTGTAGCCATGGTGTCGTCTCCTTGTTCGGTTACTGATTCGCCCGCCTCTGACGAGCTTCAAAAGTAGATCGAACGAACGGTGGAGAAATCGACAGCGCTCACACGGAATCGCGAACTCAATATGGGGGATGAAGCTCGCGGGCATAGCTCTGAGAACTCGCGCGCGCAGCTCCTTAACGGCGCGTTTCGAGGATGTACTTGAACTTAGTGGAACAGGCGATGCACTCGTGCTCGACGACCTTGCCGGTGAGGTTAGCGTCTTCGATCGGCAGCGAGAACGAGCGCAGGCAATCGGGACAGGTCAGGACGAAGTAGTTGCCATTTCGCGGGATCCAGACGGGAGCCTTGTCGGGCTTGGCTGGATTAGTGCGGATTGGAGCGGCGTCAAGGAGTTCGGCCACTCGCTTCAACGTGTCTTCCGGGTTGCCGACCTTGGGGATGAAAGCGTCGGCCAGCAACCAATTGAGAGCGTTCGCGGTTTCGAACTGGCCTGATGTGGCAATAACGGGGATCTGCGGGAACCGCCGGCGAACGATCGACAGGAACTCGAATCCCGACATGTTCGGCATACTCAGGTCGCAGATGATGAGGTCGGGAAGCGCTTTCCGCATGATGGCGAGAGCTTCAAAGCCGTCGTGAGCGGCGCGCGTTTCGTAACCCCGTGTCGCAAGCACCGCCTGCGACACAGTGAGGATTTCGTCGTTGTCGTCCACGACGAGAATGCGATAGCTGAAGTCGGTCATTACGCTCGTCCAGAACGGAGTTCGGTCGCACCGCAGCGCAGGATGGGTTTCTGTCTACTTGCCTTGTTCCAGCGACTTACGAAGTTCACGGCTGCGCTGTCGCCTGAGCACTTTCTTCTTGCGCAGTCTTCCGAATCTTGAGCGATCACCATTGCGTCGTGACAAAGCGAACACCTCTCACACGCTGGATGCCGATGCTGGTAACTGCGTTGTTTGAGGCAAGCAGCGGAAAGTGGCTCGATTCCTGTGGCTGTTCGGGCAAACCCGGTGAACGGATGGTGCTCTAACAACCACTGCTGTGGATTTGTTCACAGTCAGGAATTCTGATGCGCCGAGCTGGCGCGGAACTTTGGGGAGGTTTTCGAATGAGAAGAATTTTGGTTTTAAGCCTGTTCATGCTGGCGACGCTGGTCTGGGCGGCGGCACAGCGGCCCGGCACCATGCCGCAAGGGAGCGGTGGACAGGCCACCTCCCCGGGCGCGCAGGCACCGAGTTCGCAGGTACCGGATGCAAGTCAGTCGCAAGCGCCGACGCCAGGCAGCGCCGGTCAGCAAGGCGGGCAGAGCGGTGCGCAAAGCGGTGCGCAGTCTGGGGCGCAGGCCGGGGAACCGGGCCAGATGTCAAACGCACCGATCACCGAAGGATGTCTCGGCGGCAGCAATCCAAACTACACGGTCACGGACAGTGCCGGTACGACGTACAAGATCAACGTCCCTGCGGGCGCCGATGTGTCTCCGCTCGCGTCACACGTTGGAGAGTCCGTTGCGGTCCAGGGCACGGTGAACAAAGCGGGCTCGGCGAATAGCGCCTCCATCGATGCGGTCCAGATCGGAAAAGGAAGGACCAAGTGCCCAGGCAGCAGTGCGAATGACATGCAGAGTACGCCGAAGCAGCAGAATCCGCCACAGCGGTAGATCAGCAGGTACGAGAGAATCCCGGCGAGAGCCGGGATTTTTTATGTCGCCGCTTTGGGAGCGATCAGGCCGGCAGCGCGGAAGAGGCGGTCGGTTGCGCGCCAGTCGCCGGCGAGTGCTTTGCGAGTCTCTTTTTCGAAATCGAACTTTCTCTCACCTTTCGAGCGAGTTGGTTTGCGTGCGGGTGGTTGCTGACGCGCTGGAAATGCAGGTCCCTCGACTTCGCCGCGAGGCGCGGCTGCGCTCGGGATGACGGGCTCTTTCTGAGGCGCGGCTGCGCTCGGGATGACGGAGCTTTTTTGAGGTGCGGCTGCGCTCGGGATGACGGACGTTTTTTGGTCGGAGGAACTGTGTGCCGGGGCTGAGCGTGGTGCGCGGAGTTCTTCCAGCGTGCGGCGTTCTTCTTCTTTTTCCCGTTCCGCTTCGAGTTCGTACTCGGGCAATTCGGTGACGGTGCGGGACATGTGGAGATTGTTGTCGAACGGCAGTTGGCGTCCCTGGCTGGCGGCAATCTGGAGCGCCCAGAGCAGTTGCGAAGCGCGGCGATCGTCAATGCGGCGGTCGATGATGGCCAGCATGACGTTGTGCAGTCCGACCTGGATGGCGGCGGCGTTCTCGGGGAACGGGATGTTCACCATGCGGTGCTGCGTGCGCGGACGATGGTCGGGCGAGTGATGATGGAAGTAACAGAACGACTGGCCGCGGAGCGCAGGCGATCCGCAACGAAGGCCGTCGGCCTTGACGTGGGTACAGGTTTTGAAAGGCATGTTCGGTCGTTGGTCGTTAGTCGTTGGTCGTTAATCGATGCGTACCCCGCCCCCTAGATCTTGGGAAGCCGCTGAAATTGCGGGTTTGCGCGAGGGTGATCTCTCAAATTCCTCATTCGAGAGGAGTTGAGTTCTGATTGCTTGTTTTGAGTTTCGAGTTCGAGTGATCTTGTTTCAGGTTCCACTTCCAGTTTAGCGAGACGGGTGGGGTGAACCCGACAGGATGATGGCGATTATTTCTTGAGCGGCGTGAGTGGGTTGCGGGGATTTCGACTGGTCCGCACTCTTGACAGCATTCAACGCAAAGGACGCGAAGGGCGCGAAGGAACGTCGAAGGAGAGACGCAGAGGTGCGCGAGGGTTCCGCAGAGGTGTGCAGGTAAGCGGGTGCCCCATCCTATCGCATAGCGGTAACTTGCGAAGCGGCCACGGGCCGAAGTCCACTTTTATAAGGGTTTTGCTATCAGTTCGGGGTCGAAATAGCTGAAGCATTTCGGACAGAGGCTGAATCCCTCTTTATCAAACAGGGCCTCTCGCACGGTTTTGAATTTCTCATAATGTCGCGGTCTGTCCGTTTTGTGGCGGTAGGGAGGAATCCCGCAATGTAAGGAATATTGAATGCTGTAACCGTGGTTGTTCGTTTTCAAGTGACTAGTGAAAGTGTGGATCAGTCTGGGCTCACTCCCGTAAGGCAAGAACACGACGCCAACCACAGGTCCTTCTTCCAGCAAGCGCTCGCGTTGTGCGGCCAGCTTTTTCTGCCTCTCCTGGACGGAAGCATCCCTCCATCCGGACATGAATGCGCGAACTACTCCAATCATTGTTTAGCCCTTGATGACCTGAGTATACCGAATGCGTAATTTGGATGAGTTGACGATTGAAAGCCCCGCTCAAGCCAACAGATGGCTTGAACGGGCCACCATCGGTCGAATGCTTGTGCGAGCCACCCGCCCACCATTGGTCTCAGGGTTTAAGTGGGCCACCCGCCCGCTAACTACGAAAAACACAGAAGCAAACAGCTTGTGGGCCACTGGCGTGGGGTGTGCGATAGCTTGGCTAACTCGTCGTTGCGCACCCTCCCCTAAAGGGGAAGGGTGCGGCACCCCAGTTGTTCTTGATCTGAAAGGGTGGGCCACCCGCCAGAGGAAGGCCATCAGCGGATTTCTTCGAACTGCGGCGCCCGCTGTTGCCGCTGACGTGCCTTGATCTCCTCGGTGTCGAGGACAGCGATGCTTGGATCATCGGGCTTGTAGTGCACGAGGATGCGCATCTCTTTTGGGAAGCTCGCGATTATCCTTTCGCCCGCTCTTTCGCGGGTGACGAAGCGGAAATGCAGTCCTGAGTAGTACTCGCCATTCACGTTGTAGGAGTACCGCACCTCAGCGCGCATCTGCCTATCTTCGTCGATAACACCGGTCCACTCGATGATGCCTGTGGTTGTGGGCCAGGACTGTCCAGCGCGCTCGCGCCGCACGCGCATGACCCACGTAACCAGAAAGAGGACGAGGAAAAACCAGAAGACGGCGTTGTTGACGAGTCGAATCGGGTCGAAGGAGATCGCGGTGATGTACATAGTGAAATGTCGCCTGAGAGTGTACGCCGAAGAGGGTGTTCGTGGGTAGAAGAACAAACTGCCTCACGCGCGTGGGCGGTAGCTTGGGACTAAGCGGATATGCGATGCAGACGAAAAGCCCCGCTCAAGCCAACAGATGGCTTGAACGGGCCACCCGCCTGGCATGGGGTGTGCGATAGCTTGGGCTAACTCGTCGCTACGCACTTTCCCCTAAAGGGGAGGGGTGCGGCACCCTTTTTGTCCTTAGGCCGAAAGGGTGAGCTACCCGCGAGTTCCCGCGGATCAGGCCCCACCCTAATCGATAGGGATTCCTCGCTGCTGTTGCTGGTGCTGCCGCGAGCTTCGTCGTCGCTGGGAATGGCAAAACCTTTGTGTCTAGCCACACCCGCGTATGACGTTTACGATGGCCTAGTCCTGGAGACTGGAGCCGCTAGCCACGAGAACGGCGACAGTCGTGTGCCACGGCTCTCCATCACTGCCCGAAATCGTTTCGGTTCCGACGTGCTTCACCTTGAAATCGTGCGCGTCAATGAGGTGGTCACAAGCTGCATTGAAGCTGAGCGTTTCCGTCCCGTCCAATTGATAAACCCGACACCAAGGGCAAGGAAAACTCTCATTCGAGCTTATTTTGACAACATGCGGAGCCATCTGCTTGTTCTCTCCTTTTAATGGCCCGGAGCTGGGCCGGGCTTATGCGCTATTGTCGGGGGCATTCTGGGAGTGCCAACAGGTTATTAGGTTGGTCTCCATCTGCTTCCGTTTTGAGATACTTGTTTCCGTACCTGCTAACCGCAACGATGACCTTCACTCGGTCACCCTGCGGCCTTTCAACATAGAACTGCCACTCTCCGGAGTCTATCTTTTCTATCGCTCTCTCTTGGGTCACCCACCACCGACTTGCCCCATCGGGATTAATGCCGCCAATTCCCCTAATTCGTTCGTGAGGGTTCGGCCGGTCTGTCTTATTGACGCAACTTATTCGGTATGCCAATGGCTCCCTCCTTCGATTTCATAATCTTTCTGCACAAAGCCCCGCGACGGAGCGGAGCTCTGTCTTTTGTCCCTATTTCTTCCGCCCTGTGTCCCCGTGCCCGGAATTCGGCACGCGTTCACGGACTACCTTGCTGGGCGGCATGCTCTTCGCCTTATCAGGTGGGAGAAACCGACCCGTTGTCGTATCCCGATATCCCGTGTGCGTCTTATTTCCCAAGGTGCCCTCCTTTTTTCAAAAATAAAAGCCCGGAGCTGGGGCCCCGGGCCTGTTACCTGAGTTCGGCCGTTCTTAATGCATAGATCCTTCGCTGCGCTCAGGATGACAACTGTTTTCGTTTAGCTGCACCCGCTCGTGCTTCCACACGACATGCACTTATAGCAACTGCCGTTGCGGACCATGATCGATCCGCAGAAGCTGCACGATGGCGCGTCGCCGAGGTCGATGAGGTCGCTCATGGCATCTGCGACATGAGAAGTCGTTGGTCGTTGGTCGTTGGTCGTTAGCAACGACGGCTGTTCGGGAGCCTTGTCGGTCGGCGTGAGCGTGGTGCCATTTTCCGCCGAGGTCACCGCGACGGGCGACTTGGGGCGGAAGTTGTCGAACAGGCTCTGTTGCTGTCCGGTGAGGAAGCGCAGGTGCAGCCAGCGGAAGATGTAGTCCATGATGGACTTGGCGAAGCCGATGTCGGGATTGTGGGACCAGCCGCTGGGCTCGAAGCGCGTGTGCTCGAACTTCTCGCACAGCAGCTTCAACGGCACGCCGTGCTGCAAGGCGATGGACGTGGCAAGCGCGAAGCTGTCCATGAGGCCGCTGACCGTGGAGCCTTCCTTGGCCATGGTGATGAAGATTTCGCCCGGCTGACCGTTCGGGTACGTCCCGACGGTGATGTAGCCTTCGTGCCCGCCGATGTTGAACTTGTGCGTGACGCTCATGCGCTCGGGAGCCAGCTTGTGACGCACGGCGCGCGGCGGAGCGTTGAGGTCCTCTTCCTCAGGCGCCGGCGAGGACGCCGCCGCGACAGCCGGCGAGACGCCGGCGCTCCGGACTTTCGCGAGTGCTTCGGCCTTCTCTTTGACCTCTTGCGAAAGCACGAGCGGTTGGGACTTCTTGCAGCCGTCGCGGTAGATGGCGACTGCTTTCAGTCCGAGACGCCAAGCCTGAATGTAGGCTTCCATGATGTCGTCGATGGTGGCGTTCTCGGAGAGATTGACCGTCTTGGAGATGGCGCCGGAGAGGAACGGCTGCACGGCGGCCATCATCTTAATGTGTCCCATGTAGTGGATGCTGCGCGTGCCCTTCGACGGACGGAAGCTGCAATCGAAGACGGCAAGGTGCTCGTCCTGAATGTGCGGCGCGCCTTCGATGGTGCCCGTGGCGTCGATGAAGCTGACGATGGCGTTCGCCTGGTCGCTGGTGTAGCCGAGCTTGAACAGCGCGGCCGGAACCGTCGTGTTGACGATCTTGATCATGCCGCCGCCGACCAGCTTCTTGTACTTTACCAATCCCAAGTCAGGCTCGATTCCCGTTGTGTCGCAGTCCATCATGAAGCCGATGGTTCCCGTGGGAGCGAGCACCGTTACCTGCGAGTTGCGGTATCCGTGCTTCTCGCCGTGGGCAAGAGCGGCGTCCCAAGTGGCGGCGGAAGCGGCCTTGAGCGCGGGTAACTGCTGAACCGCAGAGGACGCGGAGGACGCAGAGGAATCCGTCTGGATATTGTTGACCTCGGCGCGGTGCATGCGGATGACGTCGAGGAACGGCTCGCGGTTGATGTACCAGCCAGGGCAAGCGCCGCCGGTGATCTCGGCGTCGGCAGTGCGCTCGGTGATGGGCACGATTCCGGGGCAGAGCTCGGCGATGCGCGACGACTGGAGATACGCCTCGCCGCACATGATGGCCGTCACGCAGGCAGCATAGGCGCGTCCGGCGTCGGAGTCGTAGGGCAGACCGCTCGCCATGAGCAGCGCGCCGAGATTGGCATAGCCGAGTCCGAGCGGACGATAGTCGTGCGAGTTCTTGGCGATGGCTTCGGTCGGGTAACCGGAGTTGTCGACGAGGATCTCCTGCGCGGTGATCATGACGTCCACGGCGAAGCGATAGGCGTCGGCGTCGAAGGTGCCGTTGGGAGCGAACTTCAGCAGGTTCAGCGACGCGAGGTTGCAGGCCGAGTCGTCGAGGAACATGTACTCGGAGCAGGGGTTTGAGGCGTTGATGCGCGCCGAGTTCTTCGACGTGTGCCACTTGTTGATGGTGGTGTCGAACTGCATGCCGGGATCGCCACACTGCCAGGTGGCTTCGGCGACGCGGCGAAGGAGGTCGCGCGCGCGATAGGTCTTCACGACGCGGCGGGGCTCCTTGACGCTGAGCGTGGAGAATTCGCTGTCGCGCTCGACGGCGTACATGAAGTCGTCGGTGACGCGGACGGAGTTGTTGGCGTTCTGGAAAAAGATGGACGAGTAGGCTTCACTGTCGGGCGAACTGCCGTCGTAGCCGGCCTGTACGAGCGCCCACGCTTTGGCTTCTTCCTTAGCCTTGCACTCGATGTAGTCGACGATGTCGGGATGGTCGATGTTGAGGATGACCATCTTGGCGGCGCGACGGGTCTTGCCGCCACTCTTGATGACGCCGGCAAAGGCGTCGAAGCCCTTCATGAAGCTGAGCGGGCCGCTGGCGGTGCCTCCGCCGGAGAGGCATTCCATCGATGAGCGCAGCGGGCTGAGGTTCGTGCCGGTGCCGCTTCCCCACTTAAAGAGCATGCCCTCGGTCTTGGCCAGGGTCAGGATGCTGTCGAGCGAGTCCTTGATGGAGTTGATGAAGCAGGCCGAGCACTGCGGGTTCTTGTAGCCGGTTACGCCGAACTCGATGCGGCCGAGCTGCGGGTTGTAATGCCAGTTCTGCGCGTCGGAGCTGGGCTCGATGCGGTCGCAGCCGACGTTGAACCAGACCGGCGAGTTGAACGAGGCGATCTGGTGCAACAGGATGTAGACGAGCTCGTCGTGGAAGATCTCGGCGTCTTCGAAGCTGTGGAAGTAGCCGCCGGCAAGACCCCAGTCGCGAATGGTTTCGGCGACGCGAGAAACGAGCTGGCGCACACCGGTCTCACGGTCGGGAGTGCCAAGCGTGCCGTGAAGATACTTCTGGGCGACGATGTTGGTCGCGGTGATGGACCAGTCCTTGGGGACGTCGACATCAGGCTGCTCGAAGATGACGTTGCCCTTCGTGTCGGTGATCTGAGCGGTGCGGGTCTCCCATTCGACAGTGGCGTAGGGGTCCTTGCCAGCCTCGGTGTAGAAGCGCTTGAAGGTCAGCCCCGGGGCGCGCTTTTTACTGATCGCTCCCTCCCCTGCCGGGGAAGGGTGCGGAACCCCATGGGTCTGCGGTACCCCACGAGTGGCGGCGGTGGTGATCTTCGGGCTGGCGTCGGTGGCCATCAACTCTCTCCTTGGAAAACGGTCAAGCAGTTAACGCGTCCCTCTCCTCTTGGGAAGAGGTGTGTGTGAAAAGCCGTAACTAGTAACGAATGACTAAATCGTAATGACTCGTACTTGTGGGACGGGCCTGAAAGCCCGTCCCGAAATCGGTTCTATTCGTCATTGGCGCCGTAGGGCACGTCCGACGGGCGCTCGAAGTCCTGAACGAATGGCGAACTTATATCGCGGGGGGAATCGAGCCACATCTTCAATTCTTCAAGCGCGGCATTCATGGTTGCCCGGTCGTCCACTGCGGCATAGCGCAAGAAACAACGACTCTTTTCCAGCCTCTCGCGCAAAGGACAACCATGCGAGTAGAGCTGATTGAGCTCGTGGAACAGGTCGTTAACAGCCTGGACCTGAACAACGTTGAGTGCGTGCTTGTCAGTACTGCCAGTGCGTTCGCGCGGCACAATAACCTCTTCGGCAATGGCGAAGATGCCGGGCGTATTCGGAACCAACATCAGGTTGAAGCTGGACTCGCAATGAAACCAGCGGGACCAGTTAAGCCGGACATCATGAGCCCGTACTGTAGCCGTGGACATCTTGAGTCTCTCCTGTCACCCCACCACGCTGGTAAGCGTGCCCCTGAGTGTATTGCCCGTCAGAGCTTTACACTTCCCGAATCACTACCCAGGGCTGCCGCCCTGAGCTAAGGAATACCGCTACTGCTGCGGTAACGAAAACCATCCGCCAACATTCACGACCCGACTCTCGACGCAATTCGCCCGGGGGAAAAACGCGCTCCCAGGGAGGTTGAAACGAAGAGCCGGGGCCAGATCTTCCTCGGGAACTCAAGTCTCCCGAAAGAAGCTTGGGATGCGAACAGTACGCCCGTAAGTTGTGCGTGTCAAGACCCCACCACAACATATTGTATTTTAAGCGAAATCGCTGGATAAAATCCTGCGTTCTCGCAAACTGCGTTTCAGAGTTTCCATGCCGAGGGGAGTCTGTTGCGCCAAACGAATCTAAGCGCCCGAGGTGAGTGGGTCAATTACACAAAAATGGTGCAGATGTGGAAAAGGAGAATGGGCCGCCAGGTTGTTCCGGTTTAGGTGTTGTTAGGTGTCGAATGTCAGTACGTTGTCCGTGTCAAGGCGTGCCGGAGGCACGCGCGAATTTAGCCCCGCACGAAGTGCGGGGGCCAGGTCAGCAGAAGGGTTGAAGTGCCGTAGGCACGACCAACGCGAACTCGGTCGTGCCTACGGCACTTTGAAACCGATATGCGATCGGCTCCCCAGGACTTCGTCCTAGGCTAAATTCGAGGCATCCCTCCGGGAGAGCACGCCCGCCCAAGTTCCCATCCGCGTCAAGAGGAACAACGTACTGAAATTCCACACATAGATACTTCGGCCCGCAAACAACGCGGTCCTCAGGATGACAGCACTGCGAGAGACGGCATATTCAAAATGACGACGACGTGTTCCGCGCCTTCGTCGCCGCCAGCCAGCGTCGCGCCGAGTTGCACGTGGAATATGAAAAGCAGCCTGATGCGGCGGAAAATGCAGGTCCCTCCACTACGCCGCGAAAAGAGCGCGGCTCCGGTCGGGATGACGATGGTTTTGACAGCGCTGGCTCCGGTCGGGATGACGATCGTGTTGTGTTCAGAGAGTTCGTAAGAGCGGGGGAGAGACTGGCCGATCTGCACGTGATTTATAAGGGGCAACCGGACGCCACATGAAAACCCCCACCCTTGCTTCGCAAGAATGGGGCACCCACAGCGCCGTTCCCAAACAAAGCTGTTTTCACCAGGCGGCGCAGCGATTGGGCGGCTCCGGTCGGGGTACCGGGTCAGAGGCCGTCCAGAGCTGTTTATAAATCACATTCAGGCGTGACTTAAGTACATTGACTGTGGGCGGAAGCGGAGTAGAATAATCGTGGTATTGAAAATGATTTTCAACTTCGCGCGTAAATCGGCTCCTGGTTCAACGGCCTCCCTGTTTGATCTGGAGGAAGGCCGCACGGCCATTTTGGGTGACTTCGATCTGCCGGAACACTTGGCGGACCAGTTGATGAACCTGGGATTCGTTCCGGGCCTCGAGGTGAAGGTCACGCGCAGCGGTCCGGGGGGAGATCCAAGAATTTACCGCGTTGATGGAACGGAAGTGGCGCTGCGCCGAGAGTTAGCTGAGAGAATGCGAGTTTCGCAGCCTCCCGCATCGTCAGGTGTGGCACTCGAGTGCGGGGACAGAATGGCCACTCCGGTGGAGACGCGTCGATATGCGGGGCCGGAGGGGATTTCCGCACTGACTCCCAAGCTTGAAGAAGCGGGAGACTAGGCATGGGCGTAATAGCGAACGCTTCGTGCCATGCGCCGAAAGCGGGAGTCCGAGAGGGCGTCGCGCGGACGGTGGCGGTAGTTGGGCCTCCAAACTCGGGCAAGACCACATTATTCAACCGGCTGACCGGACTACGGCAGAAGGTTGGCAACTTTCCTGGGGTGACGGTTGAGCACCATCTGGGTGTGGTGCGCGACGAGCACGGGCGCGAAGTCGCGCTGGTTGACCTGCCGGGCGTCTATAGTCTCAATCCCAAGTCTGAAGACGAAAGAGTCACGATTGACGTGCTGACGGGGCGAATGCCCAGCATGACTCAACCGGACGCAATCGTCCTTGTCGTCGATTCCACCAATCTGAACCGGCACCTGGTGCTGGCGGCGCGCGTGATCGCGCTGGGACTGCCTACCTTGGTGGTGCTCAATATGGCCGACGAACTGCGAAAGCAGGGCGGCCACATCGAACCGCTGGAACTGGCGCGGCACCTTGGAACTCCTGTGGCGCTGGTGAGCGCTACGACGGGTGAGGGTATCGAAGCCGTAACGCGGTTTATGGGCGCGGATGTGGCACGGCCTAATCCGCTGGACTTACCGGTTCTGCAGGATACGCGCGGGTGCCGAGAGTGGGCTGCCAAGATAGGGGTGAATGCTTCGTATCGTAAACCGGCAACTCCGGTTTGGACGGAGCGGCTGGATTCACTATTCCTTCACAAAGTACTTGGGCCAGTCATTTTCGCCGCTGTTGTGGTGATGGTATTCCAGACGATCTTCGCGGTCGGCCAGCCGCTGTCGGAGATGTTCCAGGAACTGCTGGATTTCACGGGGAATCGCGTTGCGGCATGGCTACCGTCGGGGTTGCTAGAGTCGCTGATCATCAATGGACTTTGGAATGGCGTGGGATCGGTACTGGTGTTCCTGCCACAGATCCTCTTGCTGTTCCTGGTGATCGGGGTACTTGAGGATTCGGGATACCTGGCGCGCGCGGCCGTGATTGCAGACAGGACGATGGCGCGTGTCGGGTTGAATGGGAAGTGCTTCATCCCGCTGCTGTCGGCTTATGCGTGCGCGGTGCCGGCGATTATGGCGACGCGAACGATCGAGAACAAGCGCGACCGAATCGCAACGATCATGATCGCGCCGTTCATGACGTGCTCGGCCAGGTTGCCGGTCTACACGATGTTCATTGCGGCGTTCCTCCCGAACAAGGCGCTGCTTGGGCCGTTTTTGGGGACGCGGGCGGCTGCGATGCTGGGTCTCTACGCGCTGGGTTTCGTGGTGGCAGTAGTTACGGCACGAGTCCTGAAGTCGTCGGTGCTTAAGAGCAAGGACGCGCCGTTCATGATGGAAATGCCGCCGTATCGCTGGCCGACGCTGAGGTCGCTTGGGTTGCGGCTGGTTGACCGTGGTAAGGCGTTCCTGGTGAGAGCGGGAACAGTGATCCTTGCCGTGAGCGTGATCCTGTGGGTGCTGACGAACTTCCCGATGCACAACGGACAGCCACCGGAGATTCAGGATAGCCTAGTGGCGAAGATGGGCCATTTGATTGAACCCGCGATTGCACCACTGGGTTTTGACTGGAAGATTGGTGTCGGGCTGGTTTCGTCGATGGCGGCGCGCGAGGTCATTATTGCGACTCTCGGTACGTTGTACGGGATTGACGCGGAGTCCAATGACATCGATCTGCAAGCCGCTTTGCGGCAGGACATGACTCCGGCTGCGGCGTTGGCTCTGGTTGTATTCTTCGCGTTCGCTATGCAGTGCATGTCAACCATAGCGGTGGTGCGAAGAGAGACAAACAGTTGGAAATGGCCAGCCCTGCAGTTTGCGTATATGACCGGACTGGCGTATGCGGCGGCTTTGGTAGTGAATCAAGCCCTAGGATGAACTGATACTGAACTCAGTGAGGTGCGGCGGATCGACCCGGTCCGCCGTTTCTTTTATTTGGGCGTCAATGGGAGTGAAACCGGTTGGGTAGCAACTGTTAGCTTTCAGCTCTTAGCTGTTAGTAGCGGGGTAGAAATCAGCCGTCAGTTCGTTCGGGCATTCACACCGACCGAAGTAGCTGCGTAAGTAGTGGGGATAGAAATCAGCCGACAACCGTCAGCTTTCAGCCGTCAGTTCTGCGGTTTCTCAACGGAACAAGTCAGTATTAGCCCAGGTTTCATCGTGTGAGCGGCTTGTAAAAACCCCACCCTTGCTTCGCAAGGATGGGGCACCCATCGTGGTTCTGCGTTCTCTTTAGCCCGTGGTCTTATCCCGGGAATCGGTACTGATGGTCGTCGTCTTAGTTCCCTGCTGCGGGCTGTTTGGGTTTGGGCGGGGCGAAGGGATCCTCGACCGGCTTTTCGCTATCCACCCATGCCGTGTACCAAAGGTCAACGAGCATCTGTGCTCCAGCAGTCAGACGAGCATTGACGAAGGCCACGCCTTCAGGTGTGCCCTTTTCTTTGAACGCCCCGATTTTCTCCATTTGGTAGAACTTCTCAACCAAGCCATTGGAGGCCCAAATGTATTTGATGTAGTCGCGGAAGGGGTCTGCGACGACCTGCGGGGCTTTGACGTCCTTCGCGAAATCAAGTTGCGCAAGGTTGGCAATCACGAACTTGCTTTCGAAGTTCCAATGCGTTTCCTTGCTGGTGGTGTAGCCGTTGGGGTTGGGGCCGGTCCAACCGTTGTAGTGCACGGTGGTGTGCGTCGGGTTGGCGGCGTCGGCAACATAGTGACCGAGCCATCCGGCGTAGAAGACGGCGGACTGCTCGACCGCTTCGGTGGACTTACCGGCCGCCTGGAGTTTGCGATATTCGCGGAACGCGATCTTAAGGCGGTCGTAGATCTCCAGGGTTATGTAGGGCTGAAGGCCGACCTTCTCGGGCAGGAAATCATCGGCACGGGTGTTTCCCGCAGCGGCTTCAAGTGCGCGCTTCGCATACATCTTCTGAATGAAGTTGTAGCGACCGACCGGTAGCTCTCCAATGCCTTCGGTGCGCTCGAGGTCAATGAAGTGATCCGGTTCCTGCGCATTCTTCACCGAGAACTCTTCCCGATGGCGCCAGCGATCGGGTTCGGGGCCGAAGTAGGCGAGGCGCTCGGTAGCTCCGCGGAAGAACGCGGGCATGGACGCGGGGATGCGCTGCGCGGCGGCACGGTTTACGGCCATGTGTCCTTCGTCGCCCCAGCCGAAGGCCATGAGCGAGAAGCTGACCAGGATGAAAACTAGCAAAGCGATGCGGCGAATGTTGCTGGGCATGTAGTCAGTTTCGGTTTCGCCGAACCAGATTTCAACATGAATTTCGCGTTTGCGGGCTTGAATGTCGATCGACACCTCGGTTGCAGGAGGGTCATCCAGTTACCGTAGAACTGCATCCATAGCTGCTGGCCGCCGTCAACTCCGAGTGGCGCGAGGTGTGGCGTCCAACAAAGTTATCTACTCAGAAAAGGAGTTCATATGAGTGGAGCGGCACAACAGCCCGGAAGCTCTGACCGTCCGAACCCAGGATTGCTGATGAAGCTTTCTTTTGCATTTGCCGAGACGCAGGTGCTGCAAACAGCGACAGAACTGGACCTTTTCACGCACATTGATAACGGATTGCACACCGCGCGCGAGTTGGCGGAGGCGAGTCACGCAAACGAACGCGGCGTCCGAATACTAGCTAACGCGCTCGTCGGGCTGAAGGTGCTGGACAAAGACGGCGACCGGTTCTTGCTGACCGACGCAGCCAAAACATTTCTGTCGAAAAAGAGTTCCGCTTACCTTGGCGGTTGGTTCAAGCAAATAGACGAGATGAAAGCTCAATGGAGGAATTTGAACGACGTGGTGCGGACCGGACGGCCAGCTACAAAAGTCGAGGTCGAAGAACATGGAGCAGAGTTCTTCGCTCGTCTGGTCGAATCACTTTACGTGATGGGGAGTCCGGGTGCGGACGCCGGCGCGAGACATGTGGTGCAAGGTCGCCGTGGCCTGCGTGTGCTTGATATCGGGGCCGGGTCCGGTGTCTGGGGCATTCACATGGCAAAGCACGACCCCGAGGCGCGAGTCACCGTCGCTGATTTCGCACAGGTGATCGAGGTGACAAAGAAATTTGTTGCCAGGAACGCCATGACTGACCGGTTTGAATACCTGCCGGGCAATTTTCGCGAAACTGATTTCGGCGAGGCTAAGTTCGACATCGCGACACTAGGTCACATTTGTCACTCGGAAGGCCCGCAGCACACAAAAGAGTTGTTGTCGAAAATTCGGCGCGCGTTGAAGCCGGATGGACAGTTGGTAATCGGCGAGTTCCTGGTGGATGAGGAGAGGAAGGAAAACGAATTTGGCCTGCTGTTCGCCGTGAACATGCTGGTGCATACAGAGGAGGGCGATACGTTCAGTATTACGGAACTCAGTGAATGGTTGCGCGAGGCCGGGTTCGGCGATGTGGAAGTGATGGAAGCGCCCGCGCCGTCGCCGCTTATCATCGGCAAAGTTGCAGCAGCAAGGGAGAACAGAAAGGTCGCTTAGCTTTGTTTCTGGTTCCGGCGCGCTCTTCGGGGCGCGCTTTTCTATGAGAAAAAAAAGGGCCGGCATGGGAGGATGCCGGCCGAGACAGAAGGTCCTGCTGAAGCCCTTGGGGGAGGGCTGCTCATGAGAGAGAGTGTGGGACACAATCGTCGGTGTCGAAAAGGGGACGGCTGAGTTTTTACGAATTCGGAACAAGCTGTAGAAACGCTTCGGAACCGAGTGATTTGAGCGTGAAACTGTAGACCGCGTCGGCAGTGGATATTCCGGATTTTGTGAACCAGTTACGCAGCATCCAGGCAGAACCACTGTGAGACTCGGGGGAGAGCCTTCGTCACGGAAGCGCCGAGCTGGAGCCCGGCGCTCCGTAATCGCTGCTAGTCACCACCGAAGCGGAACACGACGCCGGCGGAATATCGGAAGCTGTTCTGATGTCCGTTGGTGGTGGAGAAACCTGCACCGATGGCCTCCAGGTTGTTGAACCTGGTGTAGAGGTAATCGAGTTGCGCAGGGCGGATAGCGAAGCGGGGGCTGATACCAAGATCGAAGCCGCCGCCAAAAACCATTGCGAATTTCGTTGCACTATCAATGCCGGTGGATATGCCACCAACGATGGGGATGTCGACGTTTCCACTGACGCTGTAGCGAGCAGCACCGAACAAGGCATGTCCGAAAACAGCGTGATTGCCAAAACGACCTGCAAGCGTTGGGCCCGCGAGGAAGGTATGCAGGTTCTGATCTGCGCTCACGGAAACGCCCGTCGTGGGCTCGGTGAAGTCAGTGCTGCGATAGTGGCCGCTGAAGTCGCCGGTGATGCCGAGATAGGGGCTCAGCCAGCCGGTCACCTGACCTTCCCAGCCGTTGAAGCCATTACCACTGCTGCGAAGATAGGAGTAGCCGCCGAAGACTTCGGCCTTGGGCGTGGTTGCGTCCCCTGCGAGCAGGCTTATGGAACAGAAGAGTACCGCGAACAGAAACAGGGTCTTACTCATTTCGCCTCCAGTTTGGGTCGGGAACCTACATGAGATGCAGGAACCAGATCTGAAGTCGGCCCATAACGTGGCGGAGGCGATCTGCGTCAGCGAAACGTTTGTTGGCTCTTGATGGTGAGGCGGCAGCGCACCTGTGCGGTGCGCTGCACGCGCGAATGTATCGCTTTTCGCTAATTACGCGGCTTTGCCCACACGCGCGCTTTCACGCAAGCGCTGGTTTATCGCCTCCCAATTTACGACATTCCACCACGCGGCCAGATATTCCGGGCGGCGGTTCTGGTACTTGAGGTAGTAGGCGTGCTCCCAGACGTCGTTGCCAAAGATGGGATATTCACCATTCATCAACGGCGAATCCTGGTTCGCGGTGGAGATGATTTTGAATTCGCCATTGGCGGCGCGCACGAGCCATACCCAACCGCTGCCAAACTGCTTGGCTCCGGTTTCGTTGAACTTGGTCTTGAAATTATCGAAGCCGTTGAAAGTGCCCCTGATGAGGTCGGCGATGTCGCCGTTAGGGTCGCCACCCCCGTTCGGTTTCATGATGTTCCAGAACATGGTGTGGTTGACATGGCCGCCACCATTGTTGCGCACAGCGGTGCGGATGTCTTCGGGGACGGAATTGATGTTCCGCAGCAGTTCCTCGGCGGATTTGTTGGCGAGATCAGAATGCTTTTCGATGGCCGCGTTCAGGTTGTTGACGTAGGCCGCGTGATGCTTGTCATGGTGCAACTGCATGGTCTGCGTGTCGATGTAGGGTTCGAGGGCCGAATAGTCGTACGGAAGCGGGGGTACCTCGTGAGCCATGCTGATTACCTTCCTCCTAGTTTCAGCTGAATGGATGGCGCAACATGAGTCGAGGATGCGCAAATTTCGAAAGATCGGGCCATCGGGCCATCGGGCCATCGATTCATCGAGCCATTGAAACAGGTGTTCATTGAACCATCGAGCCACCAGGCCACTACTGAGGGTTACAGGTACGTCAATAGCGCACTGCGAAGCTGACGGGGTCGATAAATGGCACCTGAAGCAACACCGGCGAACGTTTTGCACCAGTGTTGGTGCATTGAATTAAGTCAGTCCTAGCGGGGCGTTTAGGTGGGAAATTCATGAGTTTTTCATTGAGTGCGCGACCCGCCCCATGTTCTAATTCAGCTTCTCACGATTTCAGTAACAAACCATTCCTCCCCTTCGAGAAGAACCGGCAAGGGAGGGTGCGTAAGTAGCAACGAAGTTTGCTGGCGCTCAAGGTGTGTGAACAGTCGAGGGCGGTTTTTCGCCCAACTGATCCGCAATGAGCGAAAAGGCAAGCGTGCGTAACGCAGCGGCGCGCCAGTGCTGCGCGGGAGCGCACGACGAGTAGAAAAAGAGCCCCGAGCGCGCAAGCGCCGGGGGCAAATGCTAACCGCAGTAATGAAGTGTCCTGGGAAAGTGGTTCAAGGAGACGCAGAACACGTTATGAGTCACGCTTCGCGCAGCTACCTGTTAAAAACCCTACTGGTACTGATGATTTGCGCAACGTTCGCTCTTACAGCGTTCGCACAATCGACGACGGACGGCGCCATCGCAGGAACGGTGACCGACCAGTCGAAAGCGGTTGTGATGGATGCCAAGGTGACCGTGCGCAGCATCGATACTAACGCGACCAGCACCGCCACAACGGATGGCCAAGGAAAGTTCCGAATAATCAAACTGCGACCGGGCACGTATTCGGTGACAGTTGAATCGGCCAGCTTCGCTCCCGTAACGCAGCCCAAAGTCATCGTGGAAGTGGGCGCCATCACCAACCTCGAACTGTCACTGGCTGTGGCCGGCGGCAAGGAATTACTCGAGGTCACGGCGGACGCGCCGACCGTCAACACGCAGCAGCAGGATTTCAACTCCAACATCAACCAAGACTCGATCGCGAACCTCCCGATCAACGGACGCCGCTGGTCGCAGTATGCACTGCTGACCCCGGGCGCGACGCCGGACGGCAACTTTGGTCTGATTAGCTTCCGCGGCATCAGCGGCCTGCTGAACAACAATACCGTTGACGGCGGCGACAACAACCAGGCGTTCTTCTCGGAAGAGCGTGGACGTACGCGCGCAGCGTATGTGATCAGCCAGTCGTCAATCCGCGAGTTCCAGGTAAACACCTCGAACTACTCGGCAGAATATGGCCGCGCGGCGGGCGCGGTTGTGAATTCGGTGACGAAGAGCGGCACGAACGCGATCCATGGTGAAGCGTTCTGGTACATCCGCGACAACGCGCTCGGCGCGACGAACCCGTTCTGGGTGAAGCCCGTGCGTCAGGCCGACAATACCTTTGTAAACGAGAAATTCAAGCCGCAGGATCGCCGCCAGCAGTTTGGTGGCAACATCGGCGGACCGCTCGTTAAGGACAAGCTGTTCTTCTTCTTCAACTACGACGGACAGCGTCGCAACTTCCCGGGCGTTGGACTGCCGGGCACGCCTGGCGTGTTCTTCGGACCGATGACAACTGCGGAACAGACACTGCTGGCGCAGCGCATGTATGGCATCAGTACCGCTCCGGACGCCACTCAGCTGGCGGCTGCGAAGGTAGTGTTCGACAAGTACATGGGGCTGCTGGCTGCTCAGACGGGTGAGACCCCCCGCAAAGGCAACCAGGACATCTTCTTTCCGAAATTTGACTGGCGCATCAACGACAAGCACACCTTCTCGGCAAGCTACAACCGCATGCGTTGGAACTCGCCCGCAGGCGTGCAGACCCAGCCAACGGTTAAGTACGCGATCGACTCTTTCGGCGATGACTTCGTAAAAACGGATGTCGTCGTGGGCCGTTTGACGTCGGTTCTGAGCAACACCGCGACCAACGAATTCCGCTTCACTTGGGGTCGCGACTTCGAATTCCAGAAGAGCCAGGAACCGGTCGGAATCGAAAAAGATTTCGCGACGGCTTATGGCGGGCGTCCGCCGGCAATGTATATCAGCAGCGGCGGTGGCCTGAACATGGGGCGCGCCAACTTCCTGGAGCGCACGGCGTATCCGGACGAGAACCGCGCACAGTGGGCGGACACGATCAGCGTCTCGAAGGGCAAGCACCTGATGAAGTTCGGTGCTGACGTCAGCCGCAACAATGACCTGCTGGACAATCTTTACCGTGGCGGTGGCGACATCAGCTGGAGCAGCCGTCTCGATTTCATCTCCGACGCGTACAGACCGCTGATGTGCGGTGGCCGTGGCTGCTGGAGCAACTACTACCAGGCGTTCGGCCCAAGCCGTTTCGAATTCAATAACTGGGATTATGCCTTCTTCTTCCAGGACGACTGGCGCGTACTGCCACGGCTGACTCTCAGCTTCGGCATGCGTTACGAGTACGAGCAGTTGCCGGAAGCACAGCTCCCGAACCCGGACCTGCCGTGGACGGGCAAGCTGCCTAAGGACAACAACAACCTTGGCCCGCGCCTCGGTTTCGCACTCGACGTGTTCGGCGATGGCAAGACGTCCTTGCGCGGCGGTTACGGCATGTACTACGGCCGTATCATTAACGCGGCTATCTTCAATGCGATCGCAACGACGGGCGTCAAGGAAGCGCAGACCGTGTACAGCTTCAAGCCGAGCACGGCTGGTGCACCGGTCTTCCCGAACGTTCTGTCGGCGGCTCCGACTGCGACCGTCACGCCTGCAGCGTTCCAGTTCGATCCGACGCTCCAGAACCCGCAGATCCACCAGATGGATTTGATCGTGGAGCGTGAAATCGCGAAGAACACGGTTGTCAGCGCCGGCTACCTGCTGAGCCTGGGCCGTCAGCTGACCAACTACATCGACACCAACATCACGAAGTCCACCAACACCGCCCAGATCCAGCTCAACGGCGGCGAACTCGACGGCTTGAAGTACTCGATGCCGTACTACGGCGCGCGTCCGAACACCAAGTACGGCGCCATC